>FWPU01004914.1_pt1 | contig 30196 bp, 22 predicted proteins | sample 2228361 | NCBI WGS metagenome assembly FWPU01 (sample SAMEA103939777, study PRJEB20133) | metagenome | reverse complement strand
GAGCCGGGGGCCAAAGCGGCCGGCCGGCCGCTTGGCGGCCGCCGCAGCATACAGGCGCTGGCCCAGGAGGAACCCGGCCAAAGCCAGTGCCCCCTGCCCCAGCACCTGCCGGCGCGAAAGGGGCGGGCAATAGAGGGACACCATGGTCTCGGCCAGCGGGACGTACACTTCGGGCTTGCGGGGCATGGCAGGCCTCCGGTCTAGTGGCGAAACAAAAACTCGGTGGTATTGATCAACGTCCAGGCCAGGGTCTCTCCGGCCGGGCCCCCTTCTCCCTCGGCCGGAAAGCGCGAAAGGATGGCCAGGTACAGGTTCTCGGTGGCGTTGCCCTCTTGCAGCAGTTTTCGCAGCGCGGGTCCGTTGCGGAGCTTGTCGCGCACATGGCTGGAATTGAGCAGGTGCAGGCGCTGCGCCGCGGTGATCCGGTTGTTCCGCTCCGATTCCAGCCCCGTGTCGCGCGGCGGCCGGCCGAATAACTCCAGAAAACTGCTGGTAATGCTGCCGTCGGGCAGGGCGATGGCCCGGCAGTTCTCCGGAATAAAGGTGTACGGCTCGGGAATGATGCTCGAATAGCTCTCCGTCGTGCCCGTGATCTGGTTCAAGGCGTCGATGATCACCTCCGCCTCCAGCCGCCGCACGGTGTACGAGGCGAAATGCACCGCCGCCCGAGGGTCCTGGCTCCGCGGAATCGGCGAAAGCTGGTAGGTGCTCGATTTGAGAATCAAGCGGTAAATGTGCTTCAAGTCGTAGTTGGACTGCACCAGCTCCGCGGCCAGATAGTCCAATAGTTCCGGGTTCGAAGGGGGGTTGTCCGGCCGGATGTCGTCCGGCTCATGGATGATCCCCCGCCCCATCAGCCAGTACCAGATGCGGTTGACGATGTTGCGGGTGAACCAGGGGTTGTCGGGCCGGATGAGCCAGTCGGCAAAGACCACGCGCGGGTCTTGGTGCCAGGGGATTTCCACGGGCGTCCCGTCGGGGAAGACCGGCTGGGGGACCGGGGCGGGCACGATCCTCTCCTTGCTCCCTTTTTTCTGGGCAGCATTTTTCTGGCCCGGTTTCTTGCCGAGCGCGGTCTTCTCCGCCGCCTGTGTCCCGGTGGGTTTGTCTGCGGCTTGGGGAAGGACGGTCTTGAGCGGGTCGAAGATGACGATCTCCTCCTTCCACTCGCCGGTGGGCTTGTAGGCCACCTTGACGAAGAACGCCGCCATGCCCGCCAGGCGTTCTTCGGGCCAGTGGTCCACGCGCGTCCCCATAAACGTCAGCGCCACCGAGCGCGCAATGCCCTTCGGGTCGCGGCTTTGCATGGCCCGGTAGAAGTTCACCTGCGGCACGCGGAAGTTGCTCCCGCTGGAGGTGAGCAGTTCCCGCACGAAGCGGTCGTAGGGCATGTTGGTGCGGATGGCGTTGCGGATCCAGCGGTGATAGGCCTGGGCAGCGTTTGGCCAGAGATTGATGGGGAACTCGGCCTTGACCCGCAACAGATCGCTCCACTTCATCGCCCAGAAGTCGGCAAACTCCGGTCGCTGGAGCAAGGCGTCGATCAGCTTGTCGCGCTTGTCCGGGTCCTTGTCGGTCAGAAACGCGCGGGCCTCATCCACGGTGGGCAAGGTGCCGATCACGTCCAGGTATGCCCGGCGCAGGAACACAGCATCAGAGCAGGGGCGGGCCGGCTCGATGCCCAACGCGTGCAGCTTGGCGAACACCAGCTCGTCGATCCGGCCACGCGGTACGGCCGGCGTGGGGAGTTCGAACATTGCCCGGCCGAAGCTGGGCCCGGCGTTCGGATCCAAATTGACCTCCGGCAGCGGCGAACCGAAGCCTTCGGACTCCTGAGGCTCGGGCTTTTGCGGGGGCGGTTTGGCCGCCGGCATCTTCACGGGGCCCGTGGTGGGGCCCGTGGACGCCAGGCCGTGCAGCGTGGGTCGATACCAAAGGACCGCCAGCAGCGCTCCGCATGTGGCTGCCGCTGTCAAGATAAACAGCACCATGGCCCACGGCGCCGCGTTGCGGCGGCGTCGGGCTGGCCGCCTTGCCCCGCGGCCAACCCCGCCGGGCTCGAACGGCAAGTCGATAAACTCGCCCGTCGGTTGTGGGGGAGGGGGTGGGACCGGGGTCGCCGCCGGCGGCGTCGCCAAACGATTGGGAAACAGACCCGGCACCTCCCGTGCCGGACGCCACTGAGACCACGCGGCATTACACACCAAGGTCTCGGGTCGCACGATGCCGGCGGCGACCGCATCGCGCAGTTGTTCCGCAGAGACCGGTCCCTTGGGGTGATCCCCCACCACATAATACCAGGACTCGAGGGGCGCAGAGGCCACACCTACGCTCCATTTCCGGCCGGCGTACCATACTTCACCCCCCACCTGTTATACTCCCACCACCGTGCCGCGGTGTCAAGCTCGCGATGGGAAAAGAGGCCCAGGCGCCGGGGCCATCGGATTTCGGCATACAGAGAGTTGTCGCAGGGCGGCCGAAGAGATCGTCGGCAACGCAAGACGCCCTGTGCCTTGCTCCTTGCCTTTTCGCACCGTGGCGGGGCGAGCGGCTCGCGCTCATTGATTACCGAATTGGTAACCGCTAGAATGGCGCTCGCACCAGGCGGCAGCGGCGGGAACCCAGGGGTTCCTGCGCCGGGGCGAGCCGGCCGGGGGCGATGCGACCGGGACGATGGCCTTTTGTACACGGTGTTGCTGCGATGACCACCCCTAACTGCGATATCGGACTGATCGGACTGGCGGTCATGGGCGAAAACCTGGCCCTGAACATCGAGAGCCGGGGCTTCTCGGTGGCCGTCTTCAACCGCACCGTAAGCAAGGTGGATGATTTTGTGCGTGGGCGGGGGGCGGGCAAAAAGATCGTCGGTTGCCACAGCCTCCCCGAGTTCGTCGAGTCGCTGGCCCGGCCGCGCAAAGTGATGCTGATGGTCAAAGCCGGACCGGCTGTGGACGAATTCATCGGGCAACTGTTGACGCTGTTGGAGCCGGGGGACGTAATCATCGACGGCGGCAACACCCATTTCGCCGATACCGAACGGCGGACCCGCGAGGTGGAAGCCAAGGGGCTTTGGTATATCGGGACGGGGGTCTCGGGGGGCGAGGAAGGGGCCTTGAAAGGCCCCAGCATGATGCCGGGGGGCAGTCCGCAGGCCTGGCCGCTGGTCAAACCCATCTTTCAGGCCATCTGTGCCAAGGTGGGGCCTAACCACGATATCCCCTGTTGCGACTGGGTGGGTCCGCGCGGGGCCGGCCATTACGTCAAGATGGTCCACAACGGCATCGAGTACGGCGACATGCAGCTCATCGCCGAGGCCTACTGGCTGCTGAAGCTGGCTTTGGGCCTCTCGAACCAGGCCATCCACGACATCTTTGCCCAATGGTACCAGGGCGAGCTGAACAGTTACCTGATCGAGATCACCCGCGACATCTTCACGGTCAAGGACCCCGAGACGGGCGAATACCTGGTGGACCTCATTCTGGACGCGGCGGGCGCCAAGGGGACCGGCAAGTGGATGAGCCAGCACGCGCTGGACCTGGGCGTCCCCAGCACCCTGGTGACCGAGGCGGTGTACGCCCGGTCGCTTTCGGCGATGAAGGAGGCGCGGGTCCGGGCCAGTCAGGTGCTCCAAGGCCCCGCCGGCCACTACCAGGGCGACCCCCAAGAGTTCGCCGAGCAGATTCGCCAGGCCCTGTACGCTTCCAAGATCTGCAGCTATGCGCAGGGGTTCGTGCAACTGCGCGAGGCGGCCCGGGAATACCAGTGGCCGCTGGACTTCGGCTCGATCGCCCTCCTGTGGCGAGGGGGATGCATCATCCGAGCGGTGTTTTTGGACCGCATCAAAGAGGCCTTCGACGCAGACCCCAACCTGGAAAACCTGCTCTTGGCCCCCTATTTCCGCGAGGCGGTCGCCAAGGCCCAGTGCGCCTGGCGGAACGTCGTGGCCACCGCGGTGCAACTGGGGGTGCCGGTGCCCGCCTTCTCGGCCGCCTTGGCCTACTACGACGGCTACCGCTCGGCGCGTCTGCCGGCCAATTTGTTGCAGGCCCAGCGCGACTACTTCGGAGCGCATACGTATCAGCGGGTCGACAGGCCAGGCGTGTTCCACACCGACTGGCTCCATGCCCGGGCCACCGTGGGATGAGCGTGTGCCGAGCCGGGGGCGTCAGCCAGCCGCCGGTGGATTCGCGCCGCTTGCCACGCCCTTCGCTTGCGCTCAGGGCGTGCCACCCTGCGTAGGGTGGGTGCTCTGCACCCACGCGCTTATCCGTAACGATCCACTCTTGGCGCCGTGGCCGGCAACCACCTTGGGTGTTTGCACCGAGGCCTTACGCCCTCGCCTCTGGGTTCCACCGGGGGCTTACGCCCTCGCCTCTGGGTTCCACCGGGGGCTTACGCCCCCGCCTCTGGGTTCCCGGCTCCGCGTAGCGCAAATGGTGTGGCGTGCTTGCGAAGCTCGCACCCTACTTGGTATGGCGCCGGTCGCCACCCTGGGCCCCAGTGCCAGTGCTGGGCATCAGTTCCAGCCGTCGTTGCGCCGGCCGCTCAACCGCTTCTCGCGCGGCGTGAGGCGGTCGTTCAACGGACTGATTCGCATCTTGATGGCCAGGCGTGTCAACAGCGCCAGCTTATCGGTGCCCAGGCGCTTCATGGCCGCGGTCTTGTGGTTATCGACCGTGCTGGGGGAAAGGCGAAGGATGGCCGCGGCCTCGTTGACCGTACACCCCAGGCTCAACAGGCGAATGACTTCGCGATGGCGCTGGGTGAGTTCCACCCGGCGTGTGGCCTTTCGCCGATGCTTGCCTCGCGTGCTCATCGTTCGTCCCTGCCAAAAGAGGTGGCCCGGACCCTTGCAGCCGTCGGCCATTCTAGCTTCTTCGTCGCCCTAGGGGAACCGCCTGGCGGGGCCCCGGCGTCGTCCCGGAAGGCGGGCCGGACCCAATGGCCGCTAGCGTAAGCCCCCCAATAACAGTACCCAGTGCTGTAAATCGCCGTGCCCCAACGGCGGGGCCCAACGCCCAACGCAGGAGCATCCCTCCAGGGCCGACGGCTGCTGGGGCGATCCGGGGCCGTTGGCCGATTCAGAAAACGCCGCGGTAGAATACACCGTCGCCCTGTGGCGTGGCAGCCGCGGGCCAGCGTGGAACGCGGGATGGTGGAAATGCGGTCATGGCCGAGCCGTTTGACGACCTCACCGATTTGTACGAGGCGATGATCGACTGGCCCAAGCGCCTGGCCCACGAGGAGGGCTTTTACCGCCACCTGGTGGCCGAGGCGCAGGCGCATCGCGTGTTAGATGCAGCTTGTGGCACAGGGCACCATGCCGCAATGCTGCATGCCTGGGGTTTGGAGGTCGAAGGGGCCGATAAGAGCCCCCAGATGATCGATCGCTGCCGGCAGCAGTTCGGCCAGCCGCCTGGATTGCGGTGGGTGGTTCGGCCCTTCGAGCAGGTCCCCGATGGGATGTTCGACCTGGTGCTGTGCGTGGGGAACTCGCTGGCGCTGGCCGGCGACGAGGCGGCGTCAGCCCGCGCCGTGCACGCCCTGGCCAGCGTCCTGCGCCCAGGCGGCATCCTGGCCATCCACGTGCTCAACCTGTGGTCTCTGCCCGATGGGCCGCTAGTGTGGCAAAAGTGCCTCCGCACTTCGTTCCGGCAGCGCGAGGCCCTGGCACTCAAAGGGGTCCATCGGTGTGGGCCGCGCGGATACGTCGAGTTGGCCGTCGCCGATCTCCAGGGTCCGCTGCTTTACACCCAGAGCGTGCCGTTTGTGGGCCTGCGATCCGAGAGCCTGGCTTCGTGGGCCCGCCCCGCCGGCCTCGAGCAGGTCCAATTCTTCGGCGGCTATCACCAGCAGCCGTATTTGGAATCGCAGAGCGCCGACCTCGTGATGACCTCCCGGCGGAGCTGAAGGCCGCGGTCGCCGCCGGCGCCTACTTCGTGTTGCGGAACTGCTCGTCCAACCATTGTTTCCATTCGCCGGCCGTATGCGGCCCGAGCTTGTCGCGCACCGTGCGGACCGCGTAATTGAGCATTTGGCGCATGGGGGGATCGACCAGCCGCTCGCGTATGGGTAGCAGTTGGTCAAGTACGGCGGCGGCTTCGCGGTATTTGCCCTCCATCACCAACACCCCGCACTGGCCAGCCATGCCCCAGGCCCGCAGCTCGGCCTCGGTCTCGTCGAGCGTGGCTAGCTCGTTGAAGACCTCCAGGGCCCGGGCATTGTCCCCCTCGCGGAGGTAGATGCGGGCCAACTGCTGCTTGGCACGATTGACCCAATACGTCTTTTCGGGGAAGTATTCCAGGATGCTCTGCCAGGCCTCTTCCGTCCCCAGTTGGCTGGCGTAGAGCCACTGGCGAAACACGTTTTCCTGGCGGGGCACGGGGCCGGGGAGCTGCTCGATCCCGGCCAGCAGGAAAGGCACCTGGTGGGTATGCCACGCGGCCGCCGCCCCGCCGAGGAAGGCGGCCAAACACACCAGGGCCCAGACCTTCCAGCCGCCTCGCGCCGGGGGGCCCGCAACGGCCGACTGCATGAGCGATTGGAGTCGCTGGGTGGTTTCGGCCCGGCTGACGGCCGTGGCCGCCAGCTCCCCCACCTCGCAGGCCAAGGCCGGGTCCTCGTCGTCCGGTCCCAGTTCGGCGACCTGCACCTTGCGCAAATCGCGGAGCAATTCCTGGGCCGAGGCGTACCGGTGCTCGGGCGACTTGGCCAACATGCGGTGCACGATGCGGCACAGCGCCGGGGGCAGGTCGGGGCGGAGCAATTCCAGCGGCTCGGGCGGCTTTCGCAAATGCTGGAGGGCCAGACTCAACGCCGTCTCGCCCGAAAACGGGGGTACCCCCGCCAGCATCTGGTAGCACGTCACGCCGAACGAATAGAGATCGCTCCGCGGATCCAGCGGTTTGCCCTCGACCTGCTCGGGGCTCATGTACAGCGGCGTCCCCAGCGTCACGCCCACCTGGGTCAGGTCCGTCCCCTCGCCGGAGCGGATCATCCGCGCCAGACCGAAGTCGGCCACTTTCACCTCGCCGGTACGCGTGAGCATGATGTTTTCCGGCTTGATGTCGCGGTGGACGATCCCCTGCTCGGCCGCCTTGGCCAATGCCGCCGCCACCTGCCTCATAATCAACAACGCCAGGCGAAGTTCAGGCGGACCATTGCGCGCGATCCATTGCCGCAGGTTCACCCCCTGTACGTATTCCTGGGCGATGTAGTAATAGCCGTCGGCCTGCCCCACCTCGTAAATCTGCACGATGTTGGCGTGCACCAGCGCGGCCGCCGCCTGCGCCTCACGCTCGAACCGCTTCACATACGTGGCGTCCTGCGCCAGCCGCGACTTCAGCACCTTGACCGCCACCTGGCGCTTCAGAGAGCATTGCTCGGCCAGATACACCTCGGCCATCGCCCCGTGCCCCAGACGCCGCAGCAACCGAAAGTCGCCGAGCTGCCGGCCGGTCAGATCGGGTTCCAACGGTTCGTGCACCGACGGGGGAGTCTCGTCCATCGCACCACGCCCTGCCTAGGCGATTGCCTTCTTAAGTATCGGCCGAACCACACGCTATGGCAACGGCGCGACGAGGGGGCATGGTGGCTGGCCGCGCCGCAGGGCCATATCACCAGGCGCCGCCGCCGCGGGCTCACAAACACCTGGGGCTGCCGCCGGGGGCTTGCAAGCACCCGGCGCCGGCCAGGCCGGGCCAGTAGTCCCGGCGCTGGCCCAAAGGGCTTGGGCGGCCGAAACGTCTCAAAAGCCGCGCGCGGCCTTGATATCGTCGAAATCGCGAAGGTGGTAGTCGATCTGGACGTAATCCAGCACCCGGCACAAGGCCCGCAGCGCCACCCCCATGCCGTCCGGCCCGCTGAACCCGCCAAACTGCCCCCCACCTTTCAGATGCGGCTCCAAATCCAAAAACACACCCGGAATGCCCCGCCGGTGCAGCCGGCTGCTCAGTTCCGGCAAAGCGCGGCGAAACTCGCGGAAAAGCGTTTCGTGCGCCGCATCCCCCTGGTCGGCCGGGACGAAGTTGTGCAGCACGTCTTCGTCCACCGGGCCCCCTTTGCTCACCGGACGCGGATTGTGGTAATCCTTCACGTGCATCCACCCCAGCCCCGGCAGCATCACGCGGAACTGGTCCAACACCTCGCTGGCCGAATACCCCTGTACGATCAGGTTCGCCGCATCGAACACCAGCACCAGCGCAGGGTGGTTCACTTGGCGGTGGATCTCGGCCAGAAGATAGCCGTTCGAACCCACCAGATTGGCCTCGACTTCCAGCCCAAACGTCAGATCCGAACGGTGGCACATCTCGGCAATCTGGCCCAGTTGGTCCACCGCCTGGGCCAGGTGGGCCTGTGGGTCCGAACCCCGCGGATGATAGAACGAGAATCCCCGGATGAGCTTGGTTTCCAGGGCGTGCGCCAACTCGCAGGCCTTTTTTACCTCGCTGGCCAGATACCGCTTGAACGGGATATAGGCGTTCTTGGTGCCGTCGTCCACATTGCGGAGCTTGACCTTGCCCAACGGCGAGCCGATGGAAGCCACGTTCAGGCCGTATTCGTTCTGCAGGCGCCTGACCGCCTGGAGCTCGCTCCGCGTGAGCTTCATCACGTTCTTGACCTGGCCGTCGCCCCGCACATCGATAAAGCGGATGCTGTAGTACTGGAGGCCCAAAGCGGCGAAGGCGGCGAACTGCTGCACCGCCGTCTTCTGGTTCGCGGCTTCGTCGGCAAATCCCGAAAGGATGACATGCGGTCGGTCGGGCATGGGGCGGTTCCGGGCACAGAGTTCAGGGGACAGATACCATAACCGCCGTATTCTGGCCCGGCCCCCCGCCAGCCGCAAGGGGCCACCCGGCAAAGTCCCGCTCCCCTTGGAGCCGGGGGCGTCAGTCCCCGGTGGACTCGCGTCAGCCCCCGGTGGACTCGCGTCAGTCCCCGGTGGACTCGCGTCAGCCCCCGGTGGACTCGCGTCAGCCCCCGGTGGACTCGCGTCAGTCCCCGGTGGACTCGCGTCAGTCCCCGGTGGCCTGGCGATAGCCCCCGGTGGCCTGGCGATAGCCCCGTTACACGTCGTCAAACCTCGCGCTTGCGACTTCATCGCCGCGCCTGCTGTCAGACATGGGGTGCCTAACCTACCTGGCTTGCGCTTTCGATTTCACCGCCGGCTCACGCCGGCGGCACGGTCCCCCATGGTTCAACATATTCGCCCGCCGGAAGGCGCCGGCGAAGCACCCCGTGCCTGACGATTGCCTGCCTGCTCGGCAGATCGAGGTGCCAGGCACGGCGTGCCGCACCTACTTGGCTAAATCGCCGGGGGCCGCAGCCAGAGACACCAAGACTCGGGGGCGGACGCCGGGAATTCAGGGCGAGCGTTGTCGACCGCTGGGGCGCGGGGCTCGGTCGGCAGAGACACGCCGAGTTGAATCCCTAGTTGCAACCTTTTGCTGAGACTGGCGTTACGTCGCGGCGGCTGGCTGCCGCTCCGTGGCGGTCGCGGCGGAGGAACGCCACTGCCTGGCGGTCGGGTCGGAGGAACGCCGCTCCGTGGCGGTCGCGGCGGAGGAACGCCACTGCCTGGCGGTCGGGTCGGAGGAACGCCACTGCCTGGCAGTCGGGTCGGAAGAACGCCACTCTGTGCCGGTCGGGTCGGAGGAACGCCACTGCCTGGCGGTCGGGTCGGAGGAACGCCACTCTGTGCCGGTCGGGTCGGAGGAACGCCGCTCCGTGGCGGTCGCGGCTCGGGACGCATCTAAACCCCGGGCAGGGAGGTTTGCGGCGAGGTGGGAAAGGTGCCCCGGACAGGATTCGAACCTGTGACCACCGGTTTAGGAAACCGGTGCTCTATCCTCTGAGCTACCGGGGCGGTGGGGGGGCCGTTTTTCAAAGCGGCTCAACCCGCTGCGACTATTGGGGTCACACCTGCTCCGCAACCAAAGCGGTTCGGGACTGCCAGGTTGAGCCCCGTAGTCGCCATGAACCAATCTACCGCCCCCTCAACCGCACGTAAACCCCGGAAGTCCGGCTCCGTTTCCCGGCCACTATGCCTCTGTGCCCAGCCCGGGCCGGCTGAGTGATGCGCCGGGGCACACTGCGTCCAAGGCATTGAGCCACGCGGCCCACGCCCGCGGCGCCCCTACGGGGTGGGGAATCAGGAGTGGCGGTTTGGATAGGACCAGAATGCCACCGGAGGGCGCGACAGGCTCACGGGCCCATCGGGGCCCCTGCAGCGGGTTTTCCGGGGCACACGCCGCTACGGCTGCTGCCGGCTAAAGCCGGAAGGACCAACAAAGGGTTCTCCAAGGGCTCACGAGCGTGCAGAACAAACCCCTACGGGGTAACCAGGTGGGCTGCGCGGAGAGCAGGCTCCCTTTGGGGCTGGCCTGAAAGAAGTCGGGCCGGTATGCTCTTGGCCTTTGAGGTTTTGCTGGAGGTCCGCCAGGGGCCAGCCGCCTGGCGGGCAGGGAGAGGTCCCAGGTGAGGAGAAGGCCATGTTACCCGGCGCTGGCCAGCGCGAAGGGAACACCGGCTCGGCAGGCCGAGCCGAACCGCTGGAGTTAGCCGTCCTGTTGTCCGGTACCGGCCGGACGCTAAAGAACCTGATCGATCGCATCCGGGCGGGGACCCTTGATGCCCGCATCCGGCTGGTCATCTCCAGTGCGGCCGGGGTCAAAGGGCTGGATTATGCGGCCGAGGCCGGCATTCCCTTTGCAGTCTTCCCGCGCAAGCAATTCGGGAGCGACGAGGAGTACAGCCGGGCGATTTTCGATCGGGTGCGGTCGGCCGGCGCCCGGTACGTGGCCCTGGCCGGGTTCCTCAAACGCCTGGTCATTCCCGAGGATTTTGAGCACCGGGTGACGAACATCCACCCGGCGCTGATCCCCGCCTTTTGCGGCAAGGGGTTTTATGGGCACCGGGTGCACGAGGCCGTGTTGGAATATGGGTGCAAGCTGAGCGGATGCACGGTGCACTTTGTGGACAACGAGTACGACCACGGTCCGGTGATTCTACAAAAGGCCGTTCCGGTGCTGGACGACGACACCCCGGAGACACTCGCATCGCGGGTGTTTGCCGCCGAATGCGAGGCCTATCCCCAGGCGTTGCAATGGATTGCCGAGGGGCGGGTGCAGGTAGAAGGGCGCCGGGTGCGGATTTTGGGGGGCGTCCCCCTAAGGGGCCGTGCCAGCCAAATTGCCGATTCCCCTGCCCGCTTCTAATGACCGCCGCAGCCGGGGCAGCCGCCCCCCTGGGCATAGTTGGGGTTATCGATGGTGAAGCCGCGGCCCATCGGGCTGTCCTGGAAGTCGATCACGGTGCCATCCAGGTGGGGTGCGAACTTCTTGCGGGTCACCAGGGTCACGCCATGCTGCTCGTAGCGGGCGTCGGTCTTGGGATCGTAGCTTTTGTCGAAACCCAGAGAGTATTGCAGGCCGCTGCAACCGCCGCCGGCAATGCCCATGCGGATCACCACGCCCGGCTCGAGCTTCTGGGCCTCCATCACCCGCTTGATCTCGCCCGCAGCGGTTTCGGTCAGCGTAATAGCCATGTGAAAGTACGCTCCTGAGGACGTTTCTGGTGCCAGGGTTCAGGCCACGGAGGCGATGGCCTCCGGGGACCTTTCTCAACCTCTCTAAACCATAGTACGCCTCGGCTGTCCGAAAGCAAGTCGGTGGCAAGGTCGCTTGAGCCAGCCTCAGCCCCCGGGGCCGGCAGGGGGGCAGGACACCGGCAAGCAGCTTCTGGGGGCGTCGGGTACGGGTATGGGGATCAGGGATCGGGGGTCAGGGATCGGGGGTCAGGGATCGGGGGCTGGCGATTTGTGGGCCGGCAAAGCATGATGGGTAGGCTGGCACCGGCTAGTGCGAGCTTGTTCCACCGTGCAGTTGCGTTCCATTGCACCATTGCCAATGTGGCCAGGGAGTTGCTCTCATGAGTTCTGACCAGTCAAAACCCGCCGCAGGCGTATCGCGTCGGCGGCTGTTGGCCCAGGCCGCGGTGGCAGGCACTGCGTGGCTCGGCATGGCTGGCCAGGCTGCCGGGGCGCCCGAGCCGACCCCCAGTGCCAGCCGCGGCCAGCGGCCCTATTGGTTCGGGTACCGGTGCCCTTACTACTCCTTCGATGCCGAGACGCTGCGCCGGTTCGCTGCCCTCGGCGTGAACCTGGTCCATATTTCGCCGCTGAATACCCTTTCGTCACTCGGCGTACCGTACAGCCCCTATGCGCCCAGTTGGATTGGTCCGGGGCGCTACGACTTCGCGTCGGTGGACCGGTACATCGCCGATGTGCTGGCGGCTAATCCGAACGCTCGGTTGGTGTGCGGCATCGATTTGAACACTCCGGCCTGGTGGCCGCGGGCCCTTTGGTCGCACCGGCGTGTCGACAGTTTTTGCGAACTCGGCCGGGTGGCGGCCAGTCCGGAATGGCGTACGGAGACCGCCGGCTACCTGCGGGCGTTCCTCGAGCACACCGAGAGGCATCATGCGGCCCGGATGGCCGGCTATACGCTGTTTTGCGGCATGACGCTGGAATGGCAGGACCAGAGCGTCGGGCAGGAAAGCCCCAGCAAGCGTGCTGCGTGGCGTGCGTGGATGATCCGGCAGGGCAAGCCGGATCCGGTGGACATTCCGCCGGCCTCGGTCCGCGAGCGCTGTTCGCACGGGGTTTTCCGCGACCCGGTGGCCGACGCCGTGGCGGTCGATTACTGGCGGTTCAGCAATTGGCTGATCGGCGATACGATCTTGTATTTTGCCCGGGTGGCGCAGGAGGTCCTGCGGCATCGCGTGCCGCTGGGGGTGTTTTACGGCTATTTGTTCGAGCACGGCCAGGGACGTGTGCCCGACGAGGGCCATTTGGACTTCGACCGGGTGTTTGCCTCGCCTCTTTTGGACTTTTTCATTGCGCCGGGCAGCTACCACGACCGACAACTGGGTGGCGCAGGCGGCTTTATGGTGTGCCTCCATTCGATCCAGCATCACCAGAAGGGGTTCGTGCAGGAACTCGATCATCGCACGCACACTTGCCCGGGGGTGACCCTGCTGGGCAAGCCGGCTCCGGGGTACGAATCGGGTTTCCCGAGCCGCGAGGGGACCATCGCCGGCCTGCGCAGGGAGTTCGCCCTGGCCTTGGTGCAACGTACGTCGCTATGGTGGTTCAATATCTTTGGCCACATTTACGACGATCCCCAGGTGGTCGAGGCCGTCGGGCAGATGCACGAGTTGTGGCGAGCGCTGGCCGATCGCAACGACGCGCCGGCCGCCGAAGTGGCCGTGCTGGCCGATCCCGAAAGCATGTATTACCTCGACGCGCGCTGGCCACTGCTTGACGACCTGCTGAGCCGCCAGCGGCACGGCCTGGGGCGGATCGGAACGCCCTATGAGGTGTATTCGCTGGCCGACCTCGCCACGCTGGACCTGGCGCGGCACAAGCTGGTGCTCTTGCCGAACCTGTTCGTGGTGGACGAACGCAAGCTTCACTGGCTGCGGCAGAAGGTATGCACCGGCGGCAAGACCGTGGTGTGGGTGTACGCGCCGGGCATTATTACCAATGGGCGGTATGATCCGTCCCACGTCGAACGCTTGACCGGCATCCCCTACGGCGGCAAAGAACTGAGGCGGCGGCGCATGGAGGGGTTTACTTCGGTCCTTGCGCCCCGGCCGAACCTCCCTGCGGCGGTCTTGCGGCGGCTGGCGGCCGAAGCGGGGGTGCACATCTACAGCGAGGCCGAGGAGCCCCTCTTTGCCAGCCGGCGCCTGCTTGCCATGCACACGGCTGCCGGCGGCGAGCGGCATGTGGTGTTGCCCCGTTGGTTCCGGCGCGTGCGGGAGGTATTCAGCGGCCGGGTGGTGGCCGAAAACGCCAGCCGATTCACCGATCGGCTCCAGTCGCCCGATACGGTTCTGTACGAGCTGGCGGAGTGAGGTGGCAAGGGGTATGGGAGGCGGTGGGGGCGGGCTGGCAGGCGGTTGGAGTGCGGTCGCCTGGCGTTTTGCCAGCAAAGGGGGCAGGAAGGGGCCGGGCTTGCTGGCGCTGCTGGGGAGGCCCCTTGACATAAGCGTTGCTTATGGTATAAGATTCGCTTATGAACATCGAGACACTGCGAATCTTCTGCGATGTCGTCCAGCATCAGAGCTTTTCCCGGGGGGCGGCGGCCAACAATATCAGCCAGTCGGCCGCCACGCAGTCCATCCACCGCATGGAGCGGCACTTTGGGGTGCAGCTTGTGGATCGCAACAAGCGGCCTTTTGTGCTGACGCCCGAAGGCCAGGCGTGCTACGAAGGCTTCCGCGAGGTGCTGGAGCTGTACGACGCGGTCGAGACCAAGGTTCGCTCGCTCCGCAAGGAGATTTCGGGGCTGGTGCGGGTGGCCGCGATCTATTCGGTGGGCCTGTACGACATGGCCCGGTCCATGCAGGACTTCATGCGCCGGTATCCCAAGGCGAAGGTCCGTTTGGAATACCTGCGTCCCAACAAGGTGTACGAGGCGGTATTGAACTCGGAGGTGGACCTGGGTATTGTGTCGTATCCCACGCAGACGCCTGAGCTTTCGGTTATTCCCCTGCGGAGCGAGCGGATGGTGCTGGTCTGCCATCCCAAGCACCACCTGGCGTTGCGGAGTGCGGTCACGGCCGAGCACCTCCGGGACGAAGATTTCGTAGCCTTCGACCGGGAGTTGCCGATTCGCAAGGAGATCGACCGTTACCTGCGGCAGCGTTCGGTCAGCATCCGCGTGGTGATGGAGTTCGACAATATCGAGACGATCAAACAGGCGGTGGAGATCGGGGCGGGCATCAGCATCTTGCCCGAGCCCACGGTGACCACAGCGGTCGAAACGGGCCGGCTGGCGGCGGTACGGCTCATCGCCCCGCAACTGTACCGGCCGGTGGGCATCATCCATCGCCAGCGCAAGGTATTCAGTCCCACGGCGTTGAAGTTCATCGAGGTCTTGCAAGAGGTCCGAGAAGACGCCCAGCCTGAGGAGAGTTGATGCGCGACCCCGAGGTGCCGGTCACGTTCCAGCCGCTGGGCCGGACCGTTCATGTGTTGCCGGGGACCCGTGTGTGCGAGGCGGCGGCCATTGCGGGCCTTCCTCTGGAAATGCCTTGCGGCGGCGAGGGGACCTGCGGCAAGTGCCGGGTGGTGATGCATCCGGCTCCGGAACCTGGCGATGCCGAACTGCGACTGCTTTCGCCCGCCGAACTGGCCCAAGGCGTGCGTCTGGCCTGCCAGAATGGGGTGCAGGCGGCCCTGGAAGCGGAAGTGCCGCGGAGCAGCCTGGCCGGCCAGGAGTGCCGTATCCTCGCCGGCAGCCAGACCGAAACGGTCGAACGGCTCGACCCGCCGGTGCACAAGGTGTTCGTCGAACTGCCGGAACCCTGCCGGGGCGACGACGTGGCCGACCTGGCGCGCCTCCAGCGCGCCGTGGGGCCCATCGAAGCCGAGCTGGAGGTGCTCCGCCAGTTGCCCCAGCGGCTCCGCCAATGTGGGTTTCGCGGCACGGCGGTGCTCGATGGCCGCCGGCTCCTCGATTTCGAGCCGGGCGATACCCGCGCCCATGGCTTCGCCCTTGCGGTGGACATCGGCACGACCACGCTCGTGGCCGCCCTGGTGGATCTGACGACCGGCGAGCAGCGGGCGGTGACCTCGCGGCTGAATCCCCAGACGGCGTGCGGCGACGATGTCCTCTCGCGGATTGCTTATGCCCAGCGCCCGGGTGGGCTGGAGGAACTCCGCCACCGGGTCGCCAGCGCCATCGATGAAATGGTCGGCGAACTCTGCACCGAGGCGCACATCGAGCGCCCGGCCATCTACGCGGCAACAGCCTCCGGCAATACGACCATGCAGCACCTGTTCTGCGGCGTGGAGCCGCGGTACCTGGGAGAGGTCCCCTTCGTGCCCGCTGCCAGCCAGGCCCTGGAGGTGCCGGCCGCGATGCTTGGCGTGCACATCCACCCCCAGGCCCGGCTGTACGTGCTGCCGGTGATCGGGGGGTTTGTGGGGGGCGATACCGTGGCCGGGATCCTCTCCACGCGTCTGGCCGAGTCGGCCCGGCCTGCACTGTTGGTGGACATCGGTACCAACGGCGAGATTGTGCTTTGGACCGGCCAGCGACTGTTGGCGGCTTCGACCGCCGCCGGTCCTGCGTTTGAAGGGGCACGCATATCCCAGGGGATGCGGGCCAGCGTGGGGGCGATCGAAAAAGTGGTCCTTCGCAACGGGGACCTCCATATCAACGTGATCGGCAACGCGCCGCCGGTGGGCCTGTGCGGCTCGGCCCTGATCGATGCAGCGGCCGAGCTTTTGCGTGCCGGACTATTGACTCCCGAAGGGCGGCTGCTGGCCAACGACCAACTGCCGCCAGCGACTCCCGAGCCTCTTTGCCGCCGGCTTGTGCCCGATCACGGCAAGCTCGCCGTGGTCTTGGCCTGGGAGAGCGACTCGGGGCACGGCCGGCCCGTAACCCTCACGCAACGCGATCTGCGCGAATTGCAACTGGCGTCGGGGGCGATCCGGGCGGGGATCGCCATTCTGCTCCGCCGCGCCCAGTTGCTTCCCACGGACCTGGACGCGGTGCTTTTGGCCGGCGGCTTCGGGAATTTCATCCGCCGCAGCAATGCCCAGCGGATCGGACTGTTGCCCGGCGAAGTGCCCCGGCAACGCATTCGGTTCGTGGGAAACACGTCGCTGGCCGGGGCCCGGTGGGCCGCGCTGTCGGTATCGGCTCGCCGGGAAGCCGAACGCCTGGCCGGCCAAACCGAGCACGTGGACCTTTCCAGCGATCCGGAGTTCCACACCACCTTTGCGCGATCGATGATCTTTCCTTGATCTTACTGCGGGCCGCAGGCCGAGCACCGAGCGTCCCAAGAGGCATGCTCTGCACGGACGCTGTCCCCTTTCCGTGTGGTCGCAAGGAGCGGCCCTTGTTCGGGCGGTCGTCCGGAACGAATGTGAAGGGCGTGACAAAGGCAGGCCGGACGCACCGGGTGCTTACGCCGTGCGGCTCTCTCCACCGGGTGCTTACGCCGTGTGGCTCTCTCCACCGGGTGCTTACGCTGTGCGGCTCTCTCCACCGGGTGCTTACGCCGTGCGGCTCTCTGCACCGGGTGCTTACGCTGTGCGGCTCGATATGCGTGCTCGGCACGCACGCCTCACCCCATTTTTGCGTGGGTGGCGAGCAGCCACCCTACAGGCTTTTGTTGGCTTCGGGGAGGAGTTCTTCCAGCACGTTGGCGAACGCCTGGTAGGCGGGGGGATCAAAAAGCACAAAGCGTACCAGGGCGGGTTTTCCATGCTGTTTGAGGAAGTCGATGACCGTGGCCATGGCCACACGGGCCGCCTCGCGGATCGGGTAGCCGTAAGCCCCGGTGCTGAGGGCCGGGAAGGCCACGCTCTGGCAGCCCGATTCCACGGCCAGTTCCAGACTGCGGCGGTAGGCGCCGGCCAGCAGCTCGGGTTCGCCCTGGTCGCCGCCGTGCCAAACGGGGCCTACGGCATGGATCACGTAGCGGGCTTTGAGGTTCCCGGCGCCAGAAATCACCGCCGAGCCAGTGGGGCAGCCTTGGGGATATTTCTGGCGGGTTTCGGCCATGATGGCCGGACCCCCGCGGCGATGGATGGCCCCGTCGACCCCGCCGCCCCCAGCCAGCCGGCTGTTGGCTGCGTTGACAATCGCATCGGTCGCTTCGTCGGTGATATCGCCCTGGCGGAGTTCAATGATTGCCTGTTGTATCTTCCGCTGCATGAGAGTTCCTCCTTGAGTCGAAGCATCCGGGGCGTGCCGCAGGCTGCGTGCTTTGCACGCACGCTCAAGGCCGGTCCGCGGGGGCTGCAAGCAACCACCTTACGCCGGACCTTGCGCGCGGGACCTACTCGGTCTTGCGCAAGGGTTCGCCCAAAGCGACCACCAGCGGCTTGCCGTCGGGCTTGCCATCCACGGTGATCTCCACGTGCCGGTCGGCGATGCGGGAGATGACCCCTTTGAACGAGCCGATCTCCAGGCGTTGGCCTTCGCGCAGCCGATAGTTCTCGTCCTTGGTGCGGGCTTTGACCCACACCTGGGCCTGGCCATCCACCTGCACGATGGCCGTCACATAGGCGAACTGGCTTGGGTCGAGGGGCTGGGGAGGTTTAGGCGTTTCGCGGGGTTGTGGCCGCTGCGTGACGGCGGGCGGCCGGTAAGGGGCAAACAGGTTCCGCTCCACAATGTTTTTGCGATATGCATTCAGGTCCTGGTGGGCGAGGCGGTTGCCGGGCAGGGTGGTCAATTTGTCGCGGCGGTCGGCATCGGCCAGGGCGAGGGCCTCGATCGCGATGGTCATTTCCAGGTCTGCGGAATTCTCCTGGGGCTTGATCGAAAGGCGGCGGATGCGATGCAGGTGTCCGGCCGAGTAGAACTCGTACAGGAACTGCACGAGCTGTTCGAGGCTCCCTTCGCCGCGAACCGTGAAGGGGAGGTTGTGGTAGATGCCTTTGACCACGCGGCCGTCGCTGGACTCGACCTTGCGCCCCTTGAGCTTGATGCGGTCGGTCAGCTCCAGCAGCCAGTTCTGGTAGAGGCTGCGCGCGGCCTGGGGATCGGAAGGGAGCGAGCGGCGGCGATACTCGGCCAGCCGGGCCTGGGCGGGCAGCGCGGCCTCGACCTTGGCCTGGCGGTCGGCGATGCGTTGGGCCAGGGCTTCGACCTCGGCCTGGCGCAGGGACAGGGGGCTATAGAGGACGTGGGCGCCCATGCGTCCGGCGACCACAAGCAACAGGACGCCCACGATGGCGGCCAGCACTTTTTCGCGCTTTTGGAGTGTCATGGCTGCCCCTCCACGCTCGATACCACCGGGGCGGCGCGTTTGGCGGGCCGGGATGCCACGGCCGCGGCGGGGCGTGGGGGCGGAACGATGGCCACCGAGGTGCCGAACCGCAGCGTGTAGGGCGGTTTGGCGCTTGAAGCCTCGCCCCGGTCTTTGGGGACCACGCGATGGGTGGCATCGCGGAGGGATTCGTCCATGGCCTTCAGCGTGCCGACGCCGCCGGCCACGCCCTCCATCCGGATCTCGCCGCCGCTGCGCAGGGCCACGAATTCAAGCTGCGTAAGAATAAGCTCTCTGGCACTGGGGGCCTTTTGCGAGAGGCGGTCCAGCTCATCCAGCCATACCACATCGCCGGCCTTCCAGGCCTCGATCTCTTTGAGGGCCTTTTCGTCTTTGGCGATCTGCGCAAGCTGGGCATCCCAGAGTTTCAGATCGCTTTCCAGACGGACCCGTTCGGCACCCAGCCGGTTCCACTGCACGACACCGTAGGCCAGGAGGGCAGCCAGCAACCCGACGACGGCGAGGCCGCCGGCGGCGTAGGTACGGCGGCGGCTGGGGGGCTTGGGGCGGCGTCGCGGGTGCAGGAAGTCGATGCCGTGGGGCGTGCCGTCCAGTTCATCCAGCAGCATCCCCAGCAACGGCGCGAACCGGCCAGGATGTTCCGGCAGCGCCCGCCGCGCATCCCCCTCAAGCTCCAGCCCCTGGAACGGGTCGAAGAGTTCCACCGGCGTCGCCAGGCGCTCTTCCATGCTGGCCGCCAGCGTGGTGTGCGTCGGGCCCCGGCCGCAAAGCACCATCCGCTCCACGCGGCGGCCGCCCAGTTGGTTCTGCACGGCCGCCATGGTCCGGCGGATTTCGGCCAGCAGCACCTGGCTGCCTTCGGGCTCCAGAAGGGGATCGGCCGGCAGCCGAGCGGTCCGGAGGAAGATCACCTTGCGGTCGATGACGACGGTCAGGTCGGCCTCGTCGCCCAACACGTCGACCAGCAGGCGGACGCATTGGGGGTCTTCGCCCTGGAGGCGCCACAAGAGCGAGGCGGCGGCACACGGGCGGAGCACCAGGCGCCGCAAGCGCAATCCCGCTTTCTGGCAGGTCGCGCGGATCTGGTCGACCTGTTCCGGAGCGATGGCGGCGGCCAGCACGGTCCGCGGCTGGTCCGGGGCATCGTCGATGGGGAGAAAATCCAGCGGCCAGTCGTCGGCCAGGGCGTTGAACTCCCGCATGGCCTGGAAGCGGACCATGTCAGGCAGTTCTTCGTCGGGGGCGGGGGGAAGGGCCAGTTGGCGGAGTTCGACGTTGGTCCGGCCCACGGCGACCAGGACGTCGGCCTTGCCCAGGCGCCGGGCGGCCAGGGCCGCGGCCAAACGCTGCCCCACATCCACCGGCGGGGCGTCCGGGCCCGGCTGGCTCGGCTCGAGCGACACGGCAAAGGCGTGTTCCAGGGCAACCCGGCGGCCCCTCCGGTTGGCCACCGCCACACGCGCCTCGGTGTCGTTCCATTCCAGGGCGATCAGTCGAGCCATGGTTCGCCTTGAAGCGATCTGCCCGCCCGCTACCCCACGACAAAGTTCTCCGCCACCGGCGAAGCGTGGGAGCAAGCGGCGTCGGTTATGTTCGAGTTTGAGCCATCTGGGGATTCGCTATGCGGCTGGCCCCTTGCCACCCGAGTAGCGGAGGCGTCATCCCCCCGCCTCGAGGCCCAGGACTTCGCGGGGGTATCCGCGGCCAAGATGGGTCATATCTCTCCAGAATAATACGCGGCAGCGGGTTTGGGTAGCATCCAAAATGGCCTCAAAGCGGGCATCGGGGCCCTCCTGGTCGAAATACCCCACCACCTGGGCCCGATACACACTGCCCGACCCGCAAATGAAAGGCATGAGGGCCTTCATCTCGTCCAGGGTGACCAGCGCCTCGGACAACAGCCAGGTCTCGTACTTGCGGTGGGCTTCGGCCTGGGCGGGGTCCATTTCGCGCTGGGCGATGATTTCGTCCACCAGTTCGGGGGTCATGCCCGGGATGCCCGCCAACACCACGCGCGGGGCCTGGTTGATATTGATCCGGCCCGGCAGCACCTGGGCCGCCTGCGTGGTCAAGTTCTCCATGATGGTGGGGAGATAGGTGTTCATTAGCCCCGGAACGTTGGGAAAGGGGCTTTCGATGACCTTGTCTTCGTTCTCGCCCTTAAAACGCACCCGGACTTTGCCGCCGATCAAATCCAGCACGGTGCTGAACTTGCGGGCGCTTTTTCGGGTGAAGTCCAGTTCGCCCCATTCCGTGGCCGGCGCCTGGTTGCCGGTGTCGTCCTGGCTGGCCTGGCGCCAGGCGACGACGTAAGTGGCGGCCTTGTCGCCGGCCACCTCTTTGACTTGCTCGAACAGGGTTTCCAGGTCGTCCTGGTTGAGGTTGATGCGGGGCGTGCCGTCGGGCCGGAGGTTCGATTCCAGACTCCAAAGGGTGAGGTAGGCGGCCCAGCCGCAGTTCATCGAGCCGTCGGAGTTATCCACGTCGAGGAAGGTTTGGGGATCGGGCTCGTTGGCATCGATCATCCCATTGCGGTTGGCATCGGCGCCGAACAGGAGTTGGGGCGTTACGCCGCGGACCAGGAGCAATTCCTCGATGGTCTCCAGCGGGCCGTTCTTCGGGGTATAGGGGGGGCTCAGGGCGGCATAATACTCGGCCTCGGCCCCGAACTCGCGGGGCTCGGGATCGGGATCGATCCAGTCGAGGATGGCGTCGGCGATTTCCTCGGTCATGCCGGGCAGGCCCATCAGGATTTGGCGCGCGGAGCCTTCCTGGGTGCGATCGGCCAAAAGGAGGGTGTTGAGGTTCAGCCGGCCGGACTCGTCCTCCAGCCCGAAGCGGATCCCCGCCAGGCGGCCATCTTCCTGGCGCGGGGCCACGATGCTGAACCGGCCCCGGTCGCGGGGCAGCAGGGCATCGCGGACCAAAACGCCGCGGAACTGGTCCGGGTTGTCGTACCAGCCGCCCGATTCGTCCTGGGTTTGGCGGTCCTGGCTGAGAAACGCGCGGGCCAGTTCCAGGCCCGACTCGGCACACGCGCGGGCCTGCACCTGCCGCACAGAGAGTTCGGCCGCCTCGCGCTCCGCGAGCATCCACTGGCTGAAGCCGAGGGCGGCCAGGGCCAGCAGGGCGATGACCACCAGCACGACCAGGAGCACCAAGCCTCGGCGGCCATACGCGCGCGGTGGGGTGCCACATCGTGGGACGAGGGGCCGGTTCATCGTGACTTGCCTCCCAGCGGTCCGCCGCCGGACGTGGTATTGCTGAAGGGGTTGAAGGTGCCGGCAGGGGTGCGGCCGGGGCTGCCACCGCTTGGCGCTTTGCCAGAGGGGGTGCCTGGGCCGCCGCCGGTTCCGCCTGCGCCACCTCCACTGCTGGCACCGCCCCCACCGCCGGTGCCACTCCCGCCGGTGCCGCTTCCGCCGGCGCCGCCGTCCATTTGGTTTCGATCGGTGTCGGTGGTGTCCCCCGAGGACGACTCGGAGCCGGTGGCGCCGGCCTGTCCGGTGGCGGGCTCGGAGCCGGGCAAGCGGACCAGCAAGCTGTACGCCACAAAGTTCTCGCTATTGACGTAGGCCGTGTTGGGATCCAGCCACGCCAGGCCGCCCCGGCGCAATTCCACCGGATACAGATACAGGGTGATCCGCACGGCGACCGGCAGAGCTTGCTGCTCTTGCGAATCCCAGACGTCGTACCACTGTTGGCCGTCCGTGTATTCGAACTCGACGGCGGCCACCTCGGGGGCGATGGGCTCGAACTCCAGGGCGGGGTCCAGCGAGCCCGTCTCGATGGCGTAGGCGGTCACGGCGCGGTCCAGTTCGGCCCGGACCAGGCCGCGGCGGGGCTGCCCCAGCGAGGTCTCGCCGCCGGCCGCATCCAGCACGTAGTAGGTGACCGTCTTCACGTCGCTCAAGCGGTCCACCGCGGCCGGCGAGTCCGCCACGGGAACCAGCTCGTAGTCGTACTGGTCCAGGCGCGGCAGGCGGCTGATATCGACTTGGAGTTCTGTCCGGCTGCCGTACAACCCTGGCAGGCTCCGGGGCATGGCCGCACTGCTCTCGACCGAAGTGCTGGCCGAGGAACTGGCCGCGTGCTGCGGGGAATCGCTGTCCGACGGTTGTTCGCCCGAAGCGTCGGGCTCATCGCTATTGTCTGCCGGCGACGGGAATTCGCCCAGCCCATCAAGGGAAATCAATTGCTCGGCGTTGACCGGGTCGTAGCGGACCGCGCTGCGGAGGTCGTCGGCGATACGGTGCAGCAGGGCCCGGGCCAACTGCGCTTCTTCGACGGCGGCCCGGCTGGTTTCGATGCCGCGGATAAAAAAGTCGACGGCCATGCCCACCGCCATCAGCACGACGAGGGTCAAGCCCAGGGCCAGAAGCACTTCCAGCAGCGTGAAACCCTGCGGGCGGGCTGGATGCCGGCAGGGCGGCCGGGCACACGACCTCTCCAAGCGACCAACGCTTTTCATTGCGAACCCCCTGTACCCGAGGACGACGGCGATCCAGACCCCGAGGCGGAACCGCTGGAAGTGCTCTCGGACATGCTGGAGGCCTCTTCGAGCAAGAGTTCGGTCTCCGGGTCGATCAACCAACGGACCAGGGTACACGCCACAGGCCGCTTCTCGGGTGGCAGGTCCTGCGTTACCGTGACCTGCACAGCCAATAAGCCTTGTTGGTCGATCGTGGCCGTCTCGATGGAATACAGCCACGCGGGTGCTGCCGGCGAGGTTCCCTCGGCCAGGAGGGCCCCTTGAACCGGGTCGGGCAATTCCATGCCGCAGACGATTTCAGCCAGTTTGCTTTCGCAGAGGAGTTGGGCGGTGGCCAGGTCGCGGGCCACACGGGCATTTTCCAGGGCGAAGCGCCCGGCCTCGCCCAGCACCACGATGGCCCCGCCCAGGATGGCCAGCGCCAGCATGACTTCCAAGAGCGAAAACCCCTGGCCCCCTCGCCGGCGCCGCGGGCTGCACACGCCGCTGGGAAGGCCAGCCGGATGGCGCCGGAGCCTGGGTGTGCGCTGGCGAGCCACGGTTTTATGGCTGGAGGTCACATCGCGTCCCTCCCGATGGTCACTGCTGGCCGGCGAGCACGTCGCTGGTGCTGATCACGCCGGTCAGGCCGCGAAGCGTTATTTCCACCCAGTCCGAGTATTCGTTGGCCAGGACCAGCCGGGCCGTCGAGGCGGTCCCATCCGGATAGAAGTAGATGGCGTCGGACCACTCGGCACTTGGGGCGAACAGCGCCGCATCGAGGGCTTCGGTGCGGGTATCGGCCATCACATCGGCCCCGACAAAGGTTATGCCTTGGGGGAGTGTCCCTTGCTCGCAGGGGACGTGGAAGCCCAGGTCGTCTTGCTCGAAGACGCCAAACTGCCCGGCCCAGGCCGAATAGGCGTCGGTGGCCTGCACCTCGGTCAGGTAGCGGGTGCCGTTGGGCATGTAGCGGAACACCACGGTCTGGCCTGTGGAGATGGCTTTGAAGCGGGCCCGAGTCCACTCGGCCCGGATCAGGTCGGCCGCGCTGCGGAGCCGCTGGCTAGCCCAGGGACGGCCCAGGGCGGGCAATGTGGCGGCGGTAACGGCCACGGCCAAGGCCAACACCAATAGGACCTCCAGCAGGGTGAACCCCCGGCGCAGGCCACGGCCAGTGGCTCGGGCCTTGGACCGCGCTTTGGCAACTGCACGTCTCATGCCGGGGTCTCCTTGGCGGCCAATTTCGTCTCGCCAAGTGCGAGGTTATTCATCCCAGTTGCCGATGTCGTCGTTGCCTTCGACGCCGTCCGGGCCGAGCGAGTAAATATCGGGTTTATCCACGTTGTACCGGCCCGGATAAACGTACTGGTAAGGCCGCTTCCAGGGGTCCAGGGGCAGGCGCTCCATGTAAGGGCCGCGCCAGGCACCGGGATCGCCCAGGTCGGCCGGCGGAGCCAACAGGGCGTCCAGCGAGGGGGGGTAATCGCCCATGTGCAGGCGGTACAGTTCCAGAGGCTGCCGGAAGAGTTGGATTTGGGTGCGGGCGGCGTCGATGTTGGCCTGCTTCTGCATCGGCGCATAGGCCGTCACCGCCAGCGAGGCGATGATCACCAGGATCACCAGCACCAGCAGCACCTCGACCAAGGTGAAGGCGCGGCGGGCGGCCGAACAGCGGCTTCGGTATGCCATGGGAAACTCCTCGTCGTAAGGTACTGGATTGTCAGGTCGCGGTGAGCGGCGGCCGGGCCTCCCCTGGACCAGGGTCGCCCAGCGGGTCGGCAAGCCGCGGATTGCTGAGGCGGCCTGGGCGGTCGCTGCCCGGCAGGGTTCGCGGGCCTGCATCGGTTTTCCGGTCTGCTCAGCGGATGGTGGTGCTCATCTTGATCACAGGCATCAACAGGCCGATGACCAGCACCAGGACCACCCCCGCCAGCAGCACCAGCATGAGCGGTTCCAGGAGTCGCACGAACAGGTCCAGCAGGCGCCAGGTGCGGCGTTCCAGGCCGTCGGCAATGTTCAACAAAACGCTTTCCAGGGTATTGGATTCTTCGGCCACCGAGATCATTTCCACCACCGCGGGGGGGAAATGCCCGCAGGCGGCCAGGGGCCCGGCCAGGCGCTGCCCGGAGGAAATGTTCTCCGTGGCTTCCTGGATGGCCGCCCCCAGCACCCGATTGCCGGTGGCCTCGCTGGAGATCTCCAGGGAGCGGAGGATGGGCACGCCGTTGCGCAACAGGGTTCCCAGGACACGGCAGAAGCGGGCGACGGCCAGGTTGAGAAAGATCGGACCCACCATGGGCAGGCGGATCTTGGTGTGGTCGCGCCACCAGCGGCCGCTTTCGGTCGAAAGCCACTGGCGGAGCACCAGGGCCGCCACCAGGCCGATGCCCGCCACCCACAGGCCAGAACTTTGGATCGTCCGGCTGACGGCCAGGACGAGTTCCGTCATCATCGGCAATTCGCCCCGCTGGCGGAGGCTGGCAAACAGGCCGTCGAACCGGGGCACGAAAAACACCATCAATACGACGACCACCGTGGTGCCGATCGTGGCCAGCACCGCCGGATAGACCAGCGCACCGACCGTGCGTTTTTTGAGGTCGTCCTGGGCTTCGGTGAACTCGGCGACGCGGGTGAGCGCTTCTTCGAGGAATCCGCCCTCCTCGCCGGCCCGGATCATGCTGACGGCCATCTCGCCGAACACGCGGGGAAAGCGGGCGGTGGCCGCCGCCAGCGAGGAGCCTTGTTCGACCTGTCGGCGGACTTCGGCCAGCACCTCCTTCATCGCCGGCCGCGAGGTCTGCCGCTCCAGCACCTCCAGGGCGCGGAGCAAGGGCACGCCGCTGCGGAGGAGGTCGGCCAGTTGGCCGAACGTGGTCGCCAGCACCTGGGCCGATACCCGCCGCATCGACTTCGGCTCCAGCGCGGGCGCATCGCCCCGCACCTCGACGGGAAACAACGATCGGGCCGCAATCGCGGCAAGCGCCTCGCGCCGATTGCCCGCCGTGATGGTGCCGGTAACACGCTGGCCACTGGAATCCCGGGCGATATAGGTGAACTCGGCCATGGCTTAGCGGAAATCGTCGGCCTTGGTGATCCGCGTAACCTCCTCGATGGTCGTGCGCCCATCGAGCACCTTGCGCCAACCGTCCTGCCGCAACGTCCGCATCCCTTCCTCGATCGCCGCCTGCTTGATCGCCCAGGCACTGTTCCGCTCGTGGGCCAATTGCCGGATCCGCTCGCTGGTCACCATCAGCTCGAAAATTCCCACCCGCCCCTTGTAGCCCACCTGGCGGCACTCGCGGCACCCCACCGGCCGGTACAGCGTGGCGTGGGCCAGCTCCTCTCGGGGGAAATCGCGCGGCAGTTCCTCGGGCTTCGGCCGGTACGGGGCCTTGCAATGCGCACACAGCGTCCGCACCAGGCGCTGCGCCATCACCCCCTCGACCGTGCTGGAGACCAAAAACGGCTCGACCCCCATGTCGGTCAAACGCGTATAGGCCCCTGCCGCGTCGTTGGTGTGCAGCGTGCTGAATACCAGGTGGCCGGTCAGCGAAGCCTGAATGGCGTTTTCGGCCGTCTCCAGGTCGCGAACCTCACCCACCAAAATGATATCGGGGTCGTGCCGCAAGATGCTCCGCAACGAGTTGGCGAACGTCAGGCCAATCTTGGGATGCACCTGGATCTGGTTGATCCCCTCGAGCTGGTACTCCACCGGGTCCTCGGTGGTGATGATCTTGGTCTCCGGACTGCGGATCTCCAGCAACGCGCTGTACAACGTGGTGGTCTTGCCCGAGCCAGTGGGCCCAGTCACCAGGATGATGCCGTGGGGCAGGCTGATCAGCTCGCGGAACTTGGCTAACAGATCGGGCTCCATGCCCAGCTTGCCCAGCGAAAACTCCATCGCCCCCTTGTCCAGCAAGCGGAGGACAATCCCCTCGCCGTGGATCATGGGGATCACCGAGACCCGCACGTCCACCTCGCGCCCAGCCACCCGCAACTGGATCCGCCCGTCCTGCGGCAGGCGGCGTTCGGCGATATTCAACCGGGCCATAATCTTCAGCCGGCTGATGATCGCCGCCTGGAAGCGGCTGATTTCCGGCGGCACGGGCTGGGGATGGAGCACCCCGTCGATGCGGTACCGGATGCACAGCCCCGACTGCTGCGACTCGATATGTACGTCGCTGGCCCGCGATTCGATCGCCTCCAACAGGATCTCGTTGACCAGCCGGACGACCGACGGTTCCTGCGCCATCTCCGAAAGCTCGGAACCATCGCTCTCGATCTGGTCCAAGAGCTGCACGCGGTCGTCGGCCTGGGCCAATAGCCCTTCGACCGTCTCGCTGCCCACCCCGAGGTACGTTTTAGTCAGCCGGGCGATCTCCGATCGGCTGGCCAGCACCGGCTGAACGGTGGTCCCGGTGGCCAGGCTCAGCTCGTCCAGCGGGTAGAGATTGAATGGGTCGCTGGTGGCGACCACCAGCGTGCCGTTCTCCTTGCGGATCGGAAACAACCCTTCGCGGTGGATGAACCGGGGCGGAAAGTCTTTCAGCAGGGAAAGATCGATCTCGATCTCCGACAGGTCCACATACTCCAGACCCACCTCTTCGCCCAACGCCCGGAGGGCCTGCTCCTCGGTCAAAAAGCCCAGCCCCACGGCGGCCTGGTCCAGTCGCGTGCCATCGGTCTGCGCGCGGCGCGACATCTCCAACTGCCGCTGGTTCAATAGGCCTTTCCGCAAAAGGATTTCACCCGCTTCCACTGCGTGCTTCCCGAGATTCAAGCTCCGTGGGCGGCAACTTCTACCATACGCCGACACAGGGGTGCTCGTCCATCACCCGAATTGGGATTGTGCGGCGCAAAGCCGGAGCCCACAGGGCAGTAATCGCAATTCTGAAACTGGTATCCACTAAGGCGGGGATGAACATCGGCCAGCGCCCGGCCGGCCCGGATACGACCGATCGGTCCGCCAAGCCCCCCGACGGCGGACACTCGGGCGATTTGCCGCGTCCGGCAAAACCCCTCTACGGAGCGGTTGCGCCGTGGACGCACAATGTGCTTCCACGATTAACTAACCCGAACCGTGGAGAAAAGTTCTGGCATACTGTAGATGGGAGCCATACCAATCATTGGTGGTACTACTGCTTGGCAGGCCGGGTGGCTTCGAGCGAACCATGACATTCCTGAGTACAATGAACTGGCGGGGGGCCAACTGACCGCAGGTTTTGCCCAAAGTGGGACGCCTCTGCGGCGATATCCCATCGCCGGAAGTCCGCAACGGTGGACGCGCCTGGCGCGGTTCGGCCCAAGCGCGGCGCCCTCACGATATTGGGGAGGTTGGGTATTGGCCCTTAAAGCCCCCAGGTATCGGGCCGATCAAGGTCCGTATTGAATTACCAGTACAGGACTTACGGCAATGCGACCCCTTGCGACGCTGCTTGCGGTGATGGCGATGGCGTGTGCGGCGCTGGTCGCTATGGCTCAGGACCGCGGTCGATTCGAAAGGCGCGACGGTCGTAACGGGGGCGAGGGGCGTCCCGGATTTGGGCCGCCAGGCCCTCCAGGCGGTTTCGACCGCTTCGAGTTCCTGATCCGGCGGTTCGACGCTAACGGCGACGGAACCATTTCGCCCAATGAGATGGAAGGGCGCCGCCGGGAATTCTTTGAACGGATGGCCCGCGATGCGGGACTCAATCCCTCCCAGCCTATCCCCGTCAATACGTTTCGCGAGGCTTTGCAGCGGCGGATGGCCCAGACCGCTTCGCAGGGTGGAGGCCCTGGTGGCATGGTCCGGCCGGGTTTCCTCAGCCCAGGGTTTCCTGGGGGGCCGGGCAGACCGGGTCTTCCCGGCGGTGGCTTTCCGGGCGGTGGCTTTCCGGGAGGCGGATTCCCCGGCGGGCCGATGATGTTTCCGGGTGGGCCTGGGTTTCCCGGTGGACCTGGTTTTCCAGGCGGACCTGGTTTTCCGGGTGGGCCGGGCTTTCCTCGGGGCGAGTTCCCCGGCGGGTCCCCCGGAAGTCGCTCCGACAGGCGCTCAGAAGGTCCCTCCAAGCCCGCGGGCCAGGAACCGCCTAAATCGACCATCCCCGGCTTTGGTGTGGAGGTGAAACTGGCCCCGGTTCCCGGGTTTGGGCCCCCTGCCGCCGCAACCGGGACTGGCACCGGCGCTGCGTCTTCGGGCACGCAGGCGTCTGGCAGCTCGGGTTCTCCGTCTGCTTCCACGACTTCGGCCAATCCACCGCCGGGCCCCCAGACTCCATCGGGGGGGCCGCCTTCAGGCTCTTCCGGCACGCCTCTTGGTCCCGACCCACGATTTCGCCGTTATGCCGAGAGTCTCCTTCGGCAGTACGACAAGAACGGCAATGGCCAGTTGGAACGCGAAGAATGGAGCCAAATGAGCAGCTCGATGCGGGATTCCGACCGCAATGGCGACGGGATCGTGACGCTGGACGAATTGACGCTGAAACTGGCCGACTTCGGCTCCCGGCGCAGGAGCGGGCCGACCGGCTCGACCGCATCCAGCAGCGGCAGTTCCCCTGCCGGGACATCGACCACGAGCACCGCGCCACGGGCTTCCTACCGCTTCCTGTCGGCCATCGAGCGTTTGCCCCCCGGTCTGCCCGACTGGTTCCCCCGGAAGGACACCAACGAGGACGGGCAAGTGAGCATGGCCGAGTTTTCCTCGCTCTGGACCGAAAAGGAGGTCCGTGAGTTCTCGCAGCTCGATTTGGACAACGACGGCTTGATCACACCTGAGGAGTGCCTGAAGGCCTCTCGGCGGTAACAGGGGCCAGGTGCGCAGTGTGCGGTCGTTGGAGCACCCGGGGGTTCGCACCCCCGGCTTGTGGGTTTGCACCCCTGGCTTTTGGGTTTGCACCCCTGGCTTTTGGGTTTGCACCCCTGGCT
>FWPU01004908.1_pt1 | contig 30206 bp, 21 predicted proteins | sample 2228361 | NCBI WGS metagenome assembly FWPU01 (sample SAMEA103939777, study PRJEB20133) | metagenome | reverse complement strand
CAGCGCCCGCCAGACACTTTCGGAGGGGTTCACCAGGGTCAGCGAGCCGCCAGACATCTGCGTCCCCTTGATGGTCTGCATCAGCGCGCGTAGACCGGCGCTGTTGATGAAACTGACGCCGCTCAGGTCGAAGACCAGGTGCACGCGGCCTGTACGTAGCGCCGCCTGCGCCTGTTCAGCCAATCTTTCGGCGTGATCGCTGTCGAGTCGCCCGACGACCTCAATGATCAGCGTGTGGGCCAGGTTTTCTGGCTGAATGATGGTGAACACGGCTTTCACCTTTCGCCGCGCCCGCTGCAAGGCTCGCTCAGCGGGCGAAGTTCTCGTCTAGCAGCAGTCGGACGCCCAGGATCAGCACCAGCGCGCCCAAGAACGAGACGATCACGGCTCCGCACAGGCCCGCTGTGCCCATGCGCCCGAAGAGCAGGCTGCCTACCAGGAAACCAGCCATGCCCAGCAATACATTGCCAAGCGGGTTGTAACCGCGCCCGCGGATGACGTAGCCCGCCAGGTAACCGGCTGTTCCTCCGACGATCAGAATCCACAGGCATTGCAGGCATAAGAAAGGCCCTGGGTTGAACATGTCCGCTCTCCTGGGGTGCGCCAGAGATAACCTCTATCACTGACAATCTGTACGCACCGGAGGAGCAGAAGTTACACTATCTATCTACACGATAGCCCAGAACCCTGAAAATTGGGGGAAAAATAGATGAAAATGATATGAAAAAATTGTGAAGAAGTTGGCACTAAATGGAAAAACAACGCAGGTGAGGCGGTCTCAGGAGGCAACTCCGGCCACCAGCAGATCGAGCGCCAACCCGGCCTCTACCTTGCCCGTCTTGATCGCTACGTCGGTGTCCAGCAGATGGCGGTAGATCGCTTCGACCTGTTCCAGGGTGAACACCCGTGCCTGGCCGACTACCTTCTCGGCGACATAGGGATGCACGCCCAGCGCGGCTCCTGCCTGGCGCGGCGATCCCCCTTCGTTCAGATACTCCCGCGCCAGCAGCAACAGGCGGAACTGTCGCACAATCATGCCGAAGATAGGCAGCGGATCGTCCTCTTGCAACAGGCGGTGCAGCAGATTCAGCGCCGCACGGCCATCGCGTCGTCCCAGCGCGTCTACCATGTCAAAGATGTTCGCTTCGGCCACATAGGGCGTCAGCAGGGCAACATCGGCTTCGGTGATGGGCCGTTCGCCGCCCGTGTAGGTGGCCAGCTTGGCCAGTTCATTGTCGGCGGCGTGCAGATCGTCGCCCACCACCAGGGCTAGCGCCGTTGCCGCGGCCTGCTCGATGTCCACCCCGTACACCGAACGCGCCCGCTCGGTGATCCAGCGCGTCGGGTTGCGCGGCGGCTCGAAGAGTTTGTGATAGCCAGTCGGCGTGCTCCGGGCGAGCTGCAGGATGGGGTGATTGTCTGGCAATGTTTCTGTCTCGAAGAAGACCACCCGTGCCCAGGCGGGGAGTTCCACCAGACCGGTGGCGAGGGCATCCAGTTCGTCTTTGGCGGCTTTGCCTCCGCCCCGCCGCACCAGCCAGCTTAGCATTCCCTCGACGATGACCAGGCGTTTGTCGGCCAGGAAGGGGGTGGCGCTGGCCGCAGCCAGCACGTCCGCCGCGCTCACTTCGCGTCCGTCGAAGACGACTGTGTTCAGTTCGGCCAGCGAGGGATCACCCATGTGTTGGCGCAGCGCCTGCACCTGAGCGCGGCAACTGAATTCGTCCGGCCCGTGCAATACGTAGAAGGAGGGGGCACTGCGTGTCATGGCGTCCTCGCGGCTAGCTGGAGCGGGTGCGCACGAAGTGTACGGTGAGCCGTTGCCCTGCCAAGGGGATGGGAAACTCGAAGCGATTGATGTCCACGACTTCCATGTCGCCCGGATCGCCTAGCGTGGTGAAGTGTTGCTGCAGCGCCAATCCCAGCGGTTGCGCCAGGATGAGCGACAGGGTCGAAAGCAGGATGATCGTGGGCAGGCGCGATAGGCGTTCGCCCCAACCGCTGCGCATCCCGCTGGTACCGACCAGGGTGGCCAGGCTGGTGAGCACCCCTGCCGTCACCAACCCTGTGCCGCAGTTGGGGTGAATGGCCAGCCCGTGTTCACCCGCCTGCATCCGCTGTAGTGCCTCGTTGACTGCAGCCTCGACCTCCGGCGTGCTGACGTTGCCGTAAAGGTAGAACCCGCCCGAAGTCGAGCGCCCGGCCATGCTCAGATTCTTGACCTTGCGGCTGAGCACATGGATGGTGGCATGTTCCAGTCCGTGATTGCGGCGGACGCGGCGGACAATGGGCATATTGAGGATCGGAGCGAGCAGGATCGCCAGAAACTGGATCATGCGCTTGCACCTCCCAGGCTAAGTTGGTTCAAGGGCGGACAGGCATAGAGAAAGTAAAAAGAAAGATCGGCTCGCCTGGTTTACCTCACCCCCAGCCTCGCTTCGCTCGGCGACGAAGCGCGTCAGCGCCAAATGGGGGTGAGGTAAAGTTAAGAACAGCCTCCCGTTCCAGATACTCTCAATGCCTGTCCACTCCCGAAACTAAGATGGTCAGAGAGGCTGACCCACCCGACTAGGGGATATCGCCCGGCGGGACGACTTTCCACAGCGGCAAGGCGATCACCACCAGGCGGTGCGTGTTCGACGTGTAGGGCCAGCACGTTATCAGCGTAACACGTTCATCAAGGGTCGGCAATATCCAGCGGGCATTGGCGGCGCGCACTTCTGGTGGCTGTCCTTCTTCGGCCAGGGTCATCGTCTGCACGACCATATAGTGGTAGCGGCGCGCCACCCCCTCGATCGTGATCAGATCGCCCGGCTTGAGCGCCGACAGGTAGCGGAAAACTTCGCCGGCGACGTTGTGATGCCCGTTGAGTACGGTATTGCCGACGATGCCTAGTGGAGCCGAGGTCTGGTGCCAGCCCGCCGCTCGCCCTGGGGGCACGTCCCATTGACTGTAGAGTTGCCCCTCTAGCGTGACAGGATGCTGGCCCACCGGCACGACTGGCGCGTCAAGACCGATGCGTGGGATGCGGATGCGCACCGGCGGCACGCCGATCGGAACGGCGATTGGCGTTGGGGGAGCTGTCGGCAGGGCCACGGTGACGGTCGGTGTGACCGTGTGCGGCGCGGTGATGGTCGCAGTGAGCGTGGGGGTAGGGGACTGAGCGCCGGGCGGGGCAACTGGTGTGACGGTCGGTGTGACGCTCGTCGGGCGTGGCGAAGGAGTCGCGGGCAAGGTCTGGCTATGTGCCCAATGGGTCGGGGTGGGGCTGGGCGGCTCGCTGATGGGCAGGAGTGCCAGGGGCGCAGGCAGGGAGGGTAGCGGCGGCGGCGCGAGCGGCGTTCCCAGGATGCCCGGCGTGGGCGTTGGCGGAGTGGTGCCCGAAAAGTTGGGCGGCAAGATCACCGCGTCCTCAGGCGCGAGCAAGCGCCAACCGAGCAGTAGCAGCCCACCCAGCAGGCAACCGGCACCTAATACACCCAGGCATACTCCCATGAGCCAGGTTCGTCTGAAACGAGTCGGGCGCTCAGCCGCCATAGCCGTCGTTTAGGATGGCGCGCAGCACGGCGGGCGTCTCTTCCAGCGTGGGAAAGACGTGGGTGGGGCGATGTTGGGCGAGCTGCGCCACACTGAACGGCCCGGTAGCGACCGCCAGGGTACGCGCGCCGATGCTCTGCGCACAGGCAATATCGCCGGGCGTGTCGCCGATGATCACGATGTTCTCCGGCGCAAAATCCGCGCCGTTGAGGGCGCGAGCGCGTTGGAGCGCCAGGGGCGGCAGCATGGCTCGCTCCCACCCTTCCGATCCGCAGGCTGTCACCGCAAAGTCGGCGGGATCGTAGCCCGCCGCCCGCAACTTGATCGGCACCAGGGCTGCCATATTGCCTGTGACCAGACCCAGCAGCACGGACGGGGTAGCCCGCAAAGCGGCGACCAGTTCCGGTACGCCGGGGCAGGCGCGCACCGGGAAATGGGCAATGATCTCGCTCAGGCGGCGCGCTACCGCCTGATTGTAGGCGTCCAGACGCGCGGCGACCTGATCGGATGTGATGCCCGCTGGCTGGAGCGCTTCCAGCAATATTTGCCAGTCGGTCTTGCCCGCAAAGCCCACTGTGTCCAGCGTCCCCACTGTGCCAAATACATCCTGCATGGCCAGACGGGTGGCCGCACGACCGCACCCACCAGAATGCAGCAGTGTGCCGTCAATGTCGAACAACACCAGATGAGTCTTGGGCTTCATGACCATGCGCGGTATCCTGTATAAAAGCGCCTGCACATGAACTGCGCAGATTATAACGCTCGAACACGAGCCGCGAAGCGTTGTCAGAATACAAAGTGACACTCATCAGCCAAACCACGACGTTTCACACTACTGAGGTCGCGCCAAACGCACTAGACTTGTGGCGAAAATCCAGGAAGATCGAGCCTGATGGCTCTTCGGTTGTGTTCGCCTGGCGCTTGTCTGGCGACGTTTGCGTGGGCGGATACGGTCTCGATCAACACTTCCGGCTCCTGCACTGGGCAGGAGGTCGTCTGCAGGAAAGACACAGGAGGAAATAGATGGCAAAGCAGACATCGTCGCAGAACATGGTGACGATTGATGGCAATGCTGCAGTGGCGCGCGTGGCCCATGCCCTGAACGAAGTCATTGCCATTTATCCAATTACCCCGTCCTCGCCAATGGGTGAGGAGGCCGACGAGCTTTCGGCAGCAGGGGTGACGAATCTGTGGGGTACAGTGCCGTCGGTGACGGAAATGCAGTCCGAAGGCGGGGCGGCGGGCGCGATTCACGGTGCGCTGACGACGGGCGCGCTGGCGACGACCTTCACCGCATCGCAGGGCCTGTTGCTGATGATCCCCAACATGTACAAGATCGCCGGCGAGTTGACCCCTACGGTGTTCCACGTGTCGGCGCGCTCGCTGGCCACTCACGCCCTGTCTATCTTCGGCGATCACTCCGACGTGATGGCTGTGCGCCAGACCGGTTGGGCGATGCTGGCATCCGGTAGTGTGCAGGAGGCGCACGACTTCGCTCTCATCGCGCAGGCGGCTACTCTGGAGTCACGTGTGCCTTTCGTGCACTTCTTCGATGGTTTCCGCACCTCGCACGAAGTCCAGAAGATTTGCGAGCTGTCGCGCGAAGAAATGCGCGCCATGATTGATGATCGCTACGTGCTGGAACATCGCTTGCGCGGCATGTCGCCCGATCGACCGGTGTTGCGCGGCACGGCGCAAAACCCCGACGTGTTCTTCCAGGGGCGCGAGGCGATCAATCCCTTCTATCAGCGGGTACCTGCCATTGTGCAGAAGGTGATGGATCGCTTTGCGCAGGTCGTGGGGCGCGAATATCACCTGTTCGACTACGTCGGCGCACCGGACGCCGAGCGAGTAGTTGTGCTCATGGGGTCTGCCGCAGAGACAGTGCACGAAGTGGTAGATTACCTGACCGCGCAGGGCGAGAAAGTCGGCGTGCTGAAGGTGCGCCTGTTCCGTCCATTCTCTGGTGAGGCACTGGTGGCAGCCCTGCCCAAGACGGTCAAGCGCGTCGCTGTGCTGGATCGCACTAAGGAGCCAGGCGCGGCGGGCGAACCGCTTTACCAGGACGTAGTCACAGCGTTTACCGAGGCGCAGGCTGCCGGTACCTGGGGCGCGCTACCGCTGATCGTCGGCGGGCGCTATGGTCTGGGGTCGAAGGAGTTCAACCCTGGCATGGCCAAGGCCGTGTTCGACAACCTGGCCGCGGACAAGCCCAAGAATCACTTCACGGTGGGCATCATTGACGATGTGGCCTTCACCAGCCTGGAATGGGACGACGACTTCTCCACCGAAGGGCCAGAGGTACACCGGGCGCTGTTCTTCGGGCTGGGCGCGGATGGCACGGTCGGAGCCAATAAGAACTCGATCAAGATCATCGGCAAGGCGACCGACAACTACGCCCAGGGCTACTTCGTCTACGACTCCAAGAAGTCGGGCGCGCGCACGGTCTCGCACCTGCGCTTCTCCAAGAAGCCCATCCGCAGCACCTACCTGATCAAGAAAGCGGGCTTCCTGGCCTGCCACAAGTTCACTTTCACCGAGCAGTTCGACATGCTCAGCCAGCTTGAAAAGGGCGGCACCTTCCTGCTCAACAGCCCCTACAGCGCCTCTGAGGTGTGGAATCGCCTGCCGCGCGAGGTGCAGCAGCAGATCATTGACAAGCAGGCCAAATTCTACGTGATTGATGCCGACTCCATCGCCAAATCGGTGGGGCTGGGCGGTCGTATCAACATCATCATGCAGGCGGCCTTCTTCAACATCTCCGGCGTGCTGCCCGAAGATCAGGCGATGGCCATGATTGAGGCGGCTGTCGAAGACACCTACGGGCGCAAAGGCTCGAAGGTGGTGGAAATGAACATCAAGGCGGCGCAGGTGGCCATTGACCGCATCGAGCGCGTCAATTACCCCAACCAGGTCACCAGCACCTTTTCCATGCGCCCGCCCGTTCCGGAAGACGCGCCGGAATTCGTCAAGACGGTGACCGCCGAGATCATCGCCGGTCGTGGTGACTGGCTGCCTGTCTCCAAGTTCCCGGTAGATGGTACCTACCCGACGGCCACCACGCAGTACGAGAAGCGTGCCATCGCCACCGAAATTCCGGTGTGGGACCCCGAAGTCTGCATTCAGTGCAATCAGTGCGCGTTCGTGTGCCCACACGCGACCATCCGCATGAAGATTTACCCGGCTGAATACGCCAACGGCAATGCGCCGGAGACCTTCAAGTCCACCGAGGCCAAGGGCCGCGAATGGAAGGGCATGAAGTACACCGTGCAGGTCGCGCCGGAGGACTGCACTGGTTGCGGTGTGTGCGTGGAGATGTGCCCGGCCTACGCCAAGGACGAGCAGGGCCAGAAGACCGACCGCAAGGCGATCAACATGACCCCGCTCAGCGATGAACTGCGCCGCCGCGAGGCCGAGAACTGGGACTACTTCCTGTCGCTGCCGGAGACGGATCCCTCCACCTTCAACCGCTTCACGGTCAAAGGCTCGCAGTTGCTACGTCCGCTGTTCGAGTTCTCCGGTGCGTGCGCTGGCTGCGGCGAGACGCCCTACATCAAGCTGATGTCGCAGCTCTTCGGCGACCGCGCCATCATCGCCAACGCGACCGGCTGCTCGTCCATCTACGGCGGCAACCTGCCCACCACGCCCTACGCAAAGCGCGCGGATGGGCGCGGCCCGACGTGGTCGAACTCGCTGTTCGAGGATGCGGCGGAGTTTGGTCTGGGGATGCGCCTGACGGTAGACAAGTTCACCCAGTACGCTCGCGAGCTGCTCGATCAACTGATCGCGCAGGCGCAGAATCATCGCGAACTGCTTGAGGCGATCCGGGACGCCGATCAGAGCACGCCCGAAGGCATCGAGGCGCAGCGGGCGCGCGTGGACGAACTGAAAGCCCTGTTGCAACAGGACGACAGCCCGCTGGCCCAGCAGTTGCTCAGCGTGGCGGACTACCTGGTCAAGAAGTCGGTGTGGATCATCGGCGGTGACGGCTGGGCCTACGACATCGGTTACGGCGGCCTGGATCACGTCCTGGCGTCGGGGCGCGATGTCAACGTGCTGGTGCTCGATACTGGCGTGTATTCCAACACCGGCGGTCAGATGTCCAAGGCCACGCCGCGCGGCGCGGTGGCCAAGTTTGCGGCGGCGGGCAAGGACATGCCCAAGAAAGACCTGGGCATGATCGCCATGACCTATGGCAATATCTACGTGGCGCAGGTGGCGCTGGGCACCAATATGACTCAGACGGTCAAGGCTTTTGCCGAAGCCGAAGCCTACAATGGCCCGTCGGTGATCATCGCCTATTGTCAGTGCATCGCGCACGGGTACGATCTGCGCTACGGCTATCAGGTGCAGAAGGACGCTGTGGAAAGCGGATTCTGGCCGCTGTATCGCTTCAATCCCGATAACACCCGCGCGGGCAAACAGCCGCTCACGCTGGACTCCAAAGCGCCGACGCTGGACATCGGCGAGTGGATGTACAAGCAGAACCGCTTCCGTATCCTGCGCAACTCCGACCCCAAGCGCGCTGAAGAGTTGCTGGAGCGGATGCGCCAGGACGTGGCCACCCGCTGGAAGCTGTACGAGCAGTGGGCGCAGTTCGACATCTAGTCGCGGCGGGGACTTCGGAAGTCTGACCGTTTTCTCTCAACAGAAACGCCCCAGGGTCGCAACCCTGGGGCGTCTTTCTTGTGGCCAGGCGGCACCTTACTCAGCCGCTGGAGTCACCGTTAACAGTGTCCCCTCGCCGCGCCCTAAGACCTCCGGGAAGTAGAAGGCATAGGCGTGGCTGGGCATGGTCTGGAATTCGCCGGGGATGCTGGCCCGCACCTGATAGGTGTAGACATAGGTGCCGCGCGGCAGAAAGTCGGCATACAGGTTGAGTTGCTCGTCGCGCAGCTCCGAACGGTCGAACAACCACCAGCCCCAGTACCAGCGCGGATCGTGAGTGGGCCGGATGGTGGGCGGTTGGTTGAGCTGACTGGTGGTCAGCAGCGAGGTATCTACCGGCTCAGTGCCCGCCGGAATCGGGTCTTCCAGCACGAAGTAGTAGATTTCCTGGGGCAGGGTGATCGTCACCCGCACGGTGATCACGTCGCCCACTTTGGCGGACGTAACTGGCGTGTCCGGATCATCGGCGCGGAAGTACTCGCGCGAGACGGTGATGCCCCGGCTGATCGGTTTGGCTTCGGAGGCCCACAACCGGGTCTTGAGGTGCGCGGTGTAGTACAGCACGCCCTCGCCCGCCGAGCGCGCGATCGTCAGGCGGTTGACCTGATCGCGCAGCAGGTCGCGCACGGCCACGCGCAACACCTGGCCTTCGCGCACCGTATCTGGCGTGACTGCGCCTTCGGCCAGCGCCTGCCCGTTGAGCACGGCCTGATAGTCGTAGTCTCCGCGCAGTTCGCCACTGGCGACCATCCAGTCGGTCAGGGCCATGACGGCCCAGGCGGTCTCCTGCGTGGTCGTCCAGTGATCGCCCTGACGGGCCACCATCAGCCAGCGCACCACGTTGGGCAGCAAGTCGTTTTGCGGCTGCACCCGCGCCAACGCTGCCAGGGCAATGGCGGTCGTGCGCGTGTCGCTGCTCCAGTTCCACCAGTCCCGTTCTGCTTCTTCCCAGTGCGCACCGGTGGCCGAAAGGATGGCCGCAGTCTGCAGATCGCTGACCAGAGCCGGGATGGCGTCGGCGGTGGGGTCGTATTGCTGATAGGCCATCAGCAGGAACGCCAGCGCCCAGGTGTCCATCTTCAGGCGGTGCCCTAGCAGTGCGTCGAGTTCAGCGGCGCGCGCCTGTCCGGCCCGCGCGAACACGTAGAGGTAAAACGCCTGCCGGTTCAGCCGCCAGACCGGTGTTTCGACGGCGGGGCGGACGAAGTCCGAGCGCACGAAATTGAGCGCCCGATCGATCATCAGCGCGTCCACCTCAAAACCGGCGTCGCGCGCCTCGATCAGCCCCAGGGCAGCGTAGGCGGTAATGTAGGGGTTGCTCTCCATCTGCGCGAACCAGCCCCAGCCGCCGTCGTAGTTTTGCTCGCGGGCCAGGCGGGCCAAAGCCTCGTCGAGTACGGCGCGCAGGTTGGCGGCCAGAGCAGGATCGTCCAGGCCCAGGTTCTTGAGCGCGCGGTAGGTCATGACGTTGGGCAGGAAGCGGCTGATGGTTTGCTCGATGCACTGATGGGGGAAGTTCTTCAGGTAGTCTAGCGCGTCCACCGTCGTCACGGCCAGCGACGGATCGAGGTGCACCGTCAGTTCGCCCTGATCGGCGTCCAGGCTGGGCGGCAGACTGATCGCCTCCGTGCGCGCGCCTTCCTGACGCAGCACACCGCCTGTGCCTACCGTGTCTGGCGCGGTGTAGCGGTAAACAGGGATGGTGCCGTCCGGACCAGTGGCGAGCATGGGCTTGGCCGCATCCTGGTAGCCGTCCGCGCCGATGGCGAAGAAAGTCAGGTCTACGTAGGGCACATCCTCCACCGTAACCCACCACTCGACGCGAGCGCGTCCCCCGGCAGGGATGGTGACCGATTGCGTCGCAGCGCCCGCCAGGGTCACGCCGCTGGCCTGCAGTGTGGCCTGTACGGCCTGTTCGGCGTCGGTGTTGTTATTGATCACGGCAGCCAGGGCCACCCGGTCGCCCACGACGAAGAAGCGCGGTGTCACCGGGCGCACCAGCAAGGGTAATGTGGCGATCACGTCGGTCAGACTGTCGCCGACGAGGGTGTCGGCGGTCAGGCCGCGGGCGTCCACACGCCAGGTGGTGAGGTTGTCCGGCAGGGTGACGGTCACCACGGCCTGGCCGCTGGCGTCGGTGACAATGCGCGGTGCCCACAGCGGCGTCTGCTGGAAGTCCTGGCGAATGGTCATCGGTTGTGGCGCACCCCCTTGGGCGGCTGTATCGGCGGCTCCCAGGGCCATTTCGGCGGTGGCGGTGGGCATGGCGGCGGGAGCAGCGAAGGCGATTTCTGCTTCGCGCTTGACCTGCTGCTCGATCAGTTCGTCGCTGAGCACATCGAGCAGGGCACGCAGGGCCACGTCGGTGTAGACGTAGTTTTGCTGCGGGCCATAGAACTGCTCTTCCAGCGAGACGCTATTGGGCGGCATCAGCGACAGGATGGCCAGGTCGGTGACAGTCACGCCCACCTCGGCGCTCACCGGTTCGCCGCGGGCATCTACGGCCTTGAGCGCCAGCGTCACAGTCTCGCCGGGGCGGGCGCGTGTCGCCGAGGGGGTGATGGTGATCTCCAGACGGCGATTCACTGGCTCAACGGCAAGCGTCAGCTCGCCAGTGCGATACGAGGGATTGGGCGTTTCGTCGTCCACCCCTTTGACCAGCACTACCGACACGTGCACCGTGGGCACATGTTCTTCGGTGATGGGCAGGCGGTAGACCAGCGTTGACCCCTCGATGCGGGTCACTTCGTAGCGCTGAATACCCGCCCGCTCGACGGCGATCAGGGCGTAGGAGATGCCGGTGAAGGGCGTGGGGATCAGAATTTCCGCGGTGTCGCCCGGCTGATAACTCTCTTTGTCGGCCACCAGATCAATCGTGTTGCTGGGGCGTCCCCACCATACGGGGGTGGTGCCGGTCACCCACAGGCGCAGGGTGGCGCTGTTGAGGCGCTCGTAGGCGTCGCGCGTCAGCGCCTGGATGCGGTAGATGCCCGCCTGCGACGGCGTGAAGGTGTAGCGAGCCGTGCCATCCTCGCCGCTGATCACCTGGCCGCTTTCGATCTCGATCTCCTGCTGCCGCCAGTCGTAGACGCCGAACTGCCCTTCGACGGGGATACGCTCCCAGCGAATCTGGACAACCTTCACATCAATCTTCTGTCCGGCAAGCGGCTGACTCTGCGGGGTGACCGCGATCAGGTCTACAGTCACAGGCGCTCCTTCGCGGCCAAAGTAGCGATCGGTTCGCAGACCAACGTACACGTCGGCAGGATGCGCCAGCACCGATGTTCGCCCGCTGATGACCTGACCGCTCTCGTCCCGGACCTGGCTCTCGACGGTGATGGTCATAGGTTGGCGCGAGGGCGCGCGCGTCTGTTCCAGGGTGATGATGACCTGGCCGTTGGCGTCCGTGATGGCCTGACCGCCGCCCAGGTTGACCCAGCCAAAGTAGTCCTGCGTTTCATCGGTGAACGAGTAGCGCCCAGGGCCGGTGTAATTGAACCAGGCTGTTTGGCCGACGGCGTTCCAGTCCATCGGCGCGCCGCTCACCGGCCCGCCGAAGTAGTACGACGCGGTCAGCAGGGCGCGCAGCGGATCGCCCTGCACCATCTGATCGTAGTCCGGTGTCACCTCGACCTTGTACTCCGGTACGCGGAATTCGGCGATGGAGAAGGAGACCTGCGCCACGTATTCGTTCTGGTAGATGGCGCTGATATTGGCCTGGCCGAGTTGCACATCATCCGGCAGGGTGAGTTCGCCGTTGAACGTGCCAAATTCGCTGAGCGGCAGGTCGCCTTCAAAGAGCATCTGCCCGCCCCAGTTGACGTCAACGGTGACGTGTACCTTTTGGGCCGCGGGCAGGCGGTAGGTCATGTCCTGGCGATCGCGCACCACGCCGCGGAAGTAGACTTTCTCGCCGGGCCGGTAGATGGGACGATCGGTGTAGAGGTAACCGGCGGTGTCGGGCAGGTCGGCCTCGCTCCACGATGTCCATACCCCGTAAATGCCCGGCCCTTCGGCCACTGCGTAGACGAAGCGATCGCCATATCCAGACCGATCAACCGGCAGGCGCGCCACGCCGTCGCGCCCGGCCTCACTGCTGGCTATCCGCTTGCCGCCCGCATCATAGATGCGCACGGACACGCCGGCCACTGGTTCGGCGCTCTGCAGGTCAGTCACCCAGATCAGCATTTCGTCGGGGCCACGCTTGACGGTCAGGTTGGCGGTGATCACGCCGAGAGCCAGCGTCTCGGTGTAGCGATAGGGCGGGGTCTGTACGCGCAACAGGTAGACGCCAGGCGCGAGTTGACCACCGTTTTCTGAGGCGAGCAGGACATCGTCCACCCCGCGCAGCATTGGCCCGGCATCGAGCGTTTGTTCCCACTGCCGCAGCACAGGGCTGCGCCGCGCCAGCCGTTCCAGATCGTCCCCATAGGCCTGGATGGCCCTGCCGATCTGTCCGGTATCGAGCGGATGCAGCCAGAAGCGCACCTTGGGCTTGCCCTGCACGCTCATGACGATGCGCGTGTCGTCGCGGTAGGCGCTGGTGAGCACGAAGCGTTCGTAGGTGGGCAAGCCGGCCCAGGCTTCGATCTGCCCGGTGCTGAAACTGAAGGTGTAGTCAGTCTCGATGGCGTTGCCGTAGACATCTTCTGCACCCCGCTTGAAGCGGATGGTATAGCGCGTCTCCGGTTGCGTGGCGAAGTCCAGGTAAAGCGTCTGATCGCCGCTGACGATCGGCTTCCAGACAACGCCCTCCGGCTCGACGATCTCCACCTTGTCGGCGAAGGTCTGAGTGTTCATCGGCGATTTGAAGACGATGGACACACCTCCGCCGGGATACACGTCGCGCGCGCCGTTGGCGGGGTCGGTGTAGTCAATGCCCGGCGGGCGCACCGTGGTGAAGGCGAAGGACAGGCCCTCTTTCAGCGTGGCTTCGCCAGTGATGCCACGGGCAGTGGGCGCGAGCGTCACCAGGTAGGTGCTTTCCAGCCGCAGCAGCGCATCGGGCTGGAAGCTCAACTGACGGCTGTCGTCGGTCCAGGTGAACTTCCCGGCCACGCGCTCCCCGCCGAAGAGCAGAGCGAACGCAGCCTCGGTGCTGGCGCGATCCATCGGCTGGCTGAACTGAATGGTCACCGGCGTTTCCAGGCGCACGTTGGCCTGGTTGGGGTAGGGCGAGGCGTTGAGAATCTCCGGGGCCAGCGTGCTGAAGCGCCAGACGAACGGCTCCTCAAGCGTCGCGCCCAGCGGGTCGGACAGGCCCGCTTTCACCGTCACCGTGTAGGTTGTGCCACCAGCCAGCGGTTTGGCAGGTGTGAACTGATAGATTGACGTGTTGATCCATTCGCCCGTTCCCTCGACGGCTGGCTCGAATTGCAGCGGATCGGGCAGGCTCTCCAGGTCTCCAGTGTAGACCAGCGGCACCACCGGACGGTTGAACGAGACGGTGATCGTCGCGTCCGCGGCCACGCCCTCGGCGTTTTCCGCCGGAATCACGGCGCTCACTTCCAGATAGCCGATGGCCTGCACGAAGAACCTGTACGCTTCTTCGAGCGACGTTCCTTCGGCGGAGCGCGCGCCCGTGCCCAGCGTCACATGGTAGCGGGTGGCGCGTTGCCAGCCACCCTGGGGGATAGCCTGGACTGTCCGTTCGTCTACCCAGGTGAACTGTATGGGAGCTTCGGGCGTCATCTGCCAGGCCGCTTCAACGCTGGCGGAGTCCATAGGTTGATCGAACCGCACTGTGATCGGCTGATCGCTCAACACTTCCTCGCCAGGGTAAGGTTGAATTTCGGTGACGTGCGGCGGCAAGGGGGTGCTCCTCTCTTGGGCCAGCGACCGGCTCGCGCCGCCCAGGAACAGTGTCATCAGCACCAGGGCAGACAACCCCAATCCTATTTTTCTTGTGCTCACAGGTGCCCTCCGTGTGATATAGCCTGCCAAGCTGTGTGTCTTTAGGACGTACCTGGGCCGTGCAAGGTTCCGGTCGAATGATTCAACAGCATTATAGGGCCAGTTGGCGATCTGGGCTGCGTGTGCCCAACCGCGACAGGATGAGGGATAATAGAAAGGGAAGGCCGACATCTGTGTAGCACTATCTGGAAAAGGAGACGCTGTGAAGGAAGCAGATCGTCGCGTGGCAGAGGGCATCCTCTTCACCGACTTCTACCAACTGACTATGGGGCAGCTCTACTATCGCATGGGGCTGCACGAAAAGACGGTCCAGTTCGATCACTTCTTCCGCGACTATCCCGACTACGGCGCGCACAAGGCGGGCTATTGTGTCAACGCGGGGCTGGAATGGTTGCTCGACTGGATGGCCGAAGCACACCTGACGGCGGACGACATCGAGTATCTGCGCGCCCAGCAGGGGCGTACCGGGCGGCGTCTCTTTGCCGATGACTTCTTGCAATGGTTGGCGGCCAACGGCACGTTCGAGGGTCTCACCATTCACGCCATCCCCGAAGGACGCGTCGTGCACCCCAACGTGCCGCTGACCGTCGTGCAGGGGCCGATGGTGCCCGCGCAGTTGCTGGAAACAGCGCTGCTCAATCATCTCAACTATCAGACGCTGATCGCCACCAAAGCCGCGCGTATGCACGACAGCGGGCGCGGACGCCTGTTGCTGGAGTTTGGGGTACGGCGGGCGCACGACCGGGGTGCAAATGCGGGGGCACGCGCAGCCCTGATCGGCGGGGCGAATTTCACTTCGAATGTGGGCATTTCGCGCGTGCTAGGCTATCCGCCTAAGGGTACCCATGCGCACAGCATGGTGCAGGTATTCATGGCGCTGGGCATGGGCGAACTGGGCGCGTTCCGCGCCTATGCCGAGCTTTACCCGGACGACTGCCTGCTGCTGGTGGACACCATAGATACCCTGGAGAGCGGCATTCCCAACGCGATCACCGTCTTCGAGGAGCTGCGGCGCAAAGGGCACAAACCGGTGGGCATTCGCCTGGATTCGGGCGACCTGGCCTATCTGAGCATTCAGGCGGCCAAGATGCTCAACGCGGCGGGTTTTCCGGATACCGTGATCGTGCTGTCGAACAACCTGGACGAGCTGGTCATCTGGCAGATCATCACCCAAATCCGCGACGAAGCGCCGCGCTGGGGAGTGGACGCCGATCACCTGATCAACCGTCTGGTCTTTGGCGTGGGCACGCGGCTGATCACGTCGTGGGGCGAGCCAGCGCTGGGTGGCGTCTACAAGCTGGTGGCTGTGTGCGATGGCGGGAAATGGATACCGGCCATCAAACTATCCGATTCACCGGACAAGACGCCCAACCCCGGCCACAAGCGCGTGTGGCGTGTGTACGATACGCGCGGCAAGGCCACCGCCGACCTGCTGAGCCTGGAAGACGAAGACCCGCGCACCATGGATCGCGTGATCCTGCGCCATCCGTCCGATCACACCAAGTGCCGCGCTTTGGGGCGCGACGAGATTTCTGAGATCGAGCCGCTGCTGGTCGAAGTACTGCGGGAGGGTAAGCTGGTGTACGACCTGCCCACCATCGAGCAGATGCGCGCGGTGCGCAGCGCCGATATCGAGCGGCTCGATCCGGGCGTCCGACGTCTTGTCAACCCCCATATCTACCATGTGTCGCTCACGCAGGCGCTGTGGGATGTCAAACAGTCGCTGATCACTTCGGCGACCAGTTTGAGTCAGTGAGAACGGTGCGGCTCTGGCCGGATATCTGGCTCATTCGAGGACTGCGGCGGGGTGTTCTCATGGCCCGGACGACCAGATATCGCTTTCGTCCAGCACACGGGCGGTCGTCCAACAGGCGTGCGCAGCCCGCTCGACCGTTTCGGGCACAATGGCGTGAATGGTATCGCTGACCTGTCCCCAATGCGGGATCAGGCCGGTGACGCGGTCGTAGCTCATCAGGGCGATAGCGCGCAGGTCGCGGTCGCGCAGCAGGGCGACTTCGTCCAGCGAGAGCATGGGCTTGCCCATCAGCCCCAGGTCAGGGCGAGCGTCGGCCACGCGCTCCATGACGCGCACGGCGTCGGGGTGAGGGTAATAGTAGGCGTAGGGGCTGATGCCGTGGCGTGTCACCCAGCACAGTTCGCCCGCGCCCACGTTCGTCACCACTACCCACAACGCATCGCGCCACGCTTCGCCGTAGGCGGTCGCCAGTATGTCGGCTCCGGTCGAAGTGGCGGTGCCACTGCCGGTGAAGGCCAGCACGACCTCGGTATTCTCCAGAGGATGGTGAGCCAGCGTATCGGCCAGGCCGAGCAACACCGCCACGCCCGAAGCATTCCCTATGGCCCCGCTGACTTCGGGGCCCACTTCGTCGGCCATAGCGAGTCCGGCTGCTCCCAGCGCTGAGGCCCCCATCAGCCCGCGCAACCCGCGCCAGCGACCTTTCTTGCCCGCCAGCATCGACAACACCCCACCTACCAGCGCCATCAGGGTGATGCCGCCCAGTGTATAGGGCAGGTGCCGTGCAAGGCGAGGATTGGTGGACAGGCGGTGTACGCCTGAGTCCAGATGCGCCAGGAAGACAATTCGACGCTGGACACGGCGGCGCGGCGGGATACGCACGATGACATTCTGTGACTCCCCGCGCGGTACCCAGGTTTCCCAGATCATCGGGCGGGCCAGGAATGCATCGCGACTGATGACGCTCAGCCCGATGCACAACAGGCCGGTGACAATTTGCGTCTGACGCCGGCGACGCAGACCGAACAGCAGGCTCAGCCCTGCCAGAGTTGCCAGGGGGACGAGCCGGTAGCGCAGCCCGTCTACACTGCGGAATGGCTGACTGTTCACTTCCCAGCGGGGGTTGATCTGCCGGATGGTGTCGTGCACATAGGCTGCGGCGGCGCGCTCGGCAGCGCTGGCCGGGCGGCGCGGGCCAATGGTCACGCTCAGATGGCGAATGTGCTTGAGCAACTGTTCGGCACTCAGTTTGTCAGGGGCATTCAGGTCAGTCATGGCCTCTGTTCCTGTAAGCGGAGACAGCGATCCGTTGGCTTCTGGCAAGCGCGAAAGGGTCTGAAGGCGTACAGTCGCAACAGTGCGCGACCAAGTATGCCGCAACTCACCGGAAAAGGCACATCGGGAACTTTTGGGCGCGACCCAACGTCTGAGGTGTAGCACAGAGGACTATCTCGCCCAGCCTTGGGCGACAGGAGGCAAGACCATGCGACGGGTATGCAGTGTTTTGTGGGTCGTCTTCTTGCTGGCGATGCAGACGGGGTTGGCTCTGGCCGTCACGCCGCCGGATACCTACCTGCAACAACCTGTACAGCGCGACAAGGGCGTGATCATCGAGGAACATCGTGTGAGTGTCGAAATTGACAATCAGGTTGCCGTCACGCGCATCGAGCAGGTGTTCTTCAACGACAGTTCCTTTGTGGCTGAGGGCACCTACGTCTTTCCGCTGCCGATGGGCGCGGCGGTCTCCGACCTGGTGATGTGGGTGGACGGCAGGCCGGTCGAGGCGAAGATTCTCGACGCAGACGAGGCACGCCGAATCTATGACGAGATCGTCCGCCGCCAGCGCGATCCGGCGTTGCTGGAGTACGTGGGCGCAGGCGCGATCCAGGCCAGCGTCTTCCCCATCCAACCGTACTCCGAGGTGAAGATCGAGATCGAATACGGTCAATTGTTGCCGGTCGAAGAGGGTCTGGTGCACTACGTCTATCCTCTGCGCACCGATCATCTGAGCCGTCACCCTGTGGAACGCCTGAGCATTCATGTCGGGGTGCGTTCCAACGATCCTATCAGCACCATATATTCGCCTACTCACCGCATCGCCATCTCGCGCGATGGGGACTATGCCTTTCGCGTCGGTTACGAAGATTCCTACGTGCGTCCGGAGAGTGACTTCAGCCTGTACTACGGCCTGGCGAGTGAGGAGATCAACGCCAATCTGCTGACCTACCGGGAGAGCGCGCGCGAGGATGGTTTCTTCACGCTGATGATCACGCCCCCTTTGCAGGCCGATGCCGATCGCGTTGTCCCCAAGGACGTGATCATCGTCCTGGATCAGTCTGGCTCGATGCACGGCGAGAAGTGGGATCAGGCGCGCAAGGCGGTCGAGTTCGTGCTGGAGAACCTGAACCGGCGCGATCGCTTCAACGTGATCGTCTTCAGCACGGGTTATCGCGTCTTCGCTGACGATCTGCAACCCGCCAGTGTAGCTGACGAAGCCATTGACTGGGTGCAGGGGCTGGAAGCCCTCGGTGGCACCGACATTGACGGCGCGCTGAGCGAGGCCATGCGCATGGCCGACCGCGAGCGTTCGACGGTGGTGTTGTTCCTGACCGATGGCCTGCCGACCGAGGGCGAGACCGACGCAGCCAGGATACTGGCGCATGTGGAGAAGCTTGCGCCGCCTAATGTGCGTATCTTCACCTTTGGCGTGGGCGACGATGTGGATACTTTCCTGCTCGATCAGCTCTGGCAGCGTTTCCGTGGGGCGGGGACGTACGTCCGACCTGGCGAGCGCGTGGACGACGAGGTGAGCAGCCTCTACAGCAAGATCAGCGCGCCGGTGCTCACCAACTTGGAACTGGATGTTGAAGGCGTGTTGGTTGAAGAGCTGTTCCCAGAAAGGCCGCTGCCCGACCTGTTCGCCGGCACGCAGTTGATCATTGTCGGGCGCTACCGCGACGGCGGCCCGGCGACGATCCGGCTGCAAGGCGATCTCGATGGGCAGCGCAAGGTCTATACCTATGAGGTGGAATTCCGCGAACGCGCGGGCGGTGAGGCGTTCATCGCCCGGCTGTGGGCCACCCGCAAGATCGGGGCGCTACTCAACGCCATTCGGCTGCACGGCGAAGACCCCGAACTGGTGGATAGCGTCATCCGGCTGAGCATTCGTTACGGGATCATCACGCCGTACACGTCGTTCCTGATCACCGAAGACGACATCTTCACGCAAGAGGGGCGCGAAGAGGTACAGATGCGCTTCGAGGCCGAAGCCGGAGCGGCCTTCGCCGCTCCGTCGGGCGCGGCAGCGGTGGATGCGGCAGAAGCTGCGGCGGGCCTCTCCGGCGCGGACGCCCCGCTGATCACTCCCGCGCCGATGCCAACCATGGTAGCCCCTGGCGAGGAGGCGAAATTCGCCACTGGCGAGCAGGTCATCCACTATGTGGGCGACCGCACCTTCGTCTGGCGCGACGGCGTTTGGGTGGATACGCTCTACGATGCTGACCGCATGACTCCTCAGCGGGTGATCTTCCTCAGCGATGAGTACTTCGCGCTGCTGGATCGCGATCCGCAGATTGGCGAGTTCCTGGCACTGGGCGAGCGTGTGCTCTTCGTCTGGGAAGGGCAAGCCTACGAGATTGTCTCCGCGTAACAGGTAGATTTCTGCCAGGTGAACGATTGGCGGCTGGCCCCTGGGCTGGCCGCCATGACTTGCGGGGCGCTTGTGAGCAAACCGGGGCCGGGCTACAATGCAGGGCGATCAGCGGTAGACACAAGGAGCACACCATGCGACGGGTATGGGTCTTGCTTGGGTTGGCGGTGCTGACGGCCTGCGGGGGGAACACGTCAGAAGATGGCCAGGGATCGGGACGATTAGGGTTGTTCGATTGGAAGCGCGACCCGCAGACGATCATCGTCCGCCTGGACAGCCGTCCGCAGGATGACAGCCCGGCCTTTCTGCTCAATAGCATTCCGCCCTGTACCCTGTGGGGGGACGGGCGCGTGGTGTGGAGCACCACTGACCAGTATGGCGCAGAGGAGATTCTGGAAGGCCGCGCCAGCGACGCAGCCATCCGCGCCTTTCTGGAAGACATTATCGCGCGGGGATTCTATGACTGGGAAGACGAGCTGGTATTTCCCAGCGATACTACGCCGGTGCTCGAAAGCATCACCGTGTCGCTGTACGACGAGGTGCACACTGTCCGCCGCTATAGCTACTGGCCGCAGAACAGCTTTGCCCTCATCCTGGAGAAGTGTCAGCATCTCAGCGAAGCGCCCGTGCGCGTCCTGCCAACGGCGGGCTGGGTGAGCGCCTACCGCGTTCCGCGCGACCCTGCCGCGCCGACCTGGTTGTGGCCCTCTAATGCGCCCTTTACCCTGGCCGAACTGGCCGATAGCCAGGAAGAACGCTGGCTCGAAGGGGCGCTGGCGACCGAAATATGGCTGAACGCGCGCGAGGGGCGGGGGGACGTGCAGGTCATCGAGCGGTCGGGCGACGCCTTTCAGATAGCGATTGTCGTGCCCGGCTATTCCCGCGATGCGGTAGCTCCTCCTGCCGCAGCGGTCACCGACTCCTGACCCGCCTGCAAAATGGGGATCAAGATTGGGCGTGCAGTGGAGCGCGCCCGCGTTTTTTCTGACGGAAGTCACTGGGAGGATAGGCAGCCGCGCCGTACAATGGGGGCCAGGATGGTTCTAACACCAAAGGAATTCAGGCATGTTACGTTCGTTGTTGCTCTATCTTTCTGAGGCTGATTGGGCCAGATCGCTGATCACCAATGTGGGGCCAGCGCATCGTGCCGCAGAACGCTTCGTAGCCGGGGAATCGCTGGCCCAGGCCATCGAGGCGGCTCGCCGCCTGAACGACGACGGTCTGGAGGTAACCCTGGATCATCTCGGCGAGAAAGTCACCGATGAGCAGGGAGCGCGCCAGGCGACAGAAGACTACCTGACCCTGCTCGACGCCATAGCGCAGAGCGGAGTACGGGCGACGGCCTCGCTCAAGCTGACACAGCTCGGCCTGGATATCCGCGAGACGCTGTGCCTGGACAATATGCGGCGCATTCTGCAACGCGCTCAGGCGACTGGCAATCACATCACCATTGACATGGAGAGTTCCGACTACACGGAGAACACGCTGCGCATCTACCGGACGCTGCGCCAGGACTATGCCAATGTCGGGATCGTGATCCAGGCGTACCTCTATCGCAGCGAGGAAGACATCCGCGCTCTGGCGCGCGAAGGGGCGTTCGTCCGTCTGTGCAAGGGGGCGTACAAGGAGCCGCCCGACCGCGCTTTTCCAGACAAGGCCGACGTAGATGCCAATTTCGTACGCCTGATGGAGCTTTTCTTCACTGAAGGAGCCAGCGTGCCAGGGGCGTTTCTCGCTGTCGCCACGCACGACGAAAAGATGATCGCAGCAGCCAAAGCCTTCGTCCGCGCCCATCAGGTACCCTACGACCGCTTTGAATTCCAGATGCTCTATGGCATCCGCCCCCATCTGCAGGCCCAACTGCGCGACGATGGGTACAAGGTACGCATTTATGCTGGATACGGCACCGAATGGTATCCTTTCTTCATGCGGCGGTTGGCCGAACGTCCGGCCAACGTGTGGTTCATTGTCAGCAACTTCTTCCGCCGCTGAGGGATACACCATAGCAGGGAGGAGACTGTGCCGTTCACTGTGGAGAGCGTCTATCTGGGCGCGGTGAAAGTGATTGTCCCCGCGGTGTTCGAGGATCACCGGGGCTACTTCATGGAAGTCTATCGCCGGGACCTGTTCGCCGAGATGGGCATCCCCGATGAGTTCGTCCAGGACAATCAGTCGTACTCGGTGCGGGGTGTGATCCGCGGCCTGCATTTCCAGTGGGATCCCCCTATGGCCAAGCTGATGCGTGTGGCAGTGGGGCGCGCCTTTCTGGTGGCAGTGGACATTCGCAAAGGCTCGCCCACGCTGGGACAATGGGTGGGGATCGAAGCTTCGGCGGACGATCAACGCCAGGTCTGGGCACCGGCGGGCTTCGCGCGGGGATTCTGCGCCCTTTCGGATGTGGCGGTGGTGCATTACAAGTGCACCGGTCTGTACAATCCACGTGCCGAGAGCGGCATTCGCTGGGATGACCCGGACATTGGCATCGCCTGGCCGGTGAAACAGCCCATCCTTTCGGAAAAGGATGCCCGTGCACAAACCCTGGCCGAGTGGCTGGCCCGTCCGGAGTCCGATCATTTCACCTATCCTTGATGGATCAGAGCGCGGCGAAAGGGAATGGCGATGACGCTCAAGGGATGTGCTACGGTGACGGGGACAGCAGGGTATGCTGCTCGTCTGCAACCCCCTTGTGCCGGAGATCATTTCCGGGTCGGCCCCGCAGGGTTGACGCTGTCGTCATTGGGATTGGGGACGAACCCCGGCATGCCCGATGACACAACCGACGAGCGCTATGTAGCCGCGATCCAGCGGGCATTGGAGGCGGGAGTCAACGTTATTGACACAGCGGTCAACTACCGCCATCAGCGCAGCGAACGGGCAGTGGGGCGGGCACTGGCTGCAGCCGTGCGCACGGGTGCGGTGCGCCGTAATGAGGTGGTGATCGCTACCAAAGGGGGCTTTGTGCCTTTCGATGGCGCACCGCCCCTCGATCCCCGCCGCTGGGTCTACGAGCGGTACATTGAGCCGGGATTGGTGCATCCGCACGAATTCGTCGCCAACTATCATCACTGCCTGGCCCCTGACTTCCTGGAGATGATGATCGAACAGAGCCGGCGCAATCTGGGGGTGGAGTGCATCGACATCTACTACCTGCACAACCCGGAGACACAGCGCATCAACAATTCGCACGAGACCTTCCGGCAGCGTATGCGGGATGCGTTCGAAACCCTGGAAGCCGCTGTAGAGCGTGGCGCGATTGCCTGCTATGGGGTGGCGACGTGGTCTGGCTTCCGTAGCCCGCCCGACGCGCCAGATTATCTCTCGCTGACGGAACTGGTGGGCCTGGCTTTTGAGGTGGCCGGGGAAGCGCATCATTTCGCGGTGGTGCAGATGCCCTACAACCTGATCATGACCGAGTCCTATGCCCTGAGCAACCAGCAGTTGGGCGATCTGTTCTCCAGTCCCGTCGAGGTAGCGGTGGAATTGGGTCTGACAGTGATGACCTGTGCCTCGCTCAAACAGGGGGCGCTGGCCAGCCCATTTATGGCCGATCTATCGTCTTATTTCCCTGGCCTGAGCACCGACGCGCAGCGCGCCCTGCAATTTGCCCGCTCGACCCCCGGTGTCACAACGGCGCTGGTGGGCATGAGCCAGGCGGAGCATGTCGAAGAGAACCTCGTGCTGACGACGGTGCCGCCCTTGCCGCCCGAAGCGGTCGCGGCGATGTTCTCGCCACCGATGTAAACAGAACGGGGCCGCGCAGGCCCCGTTGTTTTGTTGGCGTGAATGGCTATTGCTGCGCCATCAGTAGCTTCATATATTGCGCGCGTTCGAAGCCGAAGGGATCGATCACGTTTTGCTGACTGACCTTGCCGCGGAATTCGGCGAGCGATTCGTACCCTTTTTCCTCCATCCAGCCCTGCAGCTCTAGCAGCATGGTGGAAATGTAGGGCAGGCCGTTTTCCAGCAGGGCCGAGGCCACCTGTACTACACTCGCTCCAGCCAGGATTGCCTTGACGATGTCGCGCCCGCTGTGTACGCCAGTGTTGAGGGCCAGGTCGAGCTTGGTGCGCCCGTAAAGGAGCGCCACCCAGCGCAGTGGCACTTTCATCTCGCTGGCAGAGCTGAGCACCATGTCGTTGACCAGGGTCTCTTCGTCTACGTCAATGTCGGGCTGCAAGAAGCGATTGAAGAGCACTACCGCTTTGGCCCCGCGCTTCTCGATCTCGCGCACCACGTGCGGCGTCGAAGTGTAGTAGGGGCTGAGCTTGACGGCGACCGGAATGGACACCGCCTGCGTCACACTCTCGACGATGTCGAACAGGCGTTGTTCGAGTTCACTGCCGGGCACGTCCGGATCGGCAGCCACCACATAGTAGTTGATTTCCAGTCCGGCCACACCTGTCTCCTGCAATTGCCGGGCGTAGTCTACCCATACCCCCGGCGAGACAGCGTTGAGGCTGGCGAAGATGGGCATGCTGACTGCCCGACGGGTCTTTTCCACCCACATCAGATGTTCGCGCGGGCCGCCGGATTCGATAGGGGGATAGAACGAGGAATGCACCTCTGGCGAGATGTAAGCCACTCGCTCCAGGAAGTCGGCCATGGTCATCTCGTCGTGCTGAATCTGCTCTTCGAACAATGAACGGATCACCAGAGCGCCCGCGCCGACCTCCTCCGCTCGCTTCACCTTGTCCACGTAGTTCGAGATCGAGCTAGCCGCTACGATCAAAGGGTTTTTCAGAGGAATGCCCATATAGGTGGTTGACAGGTCGGCCATTTTAGCTCCTTCGCAGTAGTACGACAGCGACTATACTGCAACTATACAAGGTTTCGGCACGCAACTAGCAGTGACAAATACTAGAGGCTCAATGTGACGATAGGCACCAAGCGGGTGACCTGAGCGATTTACAGTCTAGATGCTCTTGCTACGTTTGACAAATGTGGCATTTCTTGCTAGATTCAAGACAGTTTACCCCACCCCATAGGGGGCGGGGGCTGGAGGCCCCGATGGACGATAGAACACGCCAGGAAGCCATTCACCGCCTGAAAAGTGTTGCCGGGCACGTTAACGGCATCATCCGGATGCTCGAAGAGGATCGCTATTGCATTGACGTGATCAAACAGATTCAGGCGGCGCAGACGGCGCTCGCGCGGGTCAGCGAAAGCATTCTGGAAGCGCACCTGCGCACCTGCGTCACTACCGCCATTCAGGGCGATGACGTGACGGAACGCGAGCGCGTGTTGTCCGAGGTGATCGAGGTCTATCGCTACTCCAATAAGCCCTGAACATGGTATCTCTCGTTATCGCCACAAGGAGGAAGCACCATGCCTGCCAAGACCTTTGAAGTTCCTAACATCTCGTGCCATCACTGCGTGATGACCATCAAGAACGAGGTCAGCGAGCTGACCGGCGTACGGCGCGTAGAGGCGGACAAGGATACACGCATGGTCACCGTGGAGTGGGACGATCCCGCGACCTGGGAACAGATCAAAGCCCTGCTGGTTGAGATCAACTATCCGCCTGCCGAGACGAACTGAGGCGGTTTCGCGATCTGCTGGCCGGACGGCGTATAGAGGGCGATCATGGCCGAGAAGACACTCACTCTGCCCGTGACGGGCATGACCTGCGCCAATTGCGTGGCGACCGTTGAACGCAATGTGCGCAGGCTGGACGGCGTGCGCGAAGCGAACGTGAACTTCGCCAGCGAAAAGATCAGTCTGATCTACGATGATTCGCTGCTGGGCACGGCGGACATTGTCGCCCGCATCCGCAAGGCGGGCTACGACGTGCCGGAGCAGACGCTCGATCTGGCGATTACGGGCATGGACTGCGTCAATTGTGCGGCCCATGTCGAGCGCGCGCTGAAGAAGGTTGAAGGCGTCATTGACGTGCAGGTCAACTTTGCCAGCGAACATGCCCTGGTGCGTGCTGCGCCTGGGGTCTCCTGGTCGGCGCTGGTGGCCGCTGTGGAAAGCGCAGGTTACGGTGTGGTGCAGGCTACCGGCGAAGAGCCGCTCGAAGACGCTGAAGCCGCCGCCCGTCGGGCGGAGATTCGCCACAATGCGCAGCGTGTGCTGATCGGTGCGCTGTTCACTGCGCCGCTGCTCGTGCTGAGCATGGGGCGCGATCTGGGCATACTGGGGCACTGGGTGCACGAGGGCTGGGTCAACTGGCTCTTCTGGGTGCTGGCGACGCCCGTGCAATTCTGGGTCGGGCGCGACTTCTACCGCAGCGGCTACAAGTCATTGCGCGGCGGCTCGGCCAACATGGACGTGCTGGTGGCGCTGGGGTCGAGTGTGGCCTACTTCTACAGCGTGGCGATCACGTTGGGACTCATGGGCGGGCACGTCTACTTCGAGACCTCGGCCAGCATCATCACCTTGATCGCAACGGGCGGCCTGCTGGAGACTATCGCCAAGGGGCGTACCAGCGCCGCCATCAAGGCGTTGATGGGCCTGCGGGCCAAGACTGCCCGCGTAGTCCGCGACGGCGTGGAGCAAGACATACCGGTCGAACAGGTGCGCGTGGGTGACCTGGTGCGCGTGCGCCCTGGCGAAAAGATTCCGGTTGACGGCGTGGTGGTGGAAGGGCGCAGTGCCGTAGACGAGAGCATGATCACCGGCGAGAGTTTGCCTGTGGACAAAGGCCCCGGCGATCCGGTCATCGGCGCGACGCTCAACCGGCAGGGGCTGCTCACCTTCCAGGCGACGCGCGTCGGGCGCGAGACGGCGCTGGCGCAGATCATCCGTCTGGTAGAGCAGGCGCAGGGGAGCAAAGCGCCCATTCAGCGCCTGGCCGATCAGGTGTCGGCGATCTTTGTCCCGGCAGTGGTGACCATTGCCCTGATCACATTCACCGTCTGGATGATCGGCACGGGTGACCTGACGCCGTCGCTGGTGCGGATGATCGCGGTGTTGATCATCGCCTGTCCCTGCGCCATGGGCCTGGCCACGCCGACCGCCATCATGGTGGGCATGGGTAGGGGGGCGGAGATGGGCATCCTGTTCAAGAGCAGCGAAGCGCTGGAACGCGCGCACAAGCTCACCGCCATTGTGCTGGACAAGACGGGCACGCTCACCCGCGGCGAGCCGAGCGTGACCGATCTGATTGTCAGCCCGAAGGCGGGCTTCGACGAGGAGTTGTTGCTCAATCTGGCGGCGAGCGCTGAACTCGGCAGCGAGCACCCTCTGGGCGCGGCGATTGTCCGCGCCGCAGAGGAGCGCGGGCTGACCCTTTCTCGCCCGCAACGGTTCGAGGCGATTGCCGGGCAGGGCATTCAGGCGGTGATAGACGATCGCGCGCTACTGGTAGGCAATCAGGCCATGATGCAGGCGCGCGGCGTGTATCTCAACGGTCTGGAGACGGTCGCCGCGAAGTTGCAGGACGAAGCCAAGACGGTGATGTGGGTGGCCGTGGACGACGTGGCGCAGGGCGTGATCGCCGTGGCCGACACGCTCAAGGAGGGCGCGGTCGAGGCTGTGCGGCAGATGCGCGCCCTGGGGTTGACAATCGTGATGATGACCGGCGACAACCAGGCTACGGCTCAGGCCATTGCCCGCGCAGTGGGCATTGACCGCGTCTTCGCCGAAGTCAAGCCCGGCGACAAAGCCGCCTATGTCAAACAGTTGCAGGACGAGGGTTACCTGGTGGGCATGATCGGCGATGGGATCAACGATGCGCCGGCGCTGGCACAGGCCGACGTAGGCATCGCCATTGGCACCGGCACCGATGTGGCGATGGAGACCGCCGATGTCACCCTGATCAGCGGCGACCTGCGCGGTGTAGCGCGCGCGCTGGCGCTCAGCCGCAAGACCATGCGCACGATCAAGGAGAACCTGTTCTGGGCCTTCGCCTACAACGTTACCCTCATCCCAGTCGCGGCAGGTGTGCTCGCTCCCTTCGCCTGGGCACCGGAATTGCTGCGCCATTTGCACCCGATCCTGGCTGCGCTGGCCATGGCCCTTAGCGACGTGTTCGTCATCGGCAATAGCCTGCGCCTGCGCAAAGTCCGGCTATAACCTCGATTGCGGCGACGCCGAGCGGGGGTGAGGTAAATGCCTCCGCCTCAGGCAACGCTGATAACCTTTGCATGCACCTCGCAAACGCTCTTTCTACCACGCGGACGAGCACCTGAGGTACGATCGGGGTGCTCGTCTGCTCTTTCTTGCTCGCTTTCGGAGGGCAAGGGACGTGTCCGCTGTTTCGCCTATCACCGCGCTGCCACCGCGCTACAGCGAGGCATATCATCTACGCATCACGCAGCCACATCTCTGGTTGCCGCTGCTGTTGGCAACCATAGTGGCCGTAGCGCTCGCCATCGTCGTGACTTTCGTGCTCCTGGTCCTCTATCATAGCGCTGGCGCGCCACTGGTATTCTTCTCTCCGCCGCAGTCGCTGGTGTCGCCGCTGGGTATGGCGTTGTTGCTGGGCACCCTGCCACTGCACGAATGGATACATGGGCAGGCTATTCGGCGCTACGGGCACCGGCCCCGCTATGGCATCAAGTGGTACGCGCTATTCACCACCGCAGACAATGCCTATTTCCGCCGCGACGAATATGTGCGCGTGCTACTCGCCCCCGTGTGGGTGATTTCGCTGGCCGGAATGGCCCTCTTGTGGTGGGTGCCTCTGGAAACAGCGCAGTGGATCGCGCTGGCCATAGTCGTGAATGCCTCCGGCGCGGGCGGCGATTTGTGGATGGCCTGCGTAGCGCGCCGCTTCGGGCCGGAGGCGTTGATCCGCGACGAACAGGACGGGATGCGCGTGTTCCTGCCGGAGCGCGCGCCTCATTCTCCCTGAGCGCGAAAGTGCGCGACGATCTGATCAATGGTCGCGTCCAGCGGGGTGGTGGGTTCCCAGCCGATCACGTGCTTGATCTTGCTGATATCTGGCACGCGCCGCCGCATGTCCTCAAAGCCCACCTCGTATGCCTGGTCATACGGTATCAGCACAATCTCGGACTGACTGCCGGTGCGCGCTTTGACGCGCTCGGCCAGTTGGTAGATGGTCACTTCTTCGTTGCTGCCGATGTTGAAGACTTCGCCGATAGCCGCATCGCAGGCGGCCAGACGGGCAATGGCGTCCACCACATCATGCACGTTGGCGAAGCAACGCGACTGCTGCCCGTCACCATAGACCTGGATTGGTTCGCCAGCCAGCGCCCAACGCACGAAGCGCGGCACGACCATGCCGTAGTGCCCGACCTGGCGCGGCCCGACTGTGTTGAACAGCCGCACAATGGTCACCGGCAGGTTCACCGCCTTGTGATAGGCCAGGGCCAGGAACTCGTCAAGTTCCTTGGAAGCGGCATAGCTCCAGCGACTCTTGGTGGTGGGGCCGAGGATGCGGTCGTCGTCTTCGGAGAAAGGCACCTTGACGCCCTTGCCGTAGACTTCGGATGTGGAGGCGATCAATACGCGCTTGCGGTAGCGGCGGGCCGTCTGCAACACGATCTCAGTGCCGCCGACGTTGATCTCCAGGGTGTCAATGGGGCTGTGCACAATCGAGAAGACGCCAACCGCAGCGGCCAGGTGATAGATCACGTCGCATTCGCTCACCAGGCGATCCATCACCGCGGCGTGACGGATGTCTTCGATGGCGTAGCGAAAGCCCGGCGTGCCTTCCAGGTGCGCGATATTCTCGAAGCGTCCGGTCGAAAGATTGTCAATCACGGTCACCTGCTGTCCGCGTGCCAGCAGGTATTCGGCCAGATGGCTGCCGATGAAGCCAGCGCCACCGGTGATCAAAGCGTGGGTCATGCAGCAGACTCCTTTTCGTGCTGCGCAGAAGTCAGATAGAGTGCGCGGTAATCATAGCCGGGGTCAGGGGGGAACGCCAGTCCCTTCATCCCTGGGCGGATGGCGGTCCCGCCTGGGGCAGGTTAGGAGCCAGCCAGGCCAGGAAGGCGTCTGCCGAGCGCGTCTGCATGTAGACCCGTCCTGGGCCGGTCAGGTCTACTACCAGCCCTTCGCCGCTCAGCAAGGTAGAGCGCACCCCGCCCGCTGTCCGCACCCGGAAACCCATCCCCTCGGTAAACGAGACCAGGTGCCCCGTGTCCACTGTGTAACGCTGGCCGGGAGCCAGGTCTATAGGATGGATCGCGCCATAGCTGGATAGCAGCAGCAATCCTTCGCCCCATGCCCGCAGCATGATCAATCCTTCGGACGCGAAGAAAGTCTGCGCGCCGCCCCATTTGGCATCAAGAGTGATGCCCAACGACGAAGCGACATACGAGCCGCTCTGCACCAGCATGGACTCGCCGTACATCTCCAGGATCATCATATCGCCCGGCATGGCAGGGGCCAGGTTGATCTGCCCGCCTTCGGCGGGGGCCTGGAAGATGTTGACGAAGAAGCTCTCCCCGCCGAACAGTGAGCGGGTCAGGCTGCGGACGACGCCTCCCGCGACACGGGTCTTGAGTTTCATCCCTTCGGTCATGCTGACCATGGCACCGGCTTCGACGCTAATCTCTTCGTAGGGTTCCAGGTCAACAATCGCCATGGAATAGGATGGGCGGTACAGAATTTCTGCGCGCATAATCGTTCTCCTCTGTCGGGCTGATCCCTGGCCGTAGTATAGCGCCGGATAGCGCTGGCGATCTAGAGGCTGTTATGAACTTTTGCGCAGTACTTTCCCCTCACCCCTGCACCCCTCTTCCCCGGTCTATACACTGCGTCGCGGGG
>FWPU01002866.1_pt1 | contig 30209 bp, 32 predicted proteins | sample 2228361 | NCBI WGS metagenome assembly FWPU01 (sample SAMEA103939777, study PRJEB20133) | metagenome | reverse complement strand
AAAATACGTCGAGAGAATCGCAGATCACATTATGGACGCTGCTATATCACTGCGCAACAACATTACGACAGACAACCCTGCAAAAGGATTTATCAGCGGACTGAAACAACTCTACGATCGAGTTACACATACCTTCTTCTGTGTCGATGATGATAGAGGCAAGATCAACATACCTGCAGCACTCAAAGATGCTGCAAGTCTAGTTGTTCATGCACAAGAACTTGCCTCATATATAGCATCACCAGAGACTCTATTCAGACTTGCAAAGGAACAGGACATGCTGGTATTAATTCATCTTCAACGTGTGGCATCATATTGTGCGGATATCGGAGAGATTGCTGTTGACAGACTTGTTGAGAAAAATATCTCTGCATCCACGCACAACGAGGATCTCGCAGATTAGTCCATGAACAGAATTTGCGGGTGATAGACCGTAGTACAATATAGCGACCTATACTCAGCAGTCTTAGAATGTGCATATGCTGCAAATTTAAGCAAATGTATTTCATGCTGCAAATGGATTTCTTTTAAATAACCGCTGAATGCTGGGTGGTCTCAAACTACAAAAAGAGAAGTGTTATCCTAAAAATGAATACTAAGACACTTGTAGTAGGTCTAATTGTGGGCCTGTTAGCAGGCACCATAGTTGGAATTAGCATATCTAATACAATTCCTCAGCAGTATTATATTACGATAGCCGGTTCAACTACAGTGTACCCATTGTCACAAGAGTGGGCAACGCGAATCGGAACCTACCATCCCAACTTTATAGTGAATCCTGCAACGGGAGGATCTGGCTTAGGACAGTCCCAGATTGCATCAGGAATTATTGATATTGGAGCCTCGAGTTCATACCCGAGTCAGGATTATAGAAACACAAATCCACATGTAAAGATCATTCCAATCTGTGCAGATGCTCTTGCTGTGGTTGCGAATCCTGCAGTCAATGGTTCAACACTACGACTAGACTCGGACATGCTAGTTGCAATATTCCAACGAAATGTTACAACGTGGGAACAGTTGGAATCAACCTTTGGAGTGAACATCCAGCAGACTGGAGATATAGAGGTTTACGCACGTTCTGATGCAAGTGGAACTACTGCAACATTTGGCAAGTGGCTCAAGACCGCTGGAGATAACCCCAACCCCTACGCAAACTACACATGGCTTTTGGGTGATTCGGAGAGTGTCTCATGGGTTGCAGGTGTTAATGCGGTCGAGGGCAATCCTGGTGTAGCATCCAGTGTACAGTCCGATCCACGTGGCATCGGTTATGTGGCATTGGAGTTCATAGAGGGACTGACTGCGGCTGAGATATATAACTATAGGACTCAGGAGTATGTCACACCCTGTATTGCAAACGTATTCAAAGCACTACCAGACCAGCTGACAGATCCTGGCCAAAATCTTATGAACTCTGCAAGACCGGGTGCCTATCCTATCGTGAGGTTGTTGTACTATCTGGTGAATGAAGACCGATTGTATTGGTATGTGATAGTCTATCTCAACTGGTGCATAACACAGGGACAGAGATATGTGACAAATGTAGGATATATACCAGTGAATGGTACGTCTATCGCATCCTATTCGACCTCGGTGATAGGCACACTGACACCCACCGCATGAAATGACATCACTACATAATACGGCAACAGGTGATCTCTCGGACACCTGTTGCCCCCACTCATACTTAATTTTATAGTGACTTTTTCAAATCGTCACAACATCAGTTTGATTCAAATATAGCGAATTACAGTCGCGGGGCATGATTATGAGCAACAACAAGGATATCTCATCTGAGAGTGCGTGTGCGGGTACCTCAGTCACATCTCAATATTCACGCTGGCAGACCTTCATTCTTAGATTAAGGCATTTATACACTAGTATCCAGCGTAGTCTTAGAGACCTACAAAACGCAAAGGGGCCTAAAAAAATTGATATCTTTGGTAGAGTAGTCCTACTGATTCCTGCACTTGCCAGTATCATAGTCATCGTACTTATTCTTGCCTTCTTATGGTATGAGAGTGTACCGATATTTACAAGTCCGGAAGGAGGACAAGGAATAATAATTCAGCCCACATCGGATCCCCAACGTAACATATACGGAATAGCAGTCTTCATCATCGGTTCGTTGATATGTACAACTCTAGCAATTATTCTAGCAGTACCTACTGGTATTGGTGCAGCAATATATCTGTCGGAGTTTGCACCACCCGCGATCAGGCGTGTCTTTAGAACTATCTTTGAGATGATGGCAGCAATACCTTCAATTGTATATGGTCTGTGGGCGTTTGTTATACTAGTTCCGTGGATCCGAAACGTGTTTGTTCCGTTTGTACAGAGTAATCCATTGACTGCATGGATTCCACTCTTTCAAGGTGAGACAAATGGGCTTAGCATGCTTGCTGGAGGTATAATACTGGCAGTCATGTTGTTACCCACGGTCGTCACCATATCGAATGATGCAATGAATAGTGTTCCAATGTCCTATAGAGAGGCATCATTTGCTTTGGGTGCCACAAGAGCAGAGACTGCACGACGTGTAGTTCTCAATACTGCACTGCCCGGTGTTGGAGCTGCAGTGGTACTTGCACTAGGTAGATCCGTAGGTGAGACAATGGCAGTTCTCATGGTAACTGGTAACTCACTTCAGATACCTTACACTCTATTAGACCCAGGTTATGTGATGACAAGTATAATTGCAAACCAGCTGGGTTATGTATTTGTCTTTCCATTGTGGCGTTCTGCCCTATTTGCGGTTGCACTGATACTCATGCTGATGTCAGTGTTATTTACGACAGCAGCAAAACTCATGATTCGATGGGGAATGAAGACACGTGGAGAGGTCTGACATGAGGAGAGATGTCGTTCAATGAGTGATTCAGATTGGAAAAAACATAGTGTTGAGTCCCAGCAGAACATGCCAAGACCGACTGGACCTCAATTGAGTCAAGCTAATATTAATAGACTGCGACTATGGTTGAAAAATCAGATGGAAATTGGCACTGCCAGAGGGATAAAAGACCTCACCTTCAAGATCTTAATTGGTATTGCTGTAATAATAGGTGTCAGCCCATTCTTCATGATTCTGTTCCATCTCTTTCAGTTTGGACTCGTTGAACTGATAGGGACTGGCACGGGTCAGGGGCTGGACTTCATCATCACGTATCCTGGTCCAGCTCTCACTGGCGGAATACTAAACGCTATTATTGGGACCATATGTCTGGCAGCTGTTGCAGCGGTGACAGGTATACCACTGAGTGTATTTGGTGCCGTGTACATCACAGAGTACTCTCGGCCCGGACGAGTACGCGCAACAGTCGAGTTTGCAGCAGATGTTCTTGCTGGAATACCCTCTATTGTATTTGGTGCCTTTGGATTCACATTTCTGGTGATATTCCTTAATCTTGGGATGGGATTGTTGGCAGGCGGACTGACACTTGCAATGATGATGATCCCCACCATTCTGAGAACGACAGAAGAGGCACTCAAACAGGTTCCACAGTCACTCAGAGAGGCATCACTCGCACTGGGTGCTAGCAAATGGAGCACCACATGGAGAGTCACAGTGAGGGCGGCTCTGCCTGGTATCGTGACAGGCGTACTTCTTGCACTGGGACGGGTGATGGGTGAGACTGCACCACTGATCTTTACATCCGGCAACAATCTTTCTGCACCATCTTCACTCACAGGACCCGGTTCATGGGTCGCATCATTACCGTACACGGTGTGGGCCTATATCAGTGATCCACGAGCATACCTCCAGGCAAAGGCACACAGTACCGCACTTGTTCTGTTGGCAATTGTCTTGACAGTGGACATCGTAGCAAACATACTCTCACGTAAGCTCACTAGGAGGCTAGTATAATGGACAAAATAAGACCTAAGATTGAGATTGTTAATTTCAATACGTGGTTTGGTAAAAAACAAATTCTAAAGAATATAACATGTCATTTTGAAGACAACTCAGTCACAGCAATAATGGGTCCGAGTGGATGTGGGAAGAGTACGCTTCTTCGTAGCATAAATCGACTAAACGACCTCACTGAGAACTTCAGAATGAGTGGGCACATCTACATTGAGGGAAGGGACATATACGACCCCACCGCCAACGTATATGAGTTACGAACCAGAGTGGGAATGGTGTTTCAAAGGCCCAATCCATTTCCGATGAGTATTCGTGAAAACATAACCTATGGACCAAGACTGCATGGTATTCATGACGAGGACAAGTTAGAGAAGATAGTAGAGGACTCGCTCAAGAAGGCTGCACTATGGGATGAGGTAAAGGACCAACTTGATCAACCGGCACTGCATCTCTCGGGAGGACAACAGCAGAGGCTGTGTATTGCACGTGCATTATCAATCGATCCTCCTGTCTTACTTATGGATGAACCGGTCTCCTCTCTCGACCCAATCAGTGCATCAAAGATTGAAGATCTGATAGTACAATTAAAGAGAGACTACACGATAATACTTGTCACACATAATGTACAGCAGGCATTTCGAGTGTCCGACAACGCAGCCTTTCTATATCTCGGCGAACTTGTAGAGTTTGACAAGACAAGCGTCATAGCTGAGGCCCCGTCTGATCCACGAACTGAGGCATTCATAACAGGAAGAATAGGATAGCGTAGGAGTTGATGATATGAAGACACAACTTGAATTCTATATGGATGAGATTGCACGACGGATAGAACGTCTACATGAATTGGTCACACATGCTTTTTTGAAGTCAATAGAAGCATTCAAAGAGCTTGACCAGAGCCGTGCTATGGAAGTTCTGAAGACCACAGATGAGATTGAAGAAATGGCACACAAAATAGAGGACAATGTGTTTGAGACTATCGCCCGCAGGCAGCCGGTGGCGCGTGACCTACGAACACTCGCCTCCTATAACTTTGTTGCACTACACCTACATCGAATTGGAGACCATGCTGCAAAGATTGCCCATATTGTGAAACAGTGCCAAGACATGAAACACTACAAGGAGATAATCACCATACCTCAGTTGGCGCAGATGGCAATGGAGACACTATCAATTGCAATGAATGCACTACTCCACAAGGAACTATCCAAGATAGACCGACTAGAGGAGTTAGAGGCACAGACTGACAAAGAGATGGTCTCAATGTTTGAAGAGATCGTAGGCTATCTGAGAGAGAGAACTGACGTCGTCCGCATGTCCCTCATCTATATCATAGTTGGACGATACTGTGAGAGAGCTGCAGACCATGCGTTCTCAATAGCTGAGAGAGCAATCTATGTACACACAGGACATAGAAAGAAACTCGGACTGGCGTACCAGCAGAAGGACCAGAGCAGAGGACTACATTGAGTCATCTACTATTATTATAGACTTGATTGAAGTGACTACCTTCTAGTAGATGCCTCTGACAGCAGATTCAGTCACGATATGCTGCGAAATGAGAGAGCCTTGGCGGCTCTTAAAGAAGACTTGTAAGTCTACACAGATTAGATTAGAGGTATGCCACTAATACAGACTGGAAATATCAGGACCTACTATGAACTGCAGGGAAGTGGGCCACATATTGTCTTCATTCATGGCGCTGGTGCATCACATGACATGTGGTTCCCACAGGTTCATTATTTCTCAGAGAAATACACTGTACTCACATACGACATTCGAGGGCATCAACAGTCAGAGGGATGCGATGAGCGATACAGTTGTGCACTCTATGCGGAAGACCTACATAGACTATTGACTGCACTGAATATTGCAGAACCGATTGTATGTGGTCTCTCGCTGGGAGGAATGATTGCACAGGAATACGCAGTGCGTCATCCGACTGGGCTCCGTGCACTAGTGCTGGCAGACACGGCCCTATCATCTGCACTCACATGGTCCGAGCGACTACAGAAGGCACTCTTTCCTGCTTCACTTGTAAAGAGGTTCATCAGATCTATGAGCCCTCAGTCATATGCGGACTGGTCGTTCAAGTATTTTGATATTGACCCACATGTAGCAGACTATCTCAAAAACGAACAGATGAAGATGGATCGTGAGGAACTGCTTAAGATGATTGATGCAATCTACTCATTCAAGAGACTACCAGTTGAGACTATAACAGTGCCTACGCTGATAATAGTCGGCGAACGAGAACGGAAGGCAGTCTTTAAACACTCAGATACCATGCTGAGACTAATTCCTAGTTCTGAACGAGTAATAATACCATGCGCTGGACATGCATCAAACCTTGAGAATCCGGACCATTTCAATAGGGTTGTCGGTGAGTTTTTACAACGTGTGCTTAGTATCTGAGTATTTAGTCTATGACTTGTCATGACTCAATCATCGCCCCATTCTGAACAGGAGGACAACTAAAGTGAGGACTATGCCATTACAAAGCTGATCACAAAATACGCTTCTGATGGCATAGATACTATTGTATTTGTGGGTGTTAGAAACGAGCCTGTTTGTGGTCCAACATCAAGTCAACTGAGCTCTTGTTCAAACAAGAGAAACGTTCGATCATGATGTTCTGGATCAATATACCCTAGTGTCTTGCACCACTCTATCAGGCGAGGACCAACGAAGAAGACTGCCCTTTCTGCATCAGAGTGTTCTGCCTCATCGAGCATTCTTGCCATCATGTCAACGAATATTGCCCGTTCTGTGGCGAACACATGGAAAGTGATCCTATTGCCCTCCCCATCTCGGACCATCCGAGAATAGAACAGGCCCACTGCCATGCCATCATCATCTATGACTGTTCTAAAACGGGTCTTTGCGCCAATCCGCTGGAGTCCATCAATATCCTTGAAATCAAATGCCCAAGATATTGGCATCCGGTCGACATCAACAAGGTCAGGGCACTGTTGAACTATAGAATATAGGCGCTCTGGTGTCACTTCAAGTGGAAAAATGACTGGACTGGGACTCTGATGAGCTGGAAATGGACGTTCCACTCGGAAATGTCCGACGGTGGTGGCGACTCTGAAACCGGTCTTTTTTGCTATTGTCTGTGACTCGTTATTCTTGTTGCCAGTTGCATACCATAGTGTTCGGACACCATTCTGTCGAGCTACATCAACAAGCGCACTCACAATACGACTACCCAGTCCCTGCCCTCTATGACCCTCCTTGACTCGCAGAGCCTCAATCCATCCGATTCTAGTGTCAGGAATTCGCTCTAACGTGCATGTTGCTACAAGTTCATCCTCTTTGAAGATTCCCAACACTGTATGATTAGGACTCCTCACCCATGAACTAAATACGCCTGGCAGATAGTCATGACCGTCCCATATCGTATTACATAGAGCATTGATCTGCGCTTGGTCGTCTACTCCCAGATGGCGAAGAATGACTGACATGCAGTATGCCTTCTAGTATGTCGCTTATGAGTAAAACGATATGGTCATACTCGCTATGCTCAGACAATGCCATCTGAACAATCACACTATCACAGAGAGGAGCATCTACAATATGGAGCCGTATAGCCCAACAGCATATCATAGATAAACAAAAGAGAGTTACCGTTACTTTAACAGGCGGGGTTATGGCTAAATCGTCAAGTCTTTTTGTTACAATTTCCAAGTTCTATCTAGGGATACGATTGGAAGTTGTACTGATCCTTGTTGCATGGTGGATGTTGTCATTGACAGGTGCACTTGCACCAGGACCACTGTCTGCTGCGGTAGTCATGCAGGCATCTCGTGGGGGACGACTACAAGGAATTATGCCAATGGTCGGTCATGCAATAGTCGAACTTGGAATTGTAGTCCTGATTGTGATGAGTGTGAGTGCACTGACACTTGATGCACTGGCAGTCTCGCTAATGCAGGGGATCGGCGGGGTCGCGGTGATTGCATTTGGTATGTTAGCACTCAGAGACTATCGTTATGCAGATCCAGAGAGTGCGACTACAGACCCAGTCAATCCAGTTGGTAATTCCGGACTACTAACAGCTATGACACAGGGAGTCATTGTGAGTATATTGTCGCCCTATTTTCTTCTGTGGTGGTTTGCGGTAGGCATGGGAACGGTCTCAACACTGGTTGTAGAACTCCAACTTGGCGTTGGTACGGTGATTCTTGCAGCCACATTAATCTACTTTACACACATCTCCACCGACTTTATGTTTGGTGCTGTACTCACAGTCAGTGCAGATGAGACTAGGCGAAGAGTCGTGCATGGAGGCGTGAACTGGTTGAACGTGGGTATTGGTGTTTTTCAGGTGGTCTTAGGACTCTGGTTTATTGTACAGGCACTCACTCCATAAGGCAATTTTAGAATATGCAACATATACGCTATACAGCAAACCGATTAGAATTAAACATGGAGATGAGATCAACCGGTCTTGGAATAACTGATCATTGAGTCATCTCTGCATTGACAATACTATGAGAGGGGATTTTGATTCGAAAGGTTGTGACCTCTTTATCAGGATCAAGTGAAATAGACCAGCCATGCGCTTCAACTATCTTCTTTACAATTGCCAACCCCAGACCACCACCACCACTCTTGGAGGATATACGGCGTATAAACAGCTGGGGCCATATATTGCTCGGTATAGGAGTTCCATTGTTTTTGATAAGAACTTGAGTGACATCTGTTGCAGCGATGGACTCAATTGAAACAATAGTAGGATGACCATGTTCTACTGCATTAATAAGTAGATTCTCGAATACTTGTTCTATTCTGCTTCGGTCACACTTCACAGTTGGCAGTTGACCAAGTTCTAACTGTATCGTGTGATTTAGAATACGCTGTGCCACCTCTTGCACTAATTTATTCAAGTCAACGTTTTCGCTCTCTCCAATCACTAGACCTGCATCAGCAAGCTTGATTGACCGACTAAGTATCTCATTCATCCTATCGATGATCCTTATCACATCAGTCAGATGCTTAAGATTATTATCCATCTCCATCAATGAGATATAACCCTGAATGTTTTGCATCGCCGATCTCAAGTCATGAGCGACATCATGTGCAAATTCACTCAGCTCCTCCTTCTGCCGTTTTAATTCAGTTATATCAAAGACGTGCAGAATATAACCCTGTAATTGTCCGTTATATTTCAGGGGGGAGAATACAGCACGAACATGTGCTATCCCAGACTTGGTCATAGTAGATAGTCCGTGCTCTCTCAGCATATCATAATCCACTATACCGTCTGTAATAATACGATTACCTGCATGAAACTGGCTCTTGGTGGACTCCTTCAGAATAGGATAATCAAATAGAGATAACTTTCTCAGAACCTCTGCAGAAGGCACACCTGCAAATTCAACAAATGCACGATTTGCATCTACTAATCGTCCCGTGTTATCAATCACTGCAATGGGTACAAGTGAGTCCTCGAAAATGCCTCTGAACCACTGTTCGCGTTGCATCAGTTCTCTCTCAGTCTCTACCTGTTCGGTGATGTTTCTTAGAATGGTCACAATCTGAGTCACTCTCGAGTCTTCCAGAATTGGGAACTTTCGAGTGTCAGTCCATATTAATTTGTCACCAAGTCGTGTACTTTCCTTAGTCACAAGCGGCTGTCCTGAACGAAGGACATTATGATACTCATCTAGGACAGTCTGACTCAGAAAAGGAAATGCCTCCATGACGTGCTTATTGATAACATCTGTATCAATATTTAATCGCTTGAGCCATTCTTCCAACGACTTGTTCACTGTCACGATAGTGAGGTCTGGCCGGACAATATGTATTGCATCACTTATTGCATCAAGTGTCATTCGATACCTTCGTTCGGATGATGTAAGAACTTTGTTTTTGAGAATATCCTCTATACTGTTTTTGATCACATACTTTAGTTGTTCATAGACTCTTTTTACATCCTTCTCCTTCTTGATGAAACATCTTGCACCGAGGTCTAGTGCACGAGTAACAATATCCTTACGACTATATGCAGTCAAGATGATAAATGAAACTCTCTGTCCGGATCTACGAATCATCTCAAGAATATCAAGTCCATTTCCATCAGGTAATCGATACTCACTCACTATGACATCAGGAGTCACACTCTCCAATATTTTTTTGGCCTCTACATAGGAGGTGGCACACCTAGTCTTGATATCAGGTAACAGTTCTGTCAATGCCTGTCTAGTGCCATCTAAGAACTTGATATCGCCATCAACCAGAAGCAGAGATATCCCATCTAGGCTGCTCACGCCCTGACACAACCGTGAAGATGTCCTTCAAATATTGCAGAATATCATACCACAATAAGTATATTTCCCCTTAACAGAGGAGTGACCATTCACACGCGATGGTCATCAGGCGAGTATCAGTCCCTCTATCGGGCGATACAATTAATGACTGCCTGGTGTGACTTGACAAGACAGTGGGTCTTATCCTGCCGTCCTCACTGATCAACAACATTATCATAATATGGGTGTCTTGCATGCGCAGACTCTTGATGACTGGATTTGAGCCATTTGATGGATATAGTCTCAATCCATCTGAGACCGTTGTCAGAGCAATGAACGATAGAACCATTGGAGAATGGCGGGTCGCAACCACTGTATTACCGCTTGATTATTCGAGAGCCCTAGATGTGATCTGGGAAGCTATAAGTTCCATTGATCCGGAGATCATATTATGTTGCGGCCAAGCAGAGCGGGGGGCTATCACTATCGAACGAATTGCCATCAACGCAATAAGCACGACCAGAAAAGACAACACTGGCAGAGCACCAGAGAGTGACGTGATTGACCCAGAGGGACCCCCAGCCTACTTCACAACCATTGACCCGCATCCGCTTGTTCAGCGACTACAGGCGGAGGGAATTCCTGCATTTGTCAGCTATCATGCCGGTATCTATGGCTGCAACTGGTTGATTTACAACGTTCTACGATGGATAGACCTTGGTAGATTAAACGCCCTTGCAACCTTTATTCATCTACCACCTCTGCCTGAACAGTCCATTGAGAAGGCAAGCACCACACTAGCAACAATGCCACTGAGCACACTTGTACATGCACTCGAAATAATCATCATGTCACTGCCCTAATGAGAACAGGTTGTCAACAGATGCTCATTATCAGTCAGTACTAGTCGCAGATTGCCATAGATCCGGAAATGCAGTGAGTAATACCGCAACTATGAATGCACTGACAACAGTTGCAGAGATACGCTCCACCAACATCAGTGGAAAGATCAATGCAAACACGGATGCAGGAATGCCCATTATGTATACTGCACCCATTGTCATCATTGAGAAGTCAGTCATTGTACCAATGAATGTGAGTGGAATTATCGACAAGTAGCGGCTTCGACGCACTTCGCTAGGACTAAAGGTGTATCGAGCGAACTGAATGCCAATAGCAACCACTGCGGCAAGCATATAGAGAATCACAAACCACCATGTCGCCCAGTTTGGGATCTCATAGAGTATCACAATCAGTATCAGATACAATGCGGTGACCAATGGGCCAGGCAGACTGAGACGCCCCACACGTGTGAACGGTCTCAGGGACAGTCCAGTGAACAGTCCAGAGAGAGCAGGACCAAGAAACAGTGTTGGCAGAACAAGATAGAGTGGTGCAACAAATGCTGCAATCACACCTGCAATCAGCCCGAATATGAATCCACGTGTCGGTCCAAGTAGGACTCCAAACAATGGCGCGATGAAGATAGAGACAACAAGCATTGAAGAGCCTATGCCCAGTGGACCTATGAATGGTGTGAGCGGGATGAATGCACAGACCACATAGACAGCTGCAAACATCACGCCAACAGCCAGCATCTTAGTGGCAAGGGGCCCACTACTATTGGATAGCATCATCTGTGAGTCATCAACAGACTGAGTCATACTGATTATCCTCAGGTACGCTCGCTATAACTGGATTAAATGGCTTGTGGTGCTGTTCAATTCCCAAAGATGAATACAAGTCCGCCATGTATTATATATTCAAAGAGCACTATTGCATCATCAATCACAACACGCTCATCCACACGACGACATAGGCACATGATGAGAGCGTCCTATTCGGGATAAAAGTCCCAGATGTGTGTGAACTTCCAGCCTCGTCCCACAAACTTTTGGCTGTCCGGGAGGTCTACAAACTTTTCACCATCGAATGGGTAGAGTCGTAGTCGTTCGTCATCATCACAGACTATGAGGTCTGGACGACCCGGCGTTCTCATATGACACGCGATGTATAGCCAGTTATCTTTGAAGCCTCTGCCGACCTTGGTATAGGGTGGATCATCAAATACTGGTAGGCCCTGTTCTAGCTTTCTTCCAAACGGGTACCTGATCAAGTCCCCGTTCTTATGTCGTACTATCAGATCCGGGCCACCATGCCCCATCCATTCGTCAACAAAGTAATGCGTGTAGTCTTCATCAAAACCCCTACCGATTCTGCGAGGTTGTCCATGTTTGAAAGTGGTCCCATCAAACGGATACAGATGAAGATCACCATCCTTCTCACGAACAACAAGGTCAGGGAATCGTCCACCGCTCCAATAACCAGGAAGTAGGTGAGTATATTTCTCGCGCTTGAATCCCTCACCGACCTCCTCCTTGCCATGTAGCTCTACAAACTGGGTACCATCCCATGGAAACAGTCTTAGATCCCCATCATCATCGCGTACAAGCAGATCGGAGGTGCCATTACCAGTCCACTCTGCAACTATGTAGTCCCAACTCGCCTTGAAACCCCTACCTACTCGTCGTCCTGCACCGTCGACCATGAATGTATTTCCAACAAAAGGATAGAACTTTAGATCGCCATCCTTCTCAAGTACTACCAGAGAATTGCCACCGCCTATACGACGCTTGCGAGAGGGGTCTGTGGGACGCATCCAATATCCGGGCAGGTATTTTTCAAACTTAAATCCCTGTCCCACCTTGAATCCAGTCTCTGGTTGTCCATGTTCCTTGGATGGAAGAAATGTGTATTGTCCAGCACGCTGAAATATGGGATACCATCTCAGTTCGCCATTGTCTTTTCTAGCAAGTAGACCCGGCATAAAGTCTCAACCCGTTCATCTGAGATACAACTAAGCATATCACTCTTGTGTCAACGTCTTCCCCCATTGTATCACGGTGGTGTTAAAAGCAAACCGTTAAAGGTCGGTTACGACGCCGGCGGTCTTGTTGATACTGGAGGCTCTCAGTATGGAACGTGAGACTTTCGATATTGTAATAGTTGGTGCAGGTATAGTGGGTGTCTGTTCTGCATACTATCTTCAAAAGAACAGTCCCGATAAGAGGATCCTACTGATTGACCGACTACCAGCACCAGGACAGGCAAACACTGCGATGAGCGCAGCAGCCGTCCGAAACATGTTTGCCTCATCGACCAATCAAATGTTGACAGACACCTCTGTCAAGTTTATAGAATACATTCAGTCTGAACTGGGCTTTGATCTCACCTTTGAGAAGGTCGGTTATCTATGGCTGTTATCAAAGGAACAGTTTGAGAATGCCAGTGTAAAGATGTGGATGGAAAGAATGAAGGCCTCCAAGATACACTACCATGTCTATAATAAGAGTGAGTTACAACAGATGATACCCGGGCTGAACATGGACTTCTCAAATGATGAGGAGGCACAACTCATGCACCTCAAGGAGGTGAGCCATGGACTCTTCGGAGGCGACTGCGGAGTTCTAGACCCCACTAAACTTGTCGAGTTCTACTTCACCGAGTTCATGAAGATGTCCTCCGTACGACCAAAGTTTGGAGTCAATGTCACCAGACTCATTCTCGAGGCGGATCCACCACTTGACATGCCGGGTGAGCCCTTTGTCTGGCAGAATAAGAGAATTGCAGGCGTAGAGACCACTGAGGGGGTGATCAGAGCACACACTGTGATACTCTCGACTGACGCATGGGCAAACGAACTACTTGACCCAATAGGTATTGACAGTCAGACAAAGGCAAAGAAACGACAGATGTTTGTTGTACATGCAGCCGACAAGAGACCACTTCTTGACCTACTATATACAAAGGGATTCAACAGACATGACTGTATTCCATTCACAATACTGCCCTCTGCGGGAGTATACTTCAGACCTCAACTCCAAGAGAAGGGATTCTGGATCGGTTGCGCGGACAAACTTGGTCGTGCCTATGACTATGTTCAGAAGCCAGAATATGCAAAGGCAGAGAGTGCTTACTACGAGAACAGTGTCTACCCTGTATTGTCAAAGTACTTCCCCGCATTCGAGGGGGCACGTCCGGTCAATAGTTGGGGCGGTGGATATTGCTATAGTCCCGACGCCATCCCATTCATCTATAGAGAGGGAGCACTCATCGTTGCAAACGGTACAAGTGGCTCAGGCATTATGAAGGCCGATGCAATGGGACGGATAGTCGATGCTCTATACCGGGGTCTGCCCGAGGCAGAGTTGTTCACTGGCAAGAAGATCCCATCGATCGCACTGAGCATTAAGGAACGTAGAGTAGAAGTCGAAAGCGTCATCATCTAGACTCTTAGAATTGAGATCTAATGACAAAGTAGATCTCCAAACAATAGAAGGATATCTACAGAGAATAGAAGAGACCTAAGATGTCAATGGAATTGAACAAAGCATTATGAAACGAAAAACGGGTTATACGTCCATATCAGTAGATACAATGAATGTGAGAATATGCAACATATGCAGACCAGACTAGGGTATCTACACAACGGATCTCACAAATAATGACTTCAATGTCAAGACATACACGAATTTTGTTTAGTTCGCCAGTAGCATTCCCTGCAACGTGGTTTTGTAGGATCCCGTGGTATTTCTTTTCCACAATCCAAACAAAACTGTCCGGTTGTGGTGGCTGCAGGTAACGCACTAGTTTTTGTATATTCAGCATTCAAACGAATTTGATTTTTGGCAAGGAACATATCTGACTTGATAAATGCATCAAAGAACAGAGGGGCCCCTGAGAACGATAGGGGAGAAACGGGTCCAATGGCCATAAATGAGTATGTCCGATGGCCTTCGCTGAAGGAAGAGTGTGGATCTTTGAATGATTGGTATAGTCGAATGTATTCTCTCTCACCACCTACGATATTTCTTAGGGCATCGAGTTCTACGCCTGAACCCAGTCCGAAACCGAAAAAGGCTAGTCTTAGTTGATTGACGATATTTCTATCCAGACTGGAGATGGTCTGGCTTATGAAGAGCCAACCAAGTCCGTACTTTCGGGTTGTACGCACCGCATCAACTAGAGTAGATTTTATTGCGCCCCACCGCTCGTCTTCGATTCGTTCGTTTGGAGCTAGTCTATTTGCCTCATCGATGACAACCTTGGGGCAGTACCACCATATTCTGATCTACTATGTGGTAAACTAGTATGTACTCTTCTGACAGCTTCTGAAGTCAGAAATATATATCACAAGATGTATGCCAATATGACATCGGTAATCAGAAAGAGACGACATAACAACAATCTGTTACTGTTAACAACCACATCTGCACTTGGCAAGTCCTCTTTGTACGACAGGGTCAAGATAGACGACAGGACCTATTTTATACACGTTGGGGAGACCGAGGGATATGGTCATTTCCATATCCCGCAGACTATATTTAATAAAATGAAATATCTCTTGGAACTCAAAGGTCATCCTTATGCAAAAAGAAACAGGTTCGGGAATGGTCCTAACTGGAGAATGAGGGTGATTCGCGTAGCCCTCACCGAGTGTGGTTTCAATTCAAGCCTTCTAAGGCATCAGATCAGACGCGAGAGCTACATGATTCCGTTGGCAAAAAACACGATAGAATGTCTTAGAGATCCATCTATAAAACCCGAATACTACGAGGGTGACGTGGACTCAATATCGGAGAAGGCGTTAAGAAGATGGGTAATTCCACGCGCCAAATCAAAACCATTATTCAGTAATTTCAGACGTGAAGAACTACTCTCACAAATTGTAAGATATCTTACAAATGATTTGCCTTAAAGAAAAATGAACTATATGATTACTCGATATCCCTGGTGCATAGATGGATTTCCCTATATGAATGACATTAGTGTCCTGCAAACCGACAGACCAGATTTAGCGATTGTTCAGGTTCGCTCTTCTCTTATGAGTTCAAATATGACAGGATTCGTTCCATCAGGGCAGGCATGAGTTGCCACACACTGGTCCTTCAGCCAGGGGAATCTGGCATTATACATCATCGCATATACCTTTGGTAGCATTGAATACATGGCGCTGATGCACAACTTACCTCTGACCTCATCACCAGTGAATAGGATCTCATCACCGACCTTGTGGCCAGCTCCACATACTCCCTTGACACTCTTCACGCGGCAACGAATGGACCATGGTGCATCTCTAATGCAATCCTTATCGGTCATAGGTTGTACCTAGTCTCACTCTGCAATATATCTCATTTGATTCAAGTGCTCTGTAGTTCCCAATATACGTTCAATCGCAAGATCAGAACGGAGACATTCGAGTCATGTGCGAATCGTTTATTTTGAGAATAGAGAAGTTCCTCCTTATGAGAGTCGGAATTCTTACCAGCGGTGGTGATGCCCCCGGAATGAACGCAACAGTCCGTGCGATAGTGCGGGTGGGACACTGTCGGGGACTGGACCTAATAGGGATCCGAGGTGGATTCCAGGGTATATTAGACCGGGACATGATGGAGTTATTCCCTAGGAGTGTGTCCCGGATAGTGCATAGAGGCGGGACCATACTCACCACCGGACGGTCTGAGAAGTTTAAGACGGAGGCGGGTCTGACGACCGCAGCATCGATCTTGAGAGAGGAGAAGATAACCGGACTCATCGCGATAGGTGGCGATGGGACCATGAGAGGTCTTGCTGCGCTGAAGAGATACTGGGATGGTCAGGTGATAGGACTGCCGGGATCTATAGACAATGACATCTATGGCACGGACTATTCGATTGGTTTTGACACAGCCGTCAACAATGCACTAGAGGCAATAGACAAGATTCGTGACACAGCAGAGGCATTCTCTCGTGTGTTTTTGATAGAAGTCATGGGTCGAAACTGTGGTGCGATTGCGCTGCATGTGGGGATTGCATGTGGAGCCAGTGCAATACTACTTCCCGAGACAAAAACAGATATTCAACGCCTTGCAGACAAGATAATAGCGGGGCGTCATGCAGGCAAGACCAGTTCGATAATAATTGTGGCAGAGGGTGATGAATTGGGAAATGCCCAACAGATCGCCGAACAATTATCACCAATTATTAATGAGAAGTGTAGGGTCTCTGTGTTAGGCTATCTTCAACGTGGTGGAAACCCCTCACGAATGGACCGTATACTGGCAACAAGACTTGGTGTCAGTGCTGTCGAATGTATGACACATGGTATTGACGGAGTCATGTTAGGCGAGATACATGGACAAGTCGAGACACCACTAGAGGACACATGGACCAAGAAGAAGACTCTTGAACAGTGGATGGTGGACTTGATCGACGAACTTGCAACATAGTCGGACAGTCTGTGATACTCTTATTCACACTCTGTACCTAAATGTGATATTCAGCGGAGAGAATATACATACTGTGAATATGCAAGTAGCAAAGAGTTTTTTAGAACTAGGGACTTAGTGTTATACAAGCTGAATGTAGAACGTGATCATGTCAAGACAAGACATGAATTTGAGACTGTTTTGAATATGGGAATGGGTACACTAAATACACACAAGAACATTCATACAGGAGGTTGAGACCGAACATGTCCCAACATCAGGCACAGGACCTAGACAAGGTATTCAAGGCATTAGGACATATGACAAGAAGACGCATACTGCAGTTGTTGTCTCAGACACCAAGATATCCCTACGAACTCAGTAAGATGCTCAACCTCAACAGAAGGGTGGTCTTGAAACACCTAGCGGCTCTAGAAGAGGCGGGGCTCATAGATCGTGAGGCAGGTGAGAGTAATCTGGGCCCTGATAGGACGTACTATCGACTCAATGTCAGTTTCGGTATCTCAACAACAATTCTGCCAAATGCATTCATTCTCGGGCTGACAAGTTCAACAGTCAATGCGCCAGCACTATTTATACCAGCACCAGGCACGTTTGAGAGTGACTCGGAGATCAGTCAGGTCAAGCTGCTTCTTGTTGACATTATTGAATTGACTAAGAGACTGCAAGACATTGAAGATGAACGACTGAGACTGGTTGCTCTCAGAGGACAGTTGCTTCAGCGTATGGAGAGTATGATGAGGGAATGTGGACTTGATGCTGAGAGTTGCAAGACGATACGTACAATCTTAGATCCAATTGACCATGCATCGCGAATCAGCATCAGCCAGGAGGCACTCAGAAGCGCACCGCCTCGACTCAAAGAGATTCTCACACTGTTCGAAGAGGCAATCCTTAGACGAGATGAGAGGACCGATGAGAAGAGGTCCGAGGGTATAGAAGCAGATTAGAAGAGACCACTCAATGTGAATAAACGCATGTGGAGGACAAACACTCCATGAGGGTGTAGAAGAAGCAACTACCAGTTCAGTACGATTCCCCACTTAGAACGGTCATTGTTCATCATACTGGGTACATATTCGATGGCGTTTGATGGGAGATCGAGCCCTGTAGACTTTCGTACAGTGAGATAGTATTTCCCACGTTCTGTGTTGAGTGAGAGAATTCCATGGGCCAATGAGTAGATCTGGTTGATAGTGACAAGGTCTGTGGCATTTTCATGAATGAGATAGAACTCGATTGATCCACTCTTGACGCATTCCTCCACGCTCTCCTTAAAGAACTGAACAACATCTCTGGCAGCAAAGTCGATCAAGAGAGGAGTCAGTCCCTCAAAGAGTACTATCTGCGGAACATATACCTGTCGCAGTTCTCGTAATAGAATGTTGATCTCATGTAGATGAGGAGAGCAGGTATAGTAACCCAGTGGCGTCTGACCAAAAGAGACCTCCAGTATCCGAAACTGCTCCCCCTGCAGAGATGCAAGATCTGTCATTATCTTGCGATTCCGTGCCTCTGTGACCACTTCAAGTGTTGTGAGGTCCATCTCCAGAGCACGTTTCAAGACTGTGAGCATGAACAGGTCATAACGACTGTCCTGTGATGCTGTCACTACAAAGACATAACCGGGAGGCGGACGCATCAGCAGGCTGTCAAGAAGTTCGTATCGACTGACAGACGACTCGGGGACAGTGTCAGTCAATGCCCACACATCCTGCGGTGTCATTCATTCCATCTTCAGATGCTTTCTAATGGTGGCAACGAGTGCCTTTCCGGAGAAGGGTTTCACAATATACTCATCAGCTCCAACCTCATGTCCTCTTGCAATGTCTCGTGACAGGTCGCTGCCAGTGAACATCAGTATGGGAATCTGTCTGAACTCGTCCTCACTCTTGAGTTGTCTACAGACTTCAAAGCCATCAACTTTAGGAATTGTGATGTCAAGCAGAATTAGGTCTGGATGTTCTGAATGGGCAAGTCTAATTCCTTCTTCACCATCATATGCGCACACTACTTCAAATCCCTGCCGCTCTAAGAATACCTTTGCGAGCTGTGTTGTCATCTCCTCGTCATCGACTACTAGGATCTTCTTCATTCTGGTTGAGAGCATAACTAACATCTCCGTACTTGCTCTTGTTTACCATCCGCGTTCCTTGGCTCACATTTGCATCTTCTTCTGACATTCGCCTCCTCAAGCTGCATATAGTGTATAAGATGCATATAGTGTATGATTTTAGGTACAAGTAAGCCTTTCGGAAACATGTCTATCAAACATGATTGCATTATAACACACACATAACTTATTGTTGTATCAAGGTGGTGTGACTTCATCTCATTCACAATGCTACTCTTAAAGATGGAGTGAGTCATATTCACAGACAAGACGCAATTTGAAAATATGTGGTATATGATTCACACAGTATCTATCTGAATCATACGATGGGGATCAGTTCATAGTCTAGGAAACCACCACTGAGAATCGGTCGGACCGCTAAAAAGTTTGTTCGTGGATTGACACCACAGACGCTGATAACACCACACAGTTCAAGTACTCGCAGATGGACATCATGAGGTATAGACTCGGCTCTCACCGACTGGTGCGTACTGACAATGCTGACTGTGACTCTGTCAGTGGCGGCTATAGCGGTACATATCTCAGCTACAATACTCTTGAGACTTGCATCACCATATCTGTTCTCAAGTGTGTCTAATGCAAAGAGTTCAGTGGTCTCCATGCCGTACTTCCGCTCAAGTTGACCCGCCTCATATCGGATCTCCTGCAATGTCTTCACAGGGTCTTGGCTCAGAGGCCGGACGTTGGAATAGCTTGGCACATTTCTGCCAAAGAATACCACCCGCTGAGTAATGACATTATTATCGACAAAATGAGTCAGGCTGCGTATCAGCTTGTCCGGAGACCATCCCTCAGGCAGAACTATGATTGCTGGACGACCAAGCTGCAACTGATTGGATAGGAAGGGCACATAGATGGTCTCAAGATAGGACAATGCAAGGTCCTCTACTTCTAAGAGATTGTGACTACCCCGTGAGAACCCGCCCTCCAGAAGCGCATCAAGACTGCGATTTCCAGTAGATATCTTTGTAGGGGTCGGGTCAGGAATTGGTTCTCGCTCAACAGTGATTGGTGGATATCTGTGTTTATACCAGGGGATGTATGTGCAACGCCCACCATCAAGTGTGAATAGAAAGGTGTCTTGCACAACTGAGAGAGAACGCATCTTATCAATGATGAGTTGTCTGTATATACGGTTCTCTACTCGTTTTTTCTCAAGACGGATGATACCATCTGCATCATGAAGCAAGGACATGAGGGCGGGATTATGATGAACACGGTCACATACAAGTATCAACTTCTTTTTGGTGTCATGAACAGCATGGATAATAGACTTCTCAAAGACACGCCTATGCGACTCCTCAAAGAGCTCAAGTAACTGTGGCCATGCATCAACAATTATTACATCCGCCTCATGTATCTCCTTACATTCCCCACCAAGAAGGGTGATTGGATCGGCATCTATTGACTGCAACAGACTGGATGGCGCAGATGAACCATCTAGTGAACGAACAGACCTATGTCGTTTTGTCCAGTCAACACAATCACGAAGATTCGACTCTGCGGCTACAAGTGCCTCTGTGCTACCAATAACAAGGAAGGCCTTCGGGTACATCTTGAAGAGTGTCTGTACGAAGAGGGACTTGCCTGTGCCAGGTGCACCCGTGATCGCAAGCACATAACCATGTCTTGATTCCAGAGCCGTCTTAATTGCTGGTGGCACAGTTACTTCGTTCATATAATATCTAAACTCCACAAACTGTCATGGATGACGAGTATTGAGATGCTGCTGGATAGTGGCAGACGGACTGACCGCTGCAGGCACAGGATATCATTTATGCAGCGTCCATAGATAGAGATTATCTGTCTGCATGTGAACACACGAGCATCTCTCAACTGGACACCGGTACAAAATGTTGAACATCAGACCATAAATAAGTGTGTTATGTAGACTCTTGCGGTATATGTCTGCTTAAACGAGACATAAACTCTTTGAAATAGGGACATAGTGTTCCCTTCCATAGCAGATTGCCACAACAGTCTTTGCTCAGAGTAGTCTGGTCAACCATACATTGAAAGATACGGTTGATATCATAGAATACACAGAGATCACTGGTGACATGTGGGTCCTTAAGTATTTTTGACCGGACATTTTGCATAGACTGAGAGGCAGATATTTCGGTCCATTCTGCTAATGAACCCATAATCGATGCTATCCACTGTAGAACATCGCTCGGTGGTGACTCTCCTGCAGCCAGAGCAACCACTAGCTTGCCTACTGCTCCAGCAAATGTATTCATGGGGTCAGATAACTGACGAGCCTCCTTCTCCGTCTGCGAATAGAGATCGGCTACAACTTGAGATTCGCCTCTTAGTAGATGTGCATCCGCCATCTGAAGATGGGCGAGAATCACAGACTCAGACAAATTAGCACGTCTTGCAGCATCCAGTCCCGAGTCATAATATGAGAAAGCATCATCGAATCGTCCAGTTAGAACTGCAATATCACCCAGATTTAATGTGCAGGTCACAATTCCGCGGACATTCTCCATCTCTTGACATAATTCCAGCGCCCTTTTATTGTAAGACTCTGCCAACTCCAGATTACCCAGATGCTTATCAACCTCCCCTATGTTTATCAATGCCCGCACGAGACCAATATTACTGCCGAGTTGCTGTTGGAGTACCATATATTCCTCAAACTGCTCGCGGGCCTCATGTAACTGCCTGTTATACAGATAGGCAATACCCAGACGGTTTCTACACTTGGATACACCATCAAGATAGCCCATCTGTTCACACCTGGCAATATTCAACAACATGCTGTTCTTTAACTTGGCATACTCATGATCATGGAGTAACACACCTGCTCGCGAATACTCAATGTCACTCAGTGCAATCTCATGTTCCACAGGCCTTGCAGCAGACTCTGCCGCATCTAGCCGTATCAATGCCTCATCCCGCGCTCCGGATCTTACTGCCAGGTCTGCAAGAGCAATCTTTGCATCGAGAAGAGCAATCTGTGCAGTGATCTTGAGTTCATTGTCATCTTTTGTTGCCTCAGTCACACGAGATATTGTATCGTTTGCAATCTCGGTTGCCTGAGCAGTATAACCGAATTCAGTCAACATATATGCAAACAGGCCGGATATCTCTGCGAACTCAACATATTTTCCGGACTGCCATATCTGATTGGTATATTGTCTTAGAGTGTTCATCCATCTGGAATCAAAGCTCTGCCTGCAACGTGCTGCGGATGCATAGGCCTTTGCGATGATGTTCTGGCTCCGTCGACCAAGTGTCTGATTGTGCTCATACAGTCCTCTAAGAAAACAGCCACGTGCACACATCGCTACCAATGCATTTGAATGTCCCACCCATTCACCGGACTCGACATATTCTATTAGTATATCACTTAGGGCACGAAATCTGTGTGTTCGCTTAGGAATTTGACTCAGTTTTTGTCTAAAGTCCTCTATTTCATCATCCGTAAGGCCACTTCTATAAGTTGCGAACTCTGTTATAATTGGATCTTTCACCTGAATGCCACCCTATTGTCGTGTATACCAATTATTATGTTTCTGGTGAAACATCGAATGAAAAGAGTTCTAGTATTACTCTTCTCGAATTATGGATAACAATATGCATTTGGATAACAGTATAAATGGCTTTGTGAAGTACCTTTAAGTATGATGCTCTTTAAACAGACCGACTGTAGTGTAGGATACGTATAATGTTGAAAAAATACTATATGTTCATGGGAGAGGACTACAGACTCGACAGAGTTAAATTGACCAACATGAAATAGGAAGACAAGGAAGGGATGCATAAGACGGTGAAGGACCGAGTGAGTAGTGGAGTCACGGGACTGGATCAAATTCTTGGCGGAGGTTATGTCAAGGGACGAAGCGTGCTCATCACTGGAGGACCAGGTACAGGAAAGAGCATCTTATCATGGCAGTTCTTGTTCAATGGTATTAAGAGAGGAGAGAATGGCATACTGTTGTCATTCGACCAGACAACGGAGATGATCAAGGCGGACATGAACAGTTTTGGATGGGACCCTGAGAGTCTATCAGCACGTGGAAGACTATTCATACTCAGTGGCAGTCTTGGACTCGTACCCACACAGAAGGGGTATGAATACACCATAGTACTTGATCATCCTGTATTCCACGAGCGACCATTTACTGCACCAAATCTAGTGAATCTGCTTAGACAACGGATCACAGAGACATCCGCGAGCAGAGTCGTTGTGGATGGACTGGGGCCAATCCTTGAACTTGCTAGTGACAAGTCTGAGACTCGGCAGCTTGTATATGGGTTAGTCAGAGACCTGTCATCACCCGACGTCACGTTCCTATTCACTCAGGAAATTGGAGTCAGCTCAGACCCGACCAGTACAGAACTTGCGCAGTTCCTAGTGGATGGCGTGATCCGATTGGATGTAGTACCACATGGTGGAGACTATGTTCGTACCATTCGTATCATAAAAATGAGGGGTACGAACCACTTGATGCGACCAGTGCTATTCAAGATAGACACAGAGGGCATAGTAGTATTCCCTTATAGTAAGTTGAGTGAATAAATCAGAAGTACGTCCATCTATCTCTTTCTGAGTAAGGGACTGACCTTTCGCATCACGTCAATGAGGTCATAGGTTGTAAAGGGTTTTTGAATATAGGCTCTTGCACCAGCCATCAGCACTATCTCGCTAGACATGTGGGTCGGTTCTGAGATGACAACTATGGCCATTGTGACATCAATATCAAGTATATCTTCTATCAGACGAATGTTTTTCGAATTCTCAATATCAAGGTCTAGTATGATAATGTCTGGCTGATGTCTCTTACAGGCTAATATCAGTGAAGTGGAGTCATCAGCCTCCGCTACCACTTGAAAACCCTCCTCCTCGATTGCCATTCGAAGAAGGGTTCTAAGTAGAGGTACACCACCTGCAATTAATACGGTGACTGGCGAACGTACTGTGACTAACCCAAGTCCCTCCTGTACTGTTGAATGCCAGGTCAGCTCGCCATAACAGTTGTTATGAGGTCTAAAATATCACGCATGGTTATAGGTTTCAGACCAAAACTTTTGGCACCATTCTTCATCGATACCTCTCGCATCTTAGAATCTGCACTGATAAACACTATACGAGCATTGGGATCTATTGCCAGTATCTCTCGCATCGCCTGAATTCCATCTTTGTTTGGCATTCTGTGATCCATTATAATGACATCAGGTTTTGGTTCAAGTTCAATAAACTTCTTGACCGCCTCTTCACCATCATAAGCATCTGCCACTACCTGATACCCCTTGATAGCAAACACTTGCTTGTAGAGATTATGCAGAACAAGCTCGTCGTCTACTATGTAGATTGTCACCATTTTGACTCAACTCATGTAACATCCTGTATAATAAGAGTAACAGTGCGATGAGCAGAGTGCTCGGCTGTCATATACTATTCATGACCCCTTTATAATAAGAGATATGCGGTATGTCAACAATATAAGTTATTCGTGGACATTTGAATCTCTTCATGTGTTTAAATATTAAGACTGTCTATTTTAGTCCAAATGCACTCTGAACTAACTCTGCTAAGCGTTGTCCAAATCTTGCGGCTGGAGCACCATCGACTGTGTCGTGATTAAATAGCATCGTCACGCTCAACATCTCTCGTATCTCAATTCGATCATTATCAACGACACAGGGTCTCCGACCAATTCCACCCAGTATAAATACAAGTGGATGGGTGGCTGCAGATATTCCCCAACATGCCATCTTAGTGAACATGCCAACAGAACTGATCAACACTGTGCCTAAATTCTTCTTTATAAAAAAGGGATCGCGCCACTTTCGATATACAAGAAGTCTAAATATCTTGGGAAGCGAAGGAAAGACTCGGGCGAGTTGGGCAATTCGTTTTCCAGACCCCTCACCAAGCATCTCCCATCCATTTGTCACATCTTGATTCTGAGCAAGACGTATCTCATTAGTGATCTCGCGCACGGTCTTGGTCTGTGCACGCCGCACTATCAATGGTTTTGGAAGAAGAAGGGACTTGGAGTTGGTCTCAACAACTATGGATATATCAACGTCATCAAAGATTACCAGTTTCTTCTTGCCTCTTCTCAGTGCATGCATGAACTTGTTCTCAGAGACCGCCTCTGCCACACATCTTGCAATCCAACCTGTAAAAGAGAGTCTGTGTTCATCTGGTTCTGAACTGATGATCTTGTGTCCCTCTGTAACATCAACTTCTGCGAGTGCACTCACATAATGCTTTTTCACCGCCATATCAAAGATGTCTACTATGATCTGGCGCTCCTTTGGAAATACGCACTCTTCATAGTCACCTATGTAATCCATCTACGATCACTGCCAACAAAAATTGTACTGGTCCTGACAACATCTGAGGGCAATCCAACTTATCAAGTAATCCCCAAGTCCAAGTAGAATTCATTATTATTGAAACTACAGTAGGGCGGGTCTGCTGGACAGTTCAACAGATATCATGTATAACTTGTTGATGTCAATATGATACAATGTACCCGTTTGATCGTCCTACAAATGATCCACCTTGTATCTTCAACGAATTCGTATTCATAAGTAAATAGGACATATGAAATACAACTATAAGACCATTTCACACTTCGCTCTATTAAATAGAGCAGGTTATAAGCGGTTGTTGTTAATGTGTGCATCCTATGGTAAACAGTTCAAAATAATTCTGATTGGAGATGCCACTGTAGGAAAGACCAGTATTAGACGAAGATATCTTGGAAAGGTCTTCAAGACAAACTACATTCCCACAATTGGCGTGGATTTTGCTCAGAAACACGTCAATATCGATGGAGAGCATGTATTCTTAGTGATCTGGGATATTGCAGGACAACCGCTATTTAGTAACCTTAGAAGGCATTACTACGAGGGCAGCAGTGGTATAGCCCTTGTATACTCTGTCATTGATAGGAAGTCCTTCGAGAATGCATCAAAGTGGCTTGTGGAAGCATATGAGTTTATGCGAAGACTGCCTCCAATTCTAATAATTGGCAATAAGATAGACCTTCGTGACACAGCAGGAACTACTAATGGCATGGGTCTTTGTGACACAGTAGGGCTGGAACGACCTGTGACTACAGAAGAAGGTAAGGTCTTCACAAAGATCCTTGCCGAGAAGATGAAAACAGAATGTGAATTTATAGAGACATCGGCACTCACAGAACACAATATCGAACAAGCATTTGTTGAGTTGGTGAGGATGATGCTGAGGACATACACTACCCGGAGATAATGAGTACATCAAATTTGGTTCGAGTATGTAGTCTATTCTGTGCTCACAAGAAATTATATTCAATCTGTTATGAGAATGGTATTTGGCGAACAGTTCATCTCACAAGAGCAATGAACATGAGAGGTTTTAAAGAGCCTCGATTAAGAGCCTCGATTAAACAGGGGAAAAGTGAGGAGGGATCCGAAAAAGTAACACGTCCTGATTAGAGTAATCGCAAGGACGGCTGTCGTGTAGACACAGCCCCCAACTCTCAATCATCTAAGAGCATACTGTCTATCGGGATATCCAACCAAATTCATCGATGAAACTTATATCGTGGAGAGTACTGCGTCAGAATCCATATCCATAAACAGTCGCATTCTACAACATAGGACTACAGGCTGAGCATCTTATCCTGTAAAGCGCCCTTAATGTGAACAGGAACGTGGTGAACATGACAGATCCGCTCAGAGAAGAGTTTGTTCAAATTGTAGGAGACGAGAACATCTACAGTGACAAGCAGACATTGTTCGAGTACATCAATGGTTCTACACACACTCTACGTAAGACTCCAATATTGGTAGTGCATCCAAGAACAGTGACCGATCTACAACAGATAGTTGAGAAGGCGAATAGTCTGCAGATACCACTCACGCCATTCAGCTCATCTAAGAGAGGACCAAAAGGTGACACTCCAAAGAGAAATGGAACCGTTGTTGTGGATCTCTCACGGATGCGACGTGTTCTACGCATAGACTGTAAGAACAAGGTCGTCATGATAGAACCGGGTGTCACCTTTGGGGAGTTGGTAGAGGTGACAGAAAAAAACGGGCTTAGACCGCTTATGCCGTTACTACCCAGAGAGTCAAAATCAGTAATCGCAAGCTATCTTGACAGGGAACCAATCACTGCTCAGAGATATCATTGGGACGCATCAGACCCATTACTATGCACAGAAGTGGTATTTGGTACAGGCGACCTGTTTAGAACAGGTACTGCAGCAGGTCCGGGAACTCTTGAGGAACAATGGGCCTCTGGACAGGCACAGAAGAATCCACTGGGCCCTTCTCAGTTTGATCCGTTCAGGATATTGCAGGGTTCACAGGGATCGATTGGAATTGTGACTTGGGCAACAATCAAGTGTGAGACTCTACCGTCGCATCAGAGAGTCCTGTTTGTCACCTCTAATAGACTTGAACACCTATTCGACTTCATGTACTCTGTATTCAGACGGCGGCTCTGTGACGACCTATTCATTCTAGATGCCACAGACATGTCGACAGCAGTAGGACAGACTCCCTCAGAGATTGCCACACTACGTACAACACTGCCCGAGTGGTGTGTGGTTGCGGGAGTGACGGGACATGGCCTTATGGCGGAGGAGGAGATTGAATATAAGACTGCGGACCTGAATGACATTGCTAGGGAGTCCAATGTCATCCTGTCCAAGAGGGCAGGAGAGGTGACATCAGACAGGGTGCAATCGATTCTCAACAGACCGAGCCCTGAACCATACTGGAAGATGCGAGCATATGGTGACTATCAAGAAGTCTTCTTTATCACGACGTTAGATAGGACGAGTGACTTCTGGGACTCGTTCTTAAGACTGGCTCAAGACAGGGGTTTCGGACGAGACCGGCTTGGATGTTATATCCAGCCACTCATACAGGGCACACATGTCCACTTTGGACTCGACATCTATTGCACTACTGACGAGACCGCAAGAGCAGAAGGACTCGCCTTTGAATGCAGTAGAACTGCGCTTGAGATGGGGGCATTCTTCAGCAGACCTCATGGTCCCATTACAGACGAGGTCTTCAAGAGGTGTACACCAACTACCATCTCAGCAATGCGCATGGTGAAGGGCATCTTTGATCCCAGAGGCATACTCAATCCGGGGGTGCTCTGTTTCAAGGAGGTGAATCAATAGAATGGTACTTGAGGACTATGAGAGTATGATGGACAGCTGTGTACGTTGTTCAAACTGCAAGTTTCTCCCAGCCCTGCAGATCAAGAGTCAGAGATTCTCTCATATCTGTCCATCTATCGAGCGGTACAACTTTCATGCATATAGTGGGGGAGGTAGAATGATCATGGCCAGTGCACTCCTCAAAGGTCGGATTCAGTTCACACCAGAGATGTTAGATGTTCTCTATAGATGCACCAACTGTGGAGGCTGTGAGGTCGCCTGTAAGTGGGTATATGACTTGGAACCCAACGAGGTGATTCATGAACTCAGAGTACATGCAGTCGAGTCAGGTGTGGGACCATTACCTGCACACAAAAAGTACATTGATCTTGTTGAGAGGACGCATAATCCATATGGTGAACCACCCGACAAAAGACCAGCATGGCTTCCAAATGATGTTCGATTGGATAACGACTCTGAGACCCTCTACTTTGTGGGCTGCACTGCATCCTATAGACGAGTGGAGATTGCACAGGCAACCGCAAGAATACTCAACGCGGCCGACGAGGGATTCAGACTCCTTGGCAGCCAGGAGCAATGTTGTGGTAGTCCCGTATATAGAGTGGGTGACAGAGAGCGAGCCCTGGAGGTAATGAGAGCCAATGTTGAACTCTTCAAAGAACAGGGTATCAGACGTGTGGTGACTAGTTGTTCAGGATGCTATAACATGTTGAAGGTAGAGTATCCAAGGAATGTAAAGACCGATTTTGAGGTCATTCATATCTCTCAACTCATGGAGAGTCTTATGAGAGATGGTAGACTCAGACCTGTCCGGGAAGTCCCGTTGAGAGTGACATATCATGACCCCTGTCACTTGGGGAGAATGGCTGAGCCCTATGAGCCATGGGAGGGTCAGAGGGTCGAGGTCCTGACTCTCGTCTATATGTACGATCCGCCCAAGCCAGAAAGAAGGGGTGCAAAGGGAGTCTATGATGCACCAAGAGATGTCTTGGCACAGATACCCGGTGTTCAACTGATAGAGATGGAACGCATACGTGAATACTCCTACTGTTGTGGTGCAGGGGCTGGAGTCAAGTCTGCGTACCCTGATTTTGCTCTCTGGACTGCAGGTAACCGGCTAGAGGAGGCAGAGGCAACAGGTGCAGATGCACTGGTCTCATGTTGTCCCTTCTGTGCGACCAACTTCAGAGATGCCATCAAAGAACGCAAGACTCGGATGAAGTTCTATGACTTGACAGAACTTGTATGGGAGAGTATCAGAGGAGGTGTGAGTTAGATGCTTGACAAGAGTATATACGAAGAGATGAGGGCTGTAGTTGGGAAAGAGAACATCTCTATAGAGCCTGCAGTCATCGACACCTATGCATTTCAGTGGTGTATCGAGGTGGAGACCGCATTGAGAGGTGAGCGACCCACCCGATTTGGTAAGCGACCATTGGCGGTTGTTCTCCCAGGCTCGACAGAAGAGGTCCAAGAGATAGTCCGCCTATGTAATAGACACGGACTCAAGTTCAAGGCGATCTCAACTGGAATGGGCCC
>FWPU01004906.1_pt1 | contig 30214 bp, 37 predicted proteins | sample 2228361 | NCBI WGS metagenome assembly FWPU01 (sample SAMEA103939777, study PRJEB20133) | metagenome | reverse complement strand
CCGTAATCCGCGGGGCCGCCCCTTGGGTCAATTTTTGTTCTTCCACTTCACCCCGCCGCTGCACCGCATCAAGCCCGCGCGCCGCCCTGTCGCCGGCGTCCTCTTCGCGCGGCGCGCCCGCATCCCCGAGCAGTTCGGGTTCGGGCATCCTGTAGCCCAGACCTGGCGCGGCCGACGCCGGTTCGCCCCTCCTGCCGGCGGAGGCCGGCGGCCTCTTCCCCACCCCCGCGAAGTAAACCACGTTCACGACCACCAGGAGCGCCGCCGCGGCCGCGGTGGCCCAAGGAAGCATCCCCCGGATCAGCCCGAACCGCGCCGCGCGGCCCGCGGCCGCCAACTCGCGACGGACGCCCTCCGCCACCGACGGCGGCGCCTTGAGGCGAGGCAGATCCCCGACCAGGAGCGCGGCCGACCTTATCTCGCCCAGATCGCGGAGGCACTCGGAGCACGACGAGATGTGCCGCTCGACCTCGGAACGCTCGGACGGATCGAGCTCCCCGTCGAAGTACCCCGTGAGCTTCTCCTTGTCGAAGGCGCAGCTCATTCCTTCTTCCCCGGCGCCGGCGCGGCCACCCTGATCCGGACTATCGGATACCTGTCGCACTTGTCGCACGGCGCGAGCGAGGGCGAGATGCCCTGGCAACCGGGGCAGACGAACTCCACGGAGACGCCATCCAACCCGGGAACGCCGGCGGCCTTGAGGACCCGGTCCAGGTTCTCCCTGCCGCCCTCAACGCCCTTCCAAAACTCCCCCATCCGCTCCCCGTGGAAGTGGCTCCGCAACGCGCGCGACAGCGCCTCGAACTGATCCTTGTTGACGTTCCGCCTGAACTTTTCAAGCTCCTGGCGGTTCTGGTACCACGCCTTGGCGATGCCCGCCTCATCGGCCGCAAAGGACCTGCGGAGGGCGTTTTCCCCTCGGCCGCGCCCGCGCAGGGCCGCCCCGGCCTCCTCGGGCGCCCCGGCAACCTTGTCGGCCCCCTTCCTGGATATCTCGGAATCCTCCCGAGCCTTCAATTCCTCGCCCGCGGCGCCCGCCACCAAGCCGCGGCTCTTGGGTCCCGGAGGCGCCTCGGGCGCGGGAGGAGGGGCCTCCGCCGCGGCGGCCGGCGGCCTCTGTCTTTCGTCCTTGGCCGGCGGGCCCGCGCCGGCCTTCCCCCCGGCGTATCCCTGCCTGGTCACGCCGTCGGCCGATCGCGCCTGGGATTTCTCGGCGTGTGCCAGCACGTCCTCCCCGACATCCTGCTCGGCGGTGCGCGCACACGGATCAGCGGCCGTTTCCCCGGCCGTCCTGTCCCGCTTGCACCTGGTCCCGAATGCGAACAGAAGTTCCCTGGCCGGTCTCACCTCGGCGGCGACCTGGATGTCGGAAACCACCCCGGCGGCGACGCCCTGGAGCTCATGGGCGACCTCGCGGGCCACCTCGTCCACCAGAGCGAAGAGCTCCTTCTCGGAGCGGTCGAACGACCGGGCCGGGAAGGCCAGCGAGTTCTCCGGCAGCCGGTAGCAAGACAGCGTCACGCGCACCTTGCCGCCCTGGACGTAATAGGCCCCGGACAGATACGCCTGCGCCCCCAGTTCATGCGTGAGGATCCGCCGGTCGTCCCCGGAGACGGGCCCCTCCAGACGCATCTCCTTGAGCTTCCACAGCAGCATGTCCCGGGTGGGCACCTCCAGGAAGGGCTGCTGGGAGAGCGCCGCGATCAGCATGTCCGAAAGGGCGATTTCGTACCAGGCGGTGTCAGGCCGGGGTATTCCGTTCTTGAGGTCGAATACCACGAGCCGCATCCTGTCCGGTTTCGGTTCCGGCTTCCGAGCGGGCGCCTCGAGGCGGGCCGCCGGCCCCGGGGATTCCACCTTCTTCGAGGGGCGCAGCGCGACGGCCGCCAGCAGCAGAGCGGCCGCCCCCGCTGCTGCGGCGGCGATCGCCCACGGGAAGCGGCGGCGCCTCGCGGGGACCGCGCGGGTCGACCCCGCCAGTATCCTGTCGACCGCCGCCATCACCTCCTGCGCGGTTGCGAAGCGGTCTTCCCGCCTCTTGGCCATCATCCTGCGGACCAGGGACTCGACCGCCTGAGGCACGTCGGGGCGGACCGACCTGACGGGGGGAGGATCCTCCTCCAATATCTTCCTGAACAGCGACATGGGCGTGTCGGCCGAGTACGGCATACGGCCCGTGAGCATCTCGTAGAGCACGGCGCCCAGCGAGTAGATGTCGCTCCGCCCGTCGAGCACGCTCGTTTCGCACTGTTCCGGCGAGGCGTATTCCGGGGTGCCGAAGAATTCTCCGCTGCGGGTGATGGCCTCGCGGGAGAGGCTTGAGCGCATCAGGCCGAAGTCCATGATCTTCACGCGGCCGGTCTCGTCGATCATTATGTTGTTCGGCTTGACGTCCCTGTGCACCAGCGACGCCTTGTGCGCCTCCGCGAGGGCGGCTGCCGCCTGGCGCACGATCCTCAGCGCCTCGCGGACGGGCATGCGGCCCTTCTGGCGGATCACCTGCGCCAGGGAGCGGCCCCGGACGAGCTGCATGGCGATGAAGAGGACGTCCTCGAAGCGGCCGGCGGTGTAGACCTGCACTATGTTCGGATGGTCGAGCTTCGCCGCGGCGCGGGCCTCGCGGACGAACCTGCGCTCGAACTCCTCGTCCCTTGAGAGCTCGGGAAGGAGGACCTTTATGGCCACCTCACGGTCAAGGGAGCGGTCCCTGGCTTTGTAGACCACGCCCATGCCGCCGCGCCCGATCTCCTCCATAACCTCGTAGACCCCGATCCGGCGGCCCTTGAGACCGGTCTTGGGCGAGCCGGCGGCGGGCCTCTTCCGTCCCTGAGGCGTCGCCGTGGCCCCCGCGTCGTCAGCCTTCATGACCATAATCATCACTCTTTTGACGCAGGCCCCTACTGCAAAGTTCCGATAAAAGGCTTCAATCTGGCCTTGAGCTCAAGCCTCGCCCTGTGAAGGCGGGACCGGACGGTTCCCTTAGGGATCTGCAGTATGGAGGCGATCTGGTCGTACGAGCAGCCCTGAATATCTTTCAGGAGTATGACCTGGCGGTCCGACTCGTCCAGCATGCCGAGGGCCTGCTGGACCTTGCCGCGGGTTTCCACCGACTCCAGCCCCTCGGTGGGGCCGCACGTGTAGGCGGGCTCCCTGGCCGGCCCGTCGTCCCTGGGGGCAAGCGAAAGCTCGACCCGCTTCCGCTCGCGCATGAACGACACCGCCTGGTTGAACGCTATCCTGTAGAGCCACGTGGAGAACGCAGAATCGCCCTTGAACTCCCCGATCTTTCTGAAAGCGTTGACGAACGCCCGCTGGCAGATGTCCCGTGCGTCCTCGCGGTGGCCGCAGAACCGATAGACCATGTTGAACATCTTGTCCTGATGCCTGTTGACCAGCTCGTCGAACGCCTCCGTCCCGCCGTCCCGGCAGCGGCGGACGAGATCGGCGTCAGATACGTCGCGCGACCGGTCCGCCCGGAGGGGTCCGCTATCGGAATTATTAAGCGTCACCGCGAATCTCGCGCGCAGCGGAAACCGACGTCCCAGCGGGGCAGCGCCGGATCTTCCGCACATATGTTCGAAGCCCTGACGGCGCGCCGGTACGTCATGAAGGAACCGCCCTTGATGATCCTGAACTCCGCCTCGCGGCCCCCGACCTTCCTCCTGACCGCCGTCGATGTCCACTCCCAGACGTTCCCGCCCATCCCGTATACGCCGAAAGGGCTCGGGGCGTTAGGAGGCTGATCGACCGGCGTGGTGGTACCCGCGAGCCGGTTGATCTGCCAATACTCGTAGCAGTTGCAGAGGAACTCGTTCTCCTTTTCCGTGAAGGAATTGCCCCAGGGGAAAACGTAAGGAGCCGGGCCCGGCCCGCGGGCGGCGGCCTCCCATTCCTCGGCGGTGGGCAGCCGCTTGCCCGCCCAGGCCGCGTACTTGGCGGCGTCCTCCCAAGTCACAAGGACCACCGGGTGCCGCTCGCGCCCCTTGGGGGGCTTGCCGTCCTTCGGCCACGACGGCGGCGGCGGGTGGCCGGTGGCCATCGTGAACGCGTAATACTCCTCGTTGGTGGTTTCGTACTTGTCGATGTAGAAGACGGGGAGACGCACCTTTTGGAACGGCCTCTCGTCCGGGTAGAGGTCGTCGTCGCTCCCTATCCAGTAGTCCCCGGCGGGGATGCGGACCATCTTTTCCTGGAGCATGCGCGCGTTTACCTGCTCCTGGAACCTCCCCACCTCGTCGCGCCGCTCAGGGTAGAGCTTTGCCGCCCGCTCTGAAAAGGCGAGGGCCTGAGGGAACCTGCCTTCCTCCAGCCCCCGGCGGGCCTCCCCCATCGACCTGAGAAAAGCCGCGTCGGCATCCCTGCGGAACTCCGCCACTTCGCCGATCAACCGCCGAAAGGGCTCGTCGGAACCCGCCCGGGGATGCTCTTTTTCGAACCTCTCGAGCTCGGCCGCGGCGGCGTCGTACAGGTTCTGGAGCTTCAAATTCTCGACCTTTTCCCGGAGTTCCGAGAACGCCGCCTCGAACCTGCGCCGCGCCTCCGCCTCCTCCCTTCGCCCGACGGAAACCGCCTCATGAATGGGCCCTATCGCGGGGTCGTCCCGTATGGCGCGGGCCGACTCCAGCGCCTTGAGGGCTTCATCCCATCGTTTTTCCGCGACCGCCCCGCGCGCCGCATCCAGGAGCTTCCCGAGCTCCTCCGATCCCTGATCCGGCCTCTGATCCTGCGGCTCCGGCGCCTCACGGCACGGCGGGGGCGGCGGATCGGCCTCCGGCGGCGCGGGAGGCGGTTCGGCCGACTCGGGGGCTCCAGGCGGCGGGGATTCGACCGCCCGATCCGCCTTGACCACGGGGGCGGATCGGCCGCCCCGCTCCAACCTGAGGTAGAGGAAAGCGGAAAGCATCAACAGGAGCAGTCCGACCGCGACCAGGGGCCATGGACCGCTCCTGCGCAACGTTCCCTCTTCCATTGCACGACCCGCCCGAACCTCCGACGCCCCAGAAGGAAGGACCTGCCCGATTACTTTATCTTGTAGGTCCTGACGCTGGACAGGATATAAAGTATTTCCTTCTGGTACTTGGCGTACATGCCCTCCGCGGTGACAAGCACGATCCGATAGAGGCACCGGTTCTCCTTCCCGATGAAGCTCCAAGTGCGGAACTCGATGAGCTTGTTGTCATGGTCCTTGAACTCCATCTCGAGGTACCATGCCTGCACGCCGCTGGCGGCGTTCCCGGGCAGCTTCGACGCCTTCACCTTCCCGCGTTTCTTGCCGTCCTTGAGATTCTGGCTGGCCGACAGGCTCATGAAAAGGCCTTCCGCGGCCTCCTTGGGATCGTAATACGACATCCCGCCGGCGGGCTCCTGGATCAGGAATTCGACGGACACCTCGTCGACCTTGTGGGAGACGCTCAGCTGGGCCTGGAACTTGACGCCGGTGTCCTTCAGGTCCCATTCCTCGTTCCTGGGCTTTGGGGGCCTCATGACGGAAACGCCCCAGGTCTGGCTGTATTTCAGATCCGGATTCTGGCCCTTCTCCTGAATAGCCGTCAGCAGCGCCGCCGCGCACGCCAGCCACCTGCCCATCTGACCCTCCTTACCGCCGCCGGCGGATGCCCGCATCACTTCTTCGGCAGCTTCCAGGTCCGGATGCTCCCCAGGATCGAACCGACGTCCTTCTTGTTCCTCGCGTACGCCCCATCTTCGCCGACGACGCACACCTTGTAGAGGCACCTGTTCTCCCGGCCGACAAAGCACCACTGGCGCCACTCCGTGAACCTGTCCTCCTTGTCGCGCAAGAGGAGCTCCACGTACCAAGCGCGCACGCCGCCGGCGCCCTTGCCGGGCAGGAAGGCGTCCTCCAGCTTCCGCTTGCGGACCTCCTTCCAGGCCCCCTCGGCGAGTTTCGCGACGTACTCGTCCTCGGCCGCGCGCTTCGGATCGTAGCTGTCGGATGTGGGAAGCTGGACCGTCACCTCGACCGACAGGTTCTCCTTCCGGTGGTTCACGATCACGCGGGCGCCCTGAACCCTGCCTCCGGAGCTCTTGAAAGCCCAATCCTCGCCACGGGGGGGTTTCCGCAGCGACAGTCCAAGGTCCTTGATGTAAAAAAGATCGGGGTCTTTCTGTTCCTGGCCGGCGCAGATCAACAGCGAGAGCGCCGCCGCCCCCACGATCATGATTACGCCTCTCACGAGATATTATACTCGGCGCGCCCAAAAATGTTGCCCGCCGGGTCATCCGCTGTCCGGAGGCTCACGCATCGATCCCGTATTCGCGGATCTTCTCCCACAGGCTTTTCCGGGTGATGCCGAGGATGCGGGCCGCCTCGGCTCGGTGGCCGTGCGTGTACGCCAGGACGTTGCGGATGTGGGCCGCCTCCGCCCCGGCAAGGGCCTCCTTGAGGGTCGCCAACCGGCCCGTCATTGGCACGTCCGTTCCCGGCAACGTAAGCGGCTTGAGCAAGTGCTCCTTCCGGAGCTCCAGGTCGCCGCCCGCCAGCACGATCGCCCTTTCAATGGCGTGTTCCAGCTCCCGCACGTTGCCCGGCCAGGAGTATCCCTGGAGCGCCTCCAGCACGTCTGCCGTCATGACATACCTCTTGTCGCGCCCGTACTTTCTGATGAAGTGATCCGCCAGGAGCGGTATGTCCTCCGGCCTCTCCCGAAGCGGGGGTATCCGGATCTTGACCACGTTGAGCCGGTGGAAGAGATCCTCGCGGAAACGGCCGGCCTGCACCATCTCCCAGAGATCCTTCTTGGCTGCCGCCACCACCCTGACATCCACCTTGATGGTGTTGGTGGCGCCGATGCGCTCGACCTCGCGTTCCTGCAGGACCCGCAGCAGCTTCATCTGCGGCACCGCATGGAGGTCGTCGATGTCGTCGATGAAGATCGTGCCGTTGTGGGCGCGCTCGAAGCGGCCCGGTTTGTCGGAATGGGCGTCGGTGAATGATCCCTTGACGTGACCGAAGAGCTCGTCCTCGATCAGCGTTTCCGGGAAGACGCCGCACGACATCTTGACGAGGGGCCCGCCGCTGCGCGGGGAGTTGTAGTGTATGGCCTCGGCCACGAGCTCCTTGCCCGTGCCGCTTTCGCCCTCGATAAGGACGTTGACCTCGCTGGCCGCGACCGACCGCACCAAGTCGTACACCGCCTGCATTTTCGGGGACTTCCCCACCAATGAGCCGAACTGCCGCCTGCCGGCCAGCTCCTCCCTCAGCTGGCGGTTTTCGCGCTCAAGCTCCAGCAGGCGCTCCATCCTCTTGAGGCGGGCCACTACGGCGTCGTTGATGAAGGGCTTCTGGAGGTAGTCGTCGGCGCCCTCCTTCATCGCCGCCACCGCGTCCTCCACGTTCGCGTACGCGGTTATCAGGATCACGCGGCACGAAGGCTGGATCTCCTTGACGGCCTTCAGGACGGTCCGGCCGTCCGCCTTCGGCATGCGCACGTCCGCTATCAGGCAGTCGAAGGTTTCGCGGCGCACCGCCAGGAGCGCCTGTTCGCCGTCCCCCACGACCGACACCTCGTGGCCGGCGGCCCGCAGCGAATCGCCCAGGGTGACGGCTATGGTCCGTTCGTCATCGGCCAGCAGGATTTTCATCGATCACGCACCGGAGGATGTCCCGCCCGGCCCACGGGCGGGCCGCTGCGGCGGCTGCCTCCCTCATCCTATCAAGCCTGCCGGGACTTTCCAACAGCTCCCTGACCTTGAAATCCAGCACATCAAGGGTACGCGCCTTGACCGCGGCGCCGCGCTCCAGGAGGTAGTCCGCGTTGCATTCCTCCTGCCCCGGGATGGGCGAGAAAAGGACCATCGGAAGCCGGCGCGCAAGACATTCGGAAACCGTCAGCCCGCCGGCCTTGGTCACGGCGATGTCGCCGCGGGCCATGAAATCATGCATGTTGCCGACGAAACCGTGTATCTCCGCCCGGCCGCCGGCGGCCGCCTCGCACCTCCTGCGCAGCTTCTGGTTCCTCCCGGCAATCACCACGACCCGGATGCGTTCACCCAGCGCCAACAAACGTTCCATCGCCCCCACCACGGGCCCCATGCCGAACCCTCCCCCCATCAGCAGCACCATCGGCCTGTCCGACGGCGGCCGCGGCGACTCCAGCGCGAACGCGGGATGTATGGGGATGCCGGTAACCCGTATCCGGTCGGCAGGATATCCGCGCCGTGACAGGAGTACCACGACCTCCTCGCTCGCCACGAAATAGCCGGCCGCCCGCCTGTTGATCCACATGCGGTGCACGTCGAAATCGGTCACGACGACGTAGACGGGCACGCCGACGCGCTTGGCCAAAAGCACGTTGGCGGGGAGGAAATGGGTGCAGAGTATGGCGTCCGGCGAGAACTCCTCCACGTTGCGCATGAGCTTCCGGTAGGCCAGCCGGTCGTGCAGATCAACCGCCTTCTGGAGCCGGCGCTCCGGATCCACGCCAGCGTGCTTGTAAATCATGCCCCACAACGACGGGGTATAGCTTGCCATCCACGCGTAACTGCGCTCGTACAGCCTGGCGAAGAGCCGGTTCGTGTACCGGAGCGAGTCCACCCAGGCCGTCTCCAGGCCCGGGTAATATGCGCGGGCGCACTCGTGGAGCGCCTCCGCGGCGCGGTTGTGGCCGGCGCCCGCGGAGGCCGAAAGGATCAAGATCCTGGCCACGCCGAAAAGGATAACAAAGAGGGATATATTAAACCACCATCAGGAGGACCGGCGACGCTCACTTCAACAGCTCAGGAGGGAACCCTATGTCCGCCACGATCACCTCCCCCAGGTATCTGCGCGCCGAGGGCGCCCTGAAGCCGGCCTTCGGGAGCCCCATCGTGACGGTGACCGTGGCCTCCACGGCCGCGCCGAGCGGCTCCCCCGTGTTGGCGTCCAGCCCTGACGGGATGTCGACCGCCACCACGGGGAACCACCGCCGGTCAAGTGCGTTCATCTCCTCGATCAATCCGCGCTCCCTGCCCTCCACCGGCCTCGCCAGCCCCGTGCCGAAGATCGCGTCCACCAGCACGGCCATCGGACGCCTCTTCAGGGAATCGACGAACGGCAGCGACTCCCGCGCCCTGGCCCAGTTGCGTCCCGTGGGCGTAGACGGGTCGTATTTCCTCCCCAGCGCCAGCACCTCAACCTCATAGCCGCGCTCGGCCAGAAGCCGCGCCGCCACGAACCCGTCTCCCCCGTTGTTCCCCCACCCGCATACCGCCACCACCGGGCACGACGGCGAAGTCCGCTCGGCCACGGCCTCGGCGACCGCCCGCCCGGCGTTCTCCATCAGCGTATCGACCGGCACGCCGTACATCTCCGCCGCCAGGCGGTCGATCTCCCGCACCTCCTCGCGCGTCACGTATCTCACCTGGTCACCGCCTCGAGCGGGATTTCCACGCCGGGTACGCGGTCCGGTACCACTCACGCCAATCCTCGACACGGACGAATTTCTCTCCGGTGATGCGGGACAGCGCGTAGATGGCCGCCTGTGAGACGGAGGCGCGGGGCGATTCGGCCATCCGTACCAGATCCGGAACCGCCTCCTCGTAGCGGATGTCCCCGATCGCCCGCAGTATCCTCTGGACCACCGCATGGTCCAGCTCCTTCCCCAGGCGGTCCACCAGCGCCGGGCCCAACTTGGCCCTGGCAGGTCCCATCCGCCCGGCCGCCTCCGCCGCCATGGCCCTCACGGTCCAGGCCTCGTCGGACGACAGAAGTCTCTCGAGCGTCGGCACACCCGCCACGTCCACGGCCTCTCCGATCGCCGCGGCCGCCGCGCGACGCACGTTCGCCTTTCGGTGGCGCGAGAGCTCCTCCACGCAAATCCTGCCCGGATCGCCGAATTCGATCAGGAGGACCATGATCGACGCAAGATCCCCGACCCTGCTGATGGCCGTCTCCGGCATTTCCTCGGCCATCCGAACCGCCATCGCCTTGGCCAGATCGAGGGCGGGGGGCCCGGCCTGAACCAGGTTGTACCGGGCGTGCGCCCGCAGATCCTGGATCTCCCCCGTCCTAGGATCGCGATAGTAGCCCGCCAGGAGGACCTGCATGAGCGTCCAGACGAGAACCTCGGGCGCGCCGGGCCCCAGCGAAAGGAGTTCTCTCCTGGCCTCATCCCATTTCTGGGGGTCATAACCCCGCAGGAACACCGCTTGTGCCGTCAGGATGCGGCCCCGTCGCCCCAACTCCTCCCGTGCCGCCACGTCGCCGGCCCTGAAACGCCTTATCAGTTCAGGATCGTCGCGGAATACGTGGAACGGATGGAGCACATCGAAAGTCCGCGACGCCTCCGCCCAGTCCGCCGGAATCCCGCTGGCGCAGCGCATCAGGGCGGCCACGTAATCGCCGTACGCCTTGGACGAGCTCCTCAGCAGCTGGAGATCCAACGAAAGATCCGGCGCGCCCGGCACGGGGTCGGGCGCCGGCGGGGCGCACGCCGCCAGCAGCGCCAGCCCCGCGGCCACCGGACGCGCGCGGCGCAAGATTCCCACGATCGGCGACACGGCAGGGTCTTAGAGTATAAGAGGTTCCCGCCGGCGCGTCACCTCTTATCGGGCGGCCGCTTTTCAAAAGCGCGTCGCGGTGCTATCATGGTCCCGATGGGCGTCGTCGAGGCGAGCGGCCTTTCTAAGCGGCACGGACGCCTCCGCGCCCTTGAGGGGCGACTCATCCAGTAAGGGCTGGAGGGTTTCGACGAATGAGACGGATATGCGCGCTGCTGACCATGGCGACGCTGCTGCCGACGGCGGCGCAGGGTCAGGAGAAGAGGCTGATCCTGATCGCCGGCAGGCCGAGCCATGGGCCGGGAGACCACGAGTTCAGGGCGGGATGCCTGCTGCTGCAGAGATGTCTCGCCGGCGTCAAGGGCCTGCGCGTGACGGTGGAGACCAACGGCTGGGTTTCCGATCCGAAGGCGTTTTCCGGCGCGTCGGCGGTGGCCCTCTACTCCGACGGCGGCGGCGGCCACCCCTTCATCCAGCAGGATCGCAAGAAGCTGATCGGCGAGCTCGCCAGGAAGGGCGTTGGCATCGCGGCGCTTCATTACGCCGTCGAGGTTCCAAAGGACAACGGAGGTCCGGAGTTCCTGGAATGGATCGGTGGATATTACGAGCACATGTTCTCCTGCAACCCCATGTGGGCGCCCAAATTCAGGACCTTCCCGAAGCATCCCATCACCCGCGGCGTAAAGCCGTTCCAGGTCAGGGACGAGTGGTACATGCACATGCGGTTCCGGCCGGACATGAAGGGGATCACGCCCATCCTGGTGGACAAGCCGCCTGACGAGGTCCGCAAGGGCCCGTACGTATACCCCGCCGGCCCATACCCGCACATCGTGGCGGCCAGCGGCCAGGACGAGATAATGATGTGGTGCGTGGAACGCCACGACGGCGGTCGCGGATTCGGCTGGACCGGCGGTCATTTCCACCGCAACTGGGGGGACGACAACTACCGGAAGGTGGTTCTGAACGCCCTAGTGTGGCTGTGCAGGATGGAGGTCCCGGCCAACGGCGTCGAATCGACGGTTTCCGCGGAGGACCTCAAGCAGAACCTGGACAAGAAATAGGCGGCGGCTCCCACTTGATTCCAGCCGGGCCATCTTCTATCCTCGGACCGCCGTGAAGAAGGATTTCGTCCACCTGCACGTTCACAGCGACTATTCCTTCCTGGACGGCGCCTGCCGCATACCCGAACTGGTGAAGAAGGTATCCGCCCTGGGCATGCACGCCTGCGCGCTCACCGATCACGGCCACATGATGGGGGCCATAGATTTCTACACCTCGGCCATACACGCCGGCGTCAAGCCGATATTAGGGCTGGAGGCCTACCTGGCGCCGGGCTCCCGCTTCGAGCGCAAGGACGTCAGGGGGCTGAAGGAGAACGCCACGCACCTGACGCTGCTGGTCCGCAACGACGTGGGATACCGCAACCTGGTTCTTCTTTCCACGCTCTCGTACCGCGAGGGCTTCTACTACAAGCCCAGGATGGACCGCGAGCTGCTGTCCGGCCACCACGAGGGCCTCATCGCTTTGTCCGGGTGCCCCAACTCCGAATTCGGGCGCGCCTGCAGATCGGACAGCATTGACGAGGCCGTCCGCATCGCCGCGGAGCTACGGGACATCTTCGGCGCGGAGAACTTCTACCTCGAGATCCAGAATCACGGGACGGCGGACGAGCGAAAGGTGATCGAGGGGGCGATCGCCGCATCCCGCGAGCTCGGCCTGAAGATCGCGGCCACCAACGACGCGCATTACCTCTCCCGCGACGACGCCAAGGCGCACGACGCGCTGCTGGCGCTCTCCACCGGCACGACCCTGGACGACCCGGACCGCCTGCGTTATCCATGCCCCGAGTTCTATCTGAAGTCCCCCGAGGAGATGGTCCAGGCGTTTCCCAAGCTGCCGGAAGCTCTGGCCAACACGGTCGAGATCGCGGAACGCTGCAACCTGGAGCTGCGCTTCGACGAGATACACCTGCCACGATTCGAACTCCCGAGGCCGCATGAACGGCATATCGACTACCTGAGGGATCTGTGCGACAAGGGCGCCAGGAAGCGCTATGGCGAAGATCCGCCCGCTGAGGTTCGTCAACGCCTGGCCTACGAGCTGTCGGTGATCGAGAAGATGGGATTCGCCAGTTACTTCCTCATCGTCTGGGACCTGCTCCGCTTCGCGCGCGAGAACGGCATCAGAGTGGGGCCGGGCCGCGGCTCGGCGGCCGGTTCGCTGGTGGCCTTCGTGCTGGGCATAACGTCCATAGATCCTCTGCGCTACGACCTGATCTTCGAGCGCTTCCTCAACCCGGCCCGCAAGGAAATGCCCGACATAGACCTGGATTTCTCCAACGAGGACCGTGGTCGCGTCATCGACTACATAGTCCAGAAATACGGCAGGGACAACGTGGCCCAGATCATAACCTACGGCTCCATGAGGGCCAGGGCCGTGATCCGCGACGTCGGCCGCGTCCTCGGCGTCCCCCTCCACGTGATCGACCAGTTCGCCAAGAAGATACCGAAGGTCGTGGACATCACCCTCAGGGACGCCTTGCAGTCGGAACCCGACATCGCCCGTGAGATCGAAAGAACCCCCGCCCTCAAGGAGGTGTGGGACGTGGCGCTCAAGCTCGAGGGCAACGCCCGCCACGCCGGCAAGCACGCCTCCGGAATCGTGATCTCCGACAGGCCCCTGATGGAGCACGTCCCGCTCTACGTCCAGGAAGACGCGGTCATGACCCAGTACGACATGAACGCCGTGGCGAAACTCGGGCTGCTCAAGATCGACATCCTAGGGCTGGAGACGCTTACGGTGCTGGACCGCGCCGTGAAGCTCGTGGAGAAGACCCGCGGCGTGCGGGTCGAACTGGAGAGGATCCCGCTCGACGACAGGGAGACCTACGCGATGCTGAGCGGCGGATCCGTCAGGGGCGTCTTCCAGCTGGAGACCTCCCGCGGCATGCGCGACCTCGTCCAGAAGGTGAAGCCCGACCGTATCGAGGATCTGATAGCCACCATCGCCCTCTTCCGGCCGGGGCCACTGAAATCGGGCATGGTCGAACAATACATACGCTGCAAGCACGGGCTGGAGCCCGCCAAGTCGCTGCACCCCCTGATAGATTCCATACTCCGCGAAACCAACGGCGTGATCCTCTACCAGGAACAGGTGATGCGGATCGCCAACCTCCTGGCCGGCTTCAGCATGGCCGACGCCGACGGCCTGAGGAAGGCCATGGGCAAGAAGATCACCGAGATCATGGCCCGCGCAAAGGACCAGTTCGTCCGGGGCGCCGTCAAGAATGGCGTCGTGGAGGAGCAGGCGGTGCAGATTTTTGACCTCATCGCGTACTTCGCGGGCTACGGCTTCAACAAGTCCCACTCAGCGGCGTACGGGATCATCTCCTACCAGACCGCCTATCTCAAGGCGAAGTACCCCGTCGAGTACATGGCGGCGCTCATGTCCTGCGCGATGGGCGACACCGACAAGCTGGCCGGCTACATCGAGGAGTGCCGCCAGATGAAGATCGAGGTGCTGCCGCCGGACGTTAACGAGAGCGGTCTGGACTTCCAGGTGAGCGGGGGAAAGATCCGCTTCGGCCTCGGGGCCGTCAAGGGAGTGGGCGACAAGGCGGTCCTGCACATCTTGGAGGCCCGCCGGGAGGCGGGCGGCCGGTTCAAGTCCATCTTCCATTTCTGCGAGCACGCCGATCCGCGCCACGTCGACCGCAAGGCGGTCGAGCAGCTCGTCAGATGCGGGGCCTTCGACTCGACCGGAGGCCACCGGGCCCAGATAATGGAGGCGCTCGAACAGGCGGTGCGGCTCGGCGCCGCCAAGCAGGAGGAGCGGAAGATCGGGCAGCTGTCGATCTTCGACGCCGCCGGCCAGGGGGAGGACCTGAAGCTGCCGGAAGTCGAGCCGTGGCCTCAGGACGCTCTCCTGGCCCACGAAAAGGAAACCCTGGGCTGCTACGTCACCGCCAACCCGCTGCTGCGTCACGAGGAGACCATCCGCACCTTCGCCACCTCGACCGCAGACCGGCTCCCCGAGCTCGAGGAGGGCACGGAGGTGACTCTTGGAGGCATGATATCCAACGTGCGCGTGCAGATATCCAAGACCGGCAAGAACCAGGGCCAGAAATACGCCATCTTCAAGTTCTCCGACCTGACAGGGTCGTGCGAGGCGGTATGCTTCGCCTCGGACTTCGACCGCAACCGCGACCACATCCAGGACGACGAGATCGCCTTCCTGACGGGGCGCGTCAGGTTCCACCAGGACAAGGCGTCCCTCCACGTATTCCAAATCACGCCCATCCGGAAGGCCCGGGAGTTTTTCACCGGAAGCGTGCGCCTCTCGGTGTCAGGCACCGGCCTGAGCGAGGACCTGCTCCTGCAGATCCAGGAGGTCATCCGCGCCCATCCTGGGTCATGCCCCGTCTTCTTCGAGGTCGAGACGCGGAGCGGCGCCAGGGTCCTCGTCAAGACCGGCAGCGAACATTTCGTCTCCGCTTCCGACCGGTTCATTGCCGATATAGAGGAGGTGCTGGGAAAGGGACACGTGCATCTTTCCGGGAAACCGACCAGATGATGGTCCAAGCCGAAGAATGGAAGATACAGAAGCGGGGCCGGGGCTGCAGCCTGTGCGGGCGCCGATTCCGGCCCGGGGAGGAGCACTACTCCGGGATCGTCGAGGCGGACGGCCGCTTCGAGCGGCGGGACGTGTGCTCCGACTGCTGGAAGGGCCGGCCCGAATTCTTTTCCTTCTGGAAGACGCGCCGCCCCGATCGGTCGGAGCGGAAGCTCGAAGACGTCGCCGCCATGGTGGAGTTCTTCAAGAAGCTGATGTCGGAGGCGTCGCCGGAACCCCAAAGGAGGAAGATCACGTTCCTGACGGCCCTGCTGCTGGCGAGGAAGCGCCGCATCAAAATCCTAGGCTCCCACGGCGGCGCGCTCCGGATAGAAAAATCCTGGGACGGCGAAACCACGGAGATCGCCGAGCCGCTCATAACAGAGGAGGAGCTCGAGGATCTCCGCCGCCAGATGGAGCGCCTCTTCGAGATGGAGATCGTCCGGACCGACCTCGACGGCGGGGCGGCGGCGGGGACCGCCCCCGACGGCCAGGCGCCTCCCGTCCCCGACGGCCAGCCGCGGGCGGCGGGCGAGTCCACGGCGTAGCGCCCGCGGGGAACTGGTGGGTCCCGGCGCTGCGGACATTCCGTTTTTCTTGAATTGACCCTTCCGTCCTATATACTCCACCGGATGTCCAAGGGGTGGGTTCTCGTCATAGACGACGAGCCGCGCATTCTCGACATCGTGCAGTATTTCCTCGAGCAGGGCGGCTACAATGTGGAAGCCAGGTGCGTGCCCGAGGAAGGGCTCGCGGCCGCCAAGAAACAGCCTTTCGACGTGGCCGTGCTGGACGTGGTCCTGGGAGACACGAGCGGCTACAAGGTGGCCAGCCAGCTCAAACGGATCCCCGCCAACGAGAAGACCCCAGTCCTCTTCATGTCTAGCAAGGTGGAGATGGCCGACCTGTTCCTGGAACACTACGAGGGCCGGGCGGAATTCATCCAGAAACCCTTCAAGAAGGCGGAGCTGTTGGCCAAGGTCGACGAGCTCGCCGGGGGCGGCGGGCGGTCAGCGCGAAGGAAAGAGGTGCATCCCCGCGGGAGGTAGGACTGACGATGCCGGAACCGGGAATGGATCACATCAGGGTGGATACCCGCGAGATAGAGGCGGGCGTCTGGGAAATCCGCATAGAAGGCTCGCTCGACTGGTCCAATTTCGCGAAGGTGGAGACAGCGATCGAGGAAATATTCAGGAAGGGCGTCTACAAACTTGTGGTCAACCTCAAGGACACCAAGTACATCTCCTCCGCCGGGTTCGGATGCTTCATCAGCTCACTGGACACGGCCATGAAGAACAACGGCGACATCGTATTCGCCGCCACCCCCCCGGAGATCCAGGACGTCTTCAACATCCTGGGGCTTTCCAAGATCCTGCGCTTCGCGGAGGACGAGAAGTCCGCATTGGCGCACTTCAAGAAGTAACCTCCGCCGGCGCCAGCGCCTCGGATATCCGTTCCAGCAGGAGTCCTGGACGAACCGGCTTCAACAGCACGTACCTAGCTCCGCATGCCAGGGAGTTCGCCACCGCCTGGCGGCTCGCATTTGCCGTCAGCACCACCAAGGGCGACCTGCAATTCTCCCGTATCCTGGCGCAGATGCCGAGGCCTTCGTCGGTGCCGATCGCCGCGTCCAGCACCACCACGTCCGGCGGCTGCCCCCCGAAGAGCTTGTCCATCTCGGGCCCGGCATCGCCCTCCACCACGGCGTATCCGGAGCCCTTGATGAGCGCGGCCGTCGCCGCGCGGAACGGGCCGGCCTCGCCGACCAGCGCCACTGTACGGCCGCCGGGCGCGCCCCGCTCGCCGGCCGGCGGCGGCGCCCGCCGCAGGACCGTCTCGGGCCCCCCGTCGAGCCCGTCCTGCCGGCATATCTTGACGGCACCGCGCAGGACAAGGTCGTAGAGGGTCCGCATCACCGTGAACCTCGGGAAGAGCGACTTCCCGATTATCTGCGCCACGGAGGACTCCCCGTCTATGAGCGGGATCACCGTCTCGACCACGCTCCTGTCCATCTCCGAACACTCCAGCGCCGTCGGCAGCTCCAGCCGCATCGGGACCATCCTGTCGTCGGGTATGACAGAGCTGATCTTCATCATCTCGTCCGAACGCCGCCCCGCCTCCAGTATCACGAACATGACGTCGGCGCTCAGGGCCACTTCCGCCAGCGGGCTGTCGGGGGCGGAAGCGAGACCTCCTTCCGTGAAGTTGAATAGCGCGCCCTTCCATTTGAAAAGGTCGAATATCTCCTCCGCGACCTGCTCCCGCAGCGCGAACTCGATCTCCTCCTTCGACGCGATGCCCCGCCGGGCGACGATGTCCCCCAGGCGCTCCCCGCTGCGCTTCTGCTCCGCCAGCATCTCGTCGAGCTGGGACCTGGTGATCTTGCCAGCGCGGATCAGTATCTCGCCCAGCGGATGGATCCGGCGCGCGCCGCTGACAAGCCTCATTCCCTGCGGGCCGATATGGATCACCTTCTTCTGGTTCTCCTGGACCACCGCCAGTGTGCCCTCGCACTTCGCGGCGGAAAGCATCTGCAGGAGGTTCTCGATCCCCACCAGCCCGAGGTCGCCGCGGATGCTACGCATGTGTGCAAGTGCGTCGGCTGCCCCGCCGCCGCCCCACACTATTCTACCCCAGGACATTCGTTTCCGGAACGCCGCCGCGAGCGACACCCCTGGGGCGTCAAGATCCCATCGCGGAACGGATGGCCTCGGCGGCCTTCTCGATGCGACCTGGGTCGTACGGCTTGGGCGTCCAGTTGAATTTTACCCCGTCGTTCGTCCTGCGGGGGATCACGTGGGCGTGCGCGTGCGGGATCGCCTGTCCGGAACAAAGGTGATTGTTGACCAGCAGGTTGAATCCCTCGGCGCCCGCCGCCCTCATGACCGCACGGGCCACCACCTGCACCGCCTTGGCCATGTCGCCCGCAAGATCGGGCGGCAGGTCGGTCCACGTTTCGTAGTGATCGCGCGGCAGTACGAGGGCGTGGCCCCACGAGATCGGGTTTATGTCAAGTATAGCGGCGATCCGCGGCTCCTCGTAGATCTTGTGGGCCGGGATCTCGCCGCGCATTATCCTGCAGAAAACGCACGAATCCATGGGCAGCAGGCCTCCCGTCGGCGCCGCGGCGCCCCGCCGGCGGCGCTCCCGTCCTAGCTACCGGCGGCCGCCTTCTCCTTCTTGCCCCTCTTCCTCTCGGCCCTGCGCGCCTCCTCGGCCTGGCGGGCGGCCTCACCGCGGCCGGCCAGCTTCATCTCCTCGTCGCGGTCCTTGCGGACGACCAGCTCCCAGACGGCCTTCTGGCCGCAGTCGCCCAGGCGGTTGAAGGCGAATCTCCCCCTCCCGTCGCCGTCCCAGCGCGACCCGCCGAGCCGGACGACGCGGGTATAGCCGCCGCTCCGGTCGGTGAAGCGCCTCGCCACGTCCTCCACGATCTTCCGCGCCACGGCGCGGTCCTGAACGGTGCGCAATATGCGGCGGAAATTCGCCAGGCCCCCGGCCTTGGCCAGCGTTATCATGCGCTCCGCGGTGCCTCGGAATTCCTTCGCCTTCTGCAGCGTGGTTATCACGCGCCCGTAGACGAAAAGGCTCGTCACCAAGTTCCTCTCGAGCGCCTCCCGGTGGGCGCCGGTGCGCCCGAGCTTTCTACCCTTCAGACGGTGTCTCATGGCCCCTCAGCCCAACGCTGGTGGTTTCTTTCCGAAGATCGCCTCTATGTCCAGGCCGAGGCTCAGGTTCATGTCCGCGAGCTTCTTCTTCACCTCACGCAGCGAGGTCTTCCCGAAGTTCCGCACCTTCAGCAGCTCCGCCTCCGTGCGTGAAACGAGCTCCCCGATCGTCTCTATGCGCTCGCTCGCCAGGCAGTTGGCCGACCTGACCGACAGATCCAGCTCGGAGATGGACATGGAAAGCTTCTGCCGGAGCTCCTCCTTCTCCTGCTCCTTCCGGCGCATCTCCTCTTCCTTCTTCTCGTTGAGCTGCAGTTCGCGCCCCAGCTCGAAATACTGGACGAACGGGTTGAGATGCTTGCGGAGTATCTTCGACGCCTCGGTGAGGGCCTCCTCGGGGGTCACCGTGCCGTTGGTCCATATCTCCAGGACGAGCCGCTCGTAGTTGGTGAGCTTCCCCACGCGGGTGTTCTCTACCCCGTAGCGGACGCGCCTGACCGGCGAGAAGCTCGAATCCACCGGTATCATGCCGATCTCGTGAACGTCCTTCGAGTGCTCCTCCGCCGTCACGTACCGGCGGCCGCGTCCCACGCCTATCTCCGCGCTGAACGCCGTATCCTCCGCCAGGGTGCATATGTGCAGCTCGGGATTCACGATCTCCACGCCCGCCTCCGCCTGGATCATTCCCGCCTTCACAGGCCCCTTCTTGGAGGCCTCCAGGCGCAGGGACTTCCTCCCCTCGTCGGCCATCTTGACCACGAGCCGCTTCACGTTCAGGATGATGTCGGTCACGTCCTCGACCACCCCAGGGATGGCCGTGAACTCGTGAGGGACGCCCTTGATCTTGACGTACATCACCGCGGCCCCCTCTATCGAGGAGTATAGGACGCGGCGCAGCGCGTTGCCGATCGTGGTGGCGAAGCCGCGCTCGAAAGGCTCGGCCAAAAACTTCGCGTAGGTTGAAGTGGCGGTCGACTCCTCGTAGGTCACCCTTGTCGGAAGCTCAAAGTCCTTCCAGCGAATCCTCATCGCGATCTCCAAATCGTACGGGGCCCGCACGGCCCGGCGCGCTTCCGCGAGCAGAAGGCCCGCGCGCGCCCGGCCGTCCGCGTCCCGTCGAACCCGAACCCGCCTCCCCGGCCGCCGGCCTGCGGCCGGAGGCGCGCGGCTCCTCAGCGGGACATGTACTCCACGATCAGCTGGGCCTCAAGCGGCATCTGCAGCTCGGCCGCCGCCGGCAGCGCCACCACTGTCCCCTTCGGCGGATCTTCGGACACGCTGAGCCACGAGGGCACCTCCGCGTCCTTCCTCGCCGCCATGCACTCCCTGATCATCTTCTGGCTCATCTCGCGGCGGGCGGGCTCGATCACGTCGCCCGCTTTCACCGGGTACGAGGGCACCGACGTCTTCCTGCCGTTCACCCGGATGTGCCCGTGGAGGATGGCCTGCCTGGCGTTGGCCCGCGACATCCCCATCCTGAGCCGGTAGACCACGTTGTCCAGGCGCCGCTCGAGGAGCTCGACCAGCACCTCCCCGCTGTTTCCAGGGCTTGCCACGGCGCGCTCGAAATATCTGCGGAACTGCCGATGCATCACGCCGTACATCTTCTTGGCGCGCTGGACCTCGCGGAGGTGTATGCCGTACTCCGTCAGCCGCACGCGCTTGGCGCCGTGATGGCCCGGGGGCCGGTTCTCCTTGTCGACGGGACACTTCGCCGTGTCGCACCTCGAACCCTTGAGGAAGAGCTTGGCGCCCAGCCTCCTGCACACGCGGCACTTCGCGCCCGTGACGCGGGCCATCAGACTCTCCTTTTCTTGCGCGGACGGCAGCCGTCGTGCGGCAGCGGCGTGACGTCCTCGATCACGCGGATTTCCAGGCCGGCGGCCTGCAGCGCCCGAATCGCGCTCTCCCTGCCGGCGCCGGGCCCCTTTATGCGGACCTCTACCTCCCGCACGCCGAACTTCTGGGCCTTCTCCGCCGCACTCTCGGCCGCCTTCTGGGCGGCGAAGGGGGTCGATTTGCGCGACCCCTTGTACCCTATCGTCCCCGACGACGCCCAGCACAGCGTATCCCCCGCGGGATCGGTGATCGTGATGATGGTGTTGTTGAACGTGGCCTGTATGTGCGCCACGGCACGCGTCACCAGCTTCCGGGACTTGCGCGGCCCGGCGGCCTTCTTCTCATCGGGCTTGGCGCCTTCGGCGGGCGGCTTCGCGTCCTTCTTTTCTTTCTCCTCTGCCACGGGCACCTTCCTCCGCTATGTGGGCGACTTGGGCTGCTTCTTGCCGGCGACGGTCTTCCGGGGTCCCTTCCTCGTCCGCGCGTTGGACCGCGTCCGCTGGCCCCTCACCGGCAGTCCCCGGCGGTGGCGCATCCCCCGGTAGCAGCCGATGTCCTTGAGGCGCTGTATGTTCTGGGCAACGGCCCGGCGCAGCGCCCCTTCCACGACGTATTCCTTGTCTACAATGGAATTTATCCGGGAGAGCTGGTCCTCTGTGAGATCCTTGACGCGCGCCCGCTCGGGGACGCCGGCCTCTCCCAGGATCCGCCGGGAGAGCGTGGGCCCGATCCCATATATGTAGGTGAGCGAAACCCACACCGGCTTGTTCGCGGGTATCTCGATCCCGGCCACGCGCGCCATTCAATGGCCTCCTATCCCTGCCTCTGCTTGTGCTTTGGATTGGAACAGATCACCCGCACGCGGCCCTTGCGACGGACGATCTGGCACTTCTCGCACACGCGTTTTACCGACGGCCTTACCTTCATGTCCCTTCCAGCCCGCCCAACCGGCGTTCCCGCCTAGTGCTCGCGGTATATGATCCTCCCCTTCGTCAGGTCATAGGGGCTCATCTCTATGATCACCTTGTCGCCGGGAAGGATCTTGATGAAGTTCATGCGCATCTTCCCTGAGACATGGGTCAGCACCATATGGCCCGGATTCTTCGCGAGAGCCACCCTGAACATCGCGTTCGGCAACGACTCCTTGACGATCGCTTCCACCCTTATGGGCTCTTCCTTCGCCATACCTCCCCAGGCATCCCGCTTTAGACTGACGAACCGGCCCCCGGCGGAGGTGACAATATAGGGATTACCCCGCCGCAAGTCAAGATGCTAAAACCGCGTGAGCACCTCGCGCCCTTCCCGCGTCACCGCGACCGTGTGCTCGAAGTGCGCCGAAAGCTTGCCGTCCTGCGTCACCACCGTCCAGCCGTCCGGCAGCGTGACGACCTCCGACGTCCCCTCGTTCAGCATCGGCTCTATCGCCAGGCAGATCCCGGGCTTCAGGATGAAATCCCCGCCGGGCATCCCTTCCTCGACGAAATTCGGCACCTGCGGCTCCTCGTGCATGTCCCTGCCCACGCCGTGCCCCACGAACTTCCTGACGACGTTGAATCCCCTCTCCTCGGCGAACCGCTGGATCGCCCGCGAGACCTCCGAAAGCCGCACGTTGGGACCCACCACACGCACCGCCTCATCCAGGGCGCCCCTGGCGGCCTCGATCAGGCGGCGCGCGCGGTCGGAGACGCGCCCGACCGCCAGCGTCACCGCCATGTCCCCGACGTAACCCTTGTACGTGGCCCCGCAGTCGATCGAGAGTATGTCGCCCTCCTTCAGGATCCTCCTCGGCGACGGTATGCCGTGCACGACCTCCTCGTTGATCGACGCGCACACCGCCGCGGGAAACCCCCGGTACCCCTTGAACGTGGGAACCGCCCCCGCCTCCCTGAGGGACCGCTCGAAGGCCGCGTCCAGATCCGCCGTTGAAACCCCCGGACGTGCCATCCGCTCGATGATCCTCACCCCCTCGGCCACGATTCGCCCGGCCCGGCGCATCAGGTCAAGTTCCCAGGACTCCTTGAGGATGGGGGCCACTCAGATCCCAGAAAGGGCGGCGCCGGCGGCGCGGTAGACATCCTCCGCCGATCCGGAGGCGTCAACGCGCCTGACAAGACCCTTGCCCTCGTAAAAGGGGACCACCGCCGCCGTCTCCTCCCGGTACTTCAGCAGGCGCCTGAGCACTCTCTCCTCCGAATCGTCCTCGCGCCGCACCAGCGCCGCGCCGTCCACGTCGCAAACGCCGTCCCGCGCGGGCCTCCTGTGCAGCACGTGGTATGGCGCCCCGCATGCGGGGCAGCTGCGGCGGCCCGCCACGCGCTCAAGTATCACCGAGTCGGGGCATTCCAGCAACACCACCGCGTGCAGGCGCTGGCCCAGACGTTCCAGCAGCCCCTCCAGCGCGCGGGCCTGCGGGAGGGTCCTGGGAAAGCCGTCAAGTATCCACCCCGCCGACGCGTCCCCCCGCGCAAGACGCTCCTCGACGATGCCGATCATCACGTCGTCGGGCACCAGCCCGCCGGACTCCACGAAAGCCTTCGCCCTGAGCCCCACGGGCGTCCCCACCATGATGGCCTCGCGGAGCATGTCCCCTGTCGCGATGTGCGGTATGTTCCGGTCCGCGGCGATGCGCTTCGCCAGCGTCCCCTTACCCGACCCCGGAGCGCCTACGATGATCAGCCTCACGAGCCCCCTGTCCCCTTAGCCGCGGCGCCCCCTGATGCCGCCAGGCCCCAGGAAACCGCCGTAATGGTGCATCAGCAGGTAGGACTCTATCTTCTGGATGATGTCGAGGCCCACGCCGACGACAATGAGGATACCCGTCCCACCGAGGAACGCCACCAAGTACCTGTCGACGTGCAGCCCCACCGAGATCAAATCGGGCAACAGCGCGATGACGCAGAGGAACACCGCCCCGCACAGGGTGATGCGCGACAGGATCGTGTCGAGGTGCTGCGCGGTGTTCTCGCCTGGCCGTATGCCTGGTATGGTGCTGCCGCTCTCCTTGAGCTGCAGGGCGATCTCCTTTGGCTGGAAGAAGAGGTAAGTCCAGAAATAGGAGAAGAAGATGATCGTGATGACGTAGAAGATCGAGTAGAAGAAGTACCCCCGGTTGAATATGTCGCCCATCCACCTCATGCCGGGGATCAGGCTGACCATCTGCGGCAGCACCAGGAGGGACGACGCGAATATCACGGGCATCACCCCCGCCGTGTTGACGCGCAGCGGCAGGTAGTTCCTCTGCCCCGACAGCACCCGCCGCCCCCGTATGTGCTTGGCGTGCTGCAGCTCTATCCTCCGCTGCGCCTGCGTGACGAAGACGATCGCCAGGACCGTCGCAAGGTAGACCGCCATGATTAGGACGACCGAGTCCGCCGATATCTTCTGCCTCTGCACCTCGGTGATCATCTCCCCAACGATGGCCGGCATCCTGGCAACTATGCCAGACATGATCAGGACGCTGGCGCCGTTTCCGATGCCGCGATCGGTTATCTGCTCCCCCAACCACATGATGAACAGCGCCCCGCCCGTGAGCCCCATCATCAGGAAGAGAATCGTCCCGAACCCGTGGTCCACCAGCAGCTGGACGCGGCCGCCGGCCACCTGGTCGCGACTCCAGGAAGACAGCTGCCTGGCCGCGAAGAGGCCCTGCACGAGGCAGACTGGTATCGTTGCATAGCGGGTGTATTGATGTATCTTGCGCTGACCGCTGGGTCCCTCCTTGGCGATCGCCTCCAGCGTCGTGCTGACCTTGGTCATCAGCTGCATGATGATGGAGGCGGTGATGTACGGCATTATACCCAGGGCGAACAGGGCCAGGTTGCCGATGGCGCCCCCGGAGAAGACCTGCATGAGATGGAATATGTTGCCGCCCTCCCTGGCCATCTGGTCCCGGAACTCGACGACCGCGATCGGGTTCACCCCGGGCAGCGGTATGTGAGATCCCACGCGGAAGACCACCAGCAGCGCGAAAGTCCAGAATATCCGGCGCCGCAGCTCCGGGATCTTGAAGATGTTCTGGAACGATTCGACGATGTGCATGACTACGGCCCCGGCGCTTGCGGACCGCCGACGGGCGCCGGCGCGGCGGCCTGTCCCGTCCCCCCTACCCTCTCCGCCGTCCCGCCGGCGCCGGAGATCTTCCGCTCCGCCCCCTTGGTGAAAAGATGGGCCCGGACCGTCAGCCCCTTGGTCAGAGCGCCGTCCCCGAGGATCTTCACCCCCTCGCAGGTCCTACGAACCAGCCCCTTCCGGCGGAGCGCCGCCTCGTCGACGACGTCGCCGTCGGCGAAGGCGCGCTCGAGCTGGCCCACGTTTACCACCTCGTAGCGGGCCCTGAAGGCGGCGTTGCTGAACCCCCGCTTGGGGAGCCGCCTGAGCATCGGCATCTGGCCGCCCTCGAAATAGGGGCGGAAGCTCTCGCCCTGGCGCGCGTGCTGGCCCTTCTTCCCCCGGCCGCACTGCTTGCCGAGTCCGCTGGAGTGGCCTCGCCCCACCGGGAACTTCTTCTTACGGGGGATCTTAGCCTTCCTGGCATCGGTGAGATTCATCGCTCGGCCCCTTCCGCCGCCTGGGCCGGGCGCGCCTGCTCACCCGCCGCGGGCACGGCCGCCGCGCGCGGGGCAGAGGACGCCTTACCGAGCGGCTCCCTGAGGGTCACTCCCCTAATCTCCTCGACGCGCTGGATGGGCCGCAGCTTGGAGAGGGCCGCGAACGTCGCCTTGACCACGTTGATAGGGTTGGTGCTCCCGAAGACCTTGGTCAGGACGTTGTTCACGCCGGCCAGTTCCAGCACCGCCCGCGCGGCCGCGCCGGCCTTGATCCCGGTGCCCTCGCACGCCGGGCGGATGAGGACCTCCGTGGCGCCGTGCTTCTGGCGCACCTCGTGAGGTATCGTGGTGCGGACGAGCGGCACCTCGATGAGCCCCTTCTTCCCTTCCTGAATGCCCTTGTTGACGGCGAACGGGACTTCGTTGGCCTTCCCGTAGCCCCATCCCACGCGGCCGCGCCGGTCTCCCACCACCACCAGCGCGTTGAAACTGAACCTCTTGCCGCCCTTGACCACCTTGGCGCAACGCTTGACCTTGACGACGATCTCCTCGAGCTCGTCCCCGGCGCGACTGTCCCGCTCGCGCCCTCGATCATGGGCATCGGCCATCCGTCACCTCTGCTTGGATTCTGGCCCCGGCGCCTTTGGCCCTCCGGCGGCCGCCCCGCCGGCGGCGGCCGGCTTCGAGCCCCCCTTGGAGGCCTGCTTGGCTTCTTTCCCCGCCTTGGGTCCCTTGGCGGCGGGGGCGGCGGCCTTCTGGGGCCGGGCCTTCTTCTCGGGATTCACGAGGAACTGAAGGCCTCCCTTGGCCGCCCCCTCGGCGAACGCGCGGATCCTGCCGTGGAAGCGGTAGAAATTCCGGTCGAAGACCACCTTCGTGATCCCCCTGGAAAGGGCGATCTCGGCGAGCTTCTGACCCACCAGGGCGGCCGCCTTCTTGTCGCCCCCGTTCTTCAGCTGTCCCCGAAGATCCCTCATCAGAGTGGACGCCGCCGCCAGCGTCTGCCCTTCCGAGTCGTCGATGATCTGGCTGTGGAAGTGCCGGTGGCTTCGGTACACCGACAACCGCGGCCGCTCCCGCGTCCCGAAGACGCGATTGCCCACGTGAAAGGCGCGACGCTGCCGCCGCCTGCACTTCCTCACCTCCACGGCCCTGAGGAATCCCATCGCCTAGGTCGCCCCCGTCACGAAGGTCTTTCCCGCCTTCCGGCGGACCACCTCGTCCCTGTACTTTATACCCTTCAGGTTGTACGGCTCCACCGGCCGCTTCGACCTGATCTCCGCCGCGAACTGACCAACCAGCCGCTTGTCTACCCCGCGCACCGATACGACGGACGGGGAGGGGCACGTCACCTTGAGCCCCTCCGGGATCGACATCTCCACCGGGTGCGAATAGCCGAGCACCATGACCAATTTACCGGCCTGCACCTTGGCGCTGTACCCCACGCCGTTGATCTCGAGATCCTTCTGGTACCCCTTGCTGACCCCATGCAGCAGGTTCGCCACGTGGCTGCGCCAAGTGCCCCAGAGCATCTTCTGCACCTTGGTCGCGCCCTTGCACGAGACGACCACCCGATTCCGGTCATCGACGGCCGCGGAAACCTCGGGGTGGAGATTCACCGACCCCTTCCCCTCCGGCCCCTCGGCGGCTACGGTCCGACCGGACACCGTCACCTTCACATTGTCCGGGATGTCGATCGGCTTTTTGCCCAGTCTAGACATGCTACCATGCCCTGCAAACAAGCTCGCCGCCCACTCGCATCCTGCGGGCCTGGCGGTCGCTCAATATCCCGCGGGAGGTGGAGAGCACGGAGACGCCCAGACCGTCCAGCACCTTGCCCAGGCGATCCACGCCGCGGAATATGCGGCAGCCGGGGCGCGACACGCGCTTGATGTCGGTCAACACTGGGCCGCCTTCGGCGTCGTACTTCAGGTAGACGTGGAGGTACCGCATCGCCTTGCGGTCCTCCGCGGGCTCGACGCGCACGTCCTCCAGATACCCCTCGGCGCAGAGGACCCGACAGATGCCCTCCTTCAGGCGCGAATGCGGCACCGTCACGCGCCTGTGCCGCCGCGCGCAGGCGTTCTTGATCATCGCGATCATGTCGCCGACCGGATCAGTGCTGGCCATCCCAGTCCTGCCCCCGCGCTGCTACCATGAAGCCTTCCTCACCCCCGCGATCTCCGACGCGCTGGCCAGCCTGCGGAAACACAGGCGGCATATCTTGAACTTGCGGTGATAGCCCCTGCGCCGCCCGCATATCGAGCAGCGGTTGTACTGCCGCACCTTGAACTTGGGCTTGCGCCTCTGCTTCACCTTCCATCGGATGCTGGCCATAATCCTATCGGGCCCCCAACGGCTCGATTCCCTAGAGCTTTCCCCACTTGTCGAAGAAATACGATATCGCCGCCACCCCGCCGACGCCCATCACGAACCCGAGGATCAGCCATCCGGTCCTTTCCCCGGCCCAGAAAAACTGCATCATGATCATGAGACCGCCCGCCAGCATCAGCAGGATCGCCGCGGCCAGCACACACCACGCCAGCGGCGGCAGCTTTTCCCGCTCCGGCTCCTTCGGAAGGGGAGACGCCGCGCCCTTCGCCGCGGGACCCCCAGCCCCCTCCTTGGCGGGGATCTTCCCCGTGGCCCCCTTCTTCGGCACCCTGCCCGTACCGGCCATCCATCCTCCAGGCTACGACGCCCTGAACGGCAGCCCGAGCCGCCTGAGCAGCTCGAACGACTCGTCCCGGCCGCGGGATCTCACGCCTATGGTGACGTTCATGCCCTGGATGAACTCCACCTTGTCTATGTTCACCTCCGGGAAGACCACCTGCTCGGCTATGCCGAGGTTGTAGTTGCCCGCCTGGTCGAAGGCCCTCGGGGACAGCCCCCTGAAATCGCGGATGCGCGGTATCACGACCGAAACAAGCCGATCCAGGAATTCGTACATCCGCTTCCCGCGCAGCGTCACCTTGAGGCCGATCTCCTGCCCCTTGCGGAGCTTGAAACCCGCCACCGACTTCCTGGCCTTGGTCACGAGGGGCTTCTGCCCGGTGATCGCGGCGAGATCCCTCGACGCCGCGTCCAGGAAGTTCTTGTTCTCGAGCGCCTTCCCCACGCCCATCGAGACGACGATCTTGTCGAGCCTGGGCAGCGCCAGCATGTTCTGCGTCCCGAGCGACTTCTTGAGCTCCGGCACCACCTCGGAACGGTACTTTTCCAGCAGTCTAGGCGTCACGTGTTGTATGCAACCTCCCCGCGGCACTTCTTGCAGACCCTCACCTTGTCCCCGCTCTCCAGTCTCTTCACCGCCACCCGCGCTGGCTTGTTGCACGCGGGACACACCACCGCCAGGTCGGAGACGCTGATCGGAGCCTCCTTCTGGATGCGCGCCCCGTGCGGGTGCTGCTGAGACCGGCGCAGGTGCTTCCAGACGTAATTGACCCCCTCCACTATGACCCTGCCCCGCCGGAGATCCACGGAGAGGACCTTGCCCTTCTTGCCCTTCTCGTCACCGGTCATCACCTGGACTATGTCGTTCTTCCGGATCCTCATACGACTTCCGCCGCAAGCGATATGATCTTCATGAAACGGCTCCGAAGCTCCCTGGGCACGGCCCCGAATATGCGCGTCCCCTTCGGGTTCCCCTCGTTGTCCAAAAGCACCATGGCGTTCCGGTCGAAACGCACGTAAGAGCCGTCCTCCCGGCGAATGGCCGAACGAGTCCTGACGATCACGCCCCTGACCACGTCTCCGGGTTTTATGGCCGCCCCCGGCAGCGCGCGCTTGACCGACGCGACGATGATGTCGCCCACCCTGCCGTAGCGCCGCTTGGAGTCACCCAGCACCTGGATGCACCCGGCGGCCTTGGCGCCCGTGTTGTCCGCGACGTCCAGTATCGTCTTCAGCTGTATCATGGCGCTGATCTCTCACTCCGCCGGCCCCGGGGGCGCCAGCTGCGGCGGGGCGGCCTCCTCCCCCTCCCGGCCCTTCGGCGCGGGCCGCGCCGCCTCCCGGGCGTCTCGCTCATGTCCGGCCCGTGCCCTCTCTATCACCCTCACGAGGCGCCAGTGCTTGCGCTTCGAAATCGGCCGCGTCTCCATTATCTCCACGCGGTCGCCGCGCCTGGCCTCGCGCTTCTCGTCGTGCACGCAGCAGACGGCATGGACGCGAAGCGTCTTCTCGAACCTCGAATGCTGCATGAACCGCTCGACCCGCACCCTGATGGTCTTCTCCATCTTGTCGCTCGTCACCACTCCCACCAGGGTGCGGCGCCGGCTGCGAACGACAATATCTCGTTTACTATCGGCTGGTGACACTCCAGACCTCCGGAAGACCCGCCAGAAAGTGACAAATACTATCAGCGCGCCGCGGGAAGTCAAGAAAAACCCCTCGCCGTCAGGCGCGCCTGCCTACACGGTCCAGGAGGACCGCCGCCAGCAAAATCAACCCCACCACGAATTTCTCGTAGTGGACTCCGATGCCGAGGAAGTTGATCGCCGGCTGTATCGTGGCAAGGAGAAGGCACCCCAGAAAGGCACCCAGTACCGTTCCCTTGCCGCCGCTGAGACTCGCCCCGCCGACGATGACGGCGGTGATGACCTTCAGCTCGTCCCCCTCGCCCGCGTTCGGCTGCGCGGAATCCAGACGCGCGCAGAAAAGCAGCCCCGCCAGCGCCGCCAGCGTCCCGGATAGACCGTAGTTGAAGAGCTTCAACCGGTCGGTGCAGATGCCGCTCAACCACGCCGCCTGCTCGTTCCCCCCCAGGTAGTAGTTCTGCCTGAAGTACCTGTGCTTGCGCAGGAGCACGTCGAAGACCGCCACCAACAGGAGCGACACGATGATCGGCACCTGCACGCCCGCCACCCTCCCCTGTCCCAGCCAGCAGAACGCGCGGCTGAATTCCTCCCTGCCTTTGCCGCCGGAAACGATGTGCGTGAGCCCACGCGCCAGAAGCATCGTCCCCAACGTCGTGATGAAGGGATTTATCCCCAGCCGCGCCACCAGGAAACCGTTGAACAACACCGCCGCCGCCCCCCCCCCCCACCCGGC
>FWPU01004901.1_pt1 | contig 30220 bp, 22 predicted proteins | sample 2228361 | NCBI WGS metagenome assembly FWPU01 (sample SAMEA103939777, study PRJEB20133) | metagenome | reverse complement strand
GGCGGGCTCGTTGAAACTGAACCATATGGTTCAGTATATACCCAACCGGAGGTGTGTACAAGGGGGGGCCAAACGAAGGCTGTCGGACGCTGGACGCTGGGGTCGGACTACGGTAACTGGCTGAGGGGATGTTGGTTAGGTGAGATTGCGGGCCCAGGAGGGGCCTTACACGGCGTTTCTTGCCCCCGTTTTTCGCGTCTGGGGACCGGCCCTCAAGGACCTCCATCTCGAGAGTTGAGTGCCGTCGGCAGGTGCAACGCTACCGAACACGTAGCAGGTATTCGTCGAACCAGTCCGCAAGCAGTGCGGCGTCCGCCTCCCATCCGCGGTACGCATGGCCGACTCCCTCGCGCACGACAAGCCCGTCCGGCACCCCCGGCCGGCTCAGGCGCTCGAGCGACCACTGCGATTGCTGAACCGGCACAATCCGGTCTTCGTCACCGTTACAAAGAATTGTCGCGGGGCTTCGGAGGTTACTGCGCCGCAGGGGAGAACTCCCGGAGCATGCTCAGTACCTCGTCCGGGTCAGTGACCGGCTGTCTGGCACCGGTACGGCCATCGAGTACGTAGAACTGAAAGGTTGGATCGACATCACGGCCTTCACTCTGCATACGCTCAAGAATGCTGGCGGATGGTGCACGGAATTTACTAGGTCGGTGGGTGGGAAGAAACAGCGCACTGCGTGCAGACGGCTGGACGTACGCTCCACCGGGTCCTCGGACGAGCGATTGCCGTCCTGGCTGTTCATCGCGACCATGAGAGCGAGCACCCCCCCGAGGAGGAGCCGCTGATACCCAGGCGGCCGCCGTCGATGCCAAAATCGGGGCCACGCAGGCGGAGGAACCGCACTGCGAGTCCCACATCACTGACCTGTTCTTGCAGGTTGAAGACGGGCGCGCTGCCGTGGATCACGTGTAACCCCGATCGAGGAGAGGTGCAATTCGTTGCTGAAAGCTTTCGGAGAGCGTCTGCCCGCGGCTGGACCTGCCGCTGCTACTGACCACCCAGATGATTCCCATCCCGTTGCAGCGTGCCGGTTTGAACACCTCCAGGGGGGGCTACCCCGAATTTCCGTCCGTTGATCACATCGGATTGGCGCGCAAGGCTCGCTCGTCAACAGCGTCACAATCGGGCACATAGAGGTAAACCATGCTCGGCATGCGACCGAATTGGTCGCCGCCTAACCCGAGCAGGAGCATCGAGTCGCCGATCCGCACATCTGCCTGCACGATCCAGCCGTCCGGGCGTAACTCACGGCCCACCACTCTAGCGTGAATCCCCTGACAAATTCGATCAATCGAGAAGCGCCCTCGACGAGCAAGTAGAGCGTGACGGTGTGGAAACCATCACGGATTGGGTCGACGTACCCGTCCAGAGACGCGTCTGGCCGAGAAACTCTGGTGATTCCGATTCAGTCGAGGTGCTCCCGATAGATCCAGATCTTCGATGGTCGACAGGGAGTTCTCAACTGCTCTGCGGCGGTAATCGGGAAAACCCATTTCTTAGTGGCAAAGATGTTGAGACCGTCGGAAAAGACGAGCCGCCACCCCGAATCCAGGCGCACGGAACTCTCGCATACAGGCAGGTCCTCCCGCACGTGGATCCTGCAATCTTGCTTCGCCACGTAGCCCCGGAGCGATTCGAGTTCCGAATGCACCAGCTCCTCCTCCTCCGGAGCAGGTGGCAACCCTACCAGTCGCAATTCAAGTCCGCGGGGAAGACAGCTACACGCTGCTTCAGCCAACGCCATGAGCAAGGGGATACTGGCCTCCCTGAAAAGCCTGGGATCCCGGAACTCTACCTTGCGAGCCTTTGTCGAGAACGGGGCAAGGATGTCCAGGAACGAGTAACCGCTGGCGCCGTCCGGAATCGCATGCTCCAGGCTTGGCGCCCCAGGGTCGAGAGCATGAGCCTGTCTCGTTACCTCCCGCCAGCTCATGTCACACCCCAAGACGGCGGGTTCTTCGTCACTAACCTGAACCTGGATACCATTGACCTCACTCAACTCGGCCGCCTCCTCCACGGAGCCAGCAAGATCTTCCGGCCTGATTGTCAAAGCAGAGGTTGGGCGCAGGACGTTTCTTGCCAGTTCCATCTTTTCCTCGAGCAGCTCCGCGAGCCTGACCTCCACCGTCTTGAACGCCGGATGGACGACTATGGGGTAGTACACGGCGACCGGCTTTTCTTGTCCGATGCGATGAACCCGATCGGTTGCCTGCGACTCCTTGGCAGGATTCCAAGGTCGCGTGTAGTGAATCACATGGTTTGCCGCTGTGATCGTCAAACCGACTCCGCCCACATCATGGGACAGAATGAGCACGTTGAAACCCGGAGCCTTCGAGAAGTCTTCCACGATTTGCGTGCGATCCCCTGGGGTCCTGCCATTAATAACGGCTACAGATATCCCAAATACCTGCCCAACCGCCACCCGGAGGATCTCTTGCAAGGCTATCCACCGGGTAAAAATGATGGCCTTCTCGTCTCGTTCCCGTATCTCTTGCAGCAGCGTCATCGTGCGGTCGAGTTTCGGAGAGTCGCCAAGCTCGTACCGAAAATCGATCAGATTCCCACTCAAGGCTTCTGGGTGGCCGCAAACCAAGAACAGCTTATGGATCGCAGCCAGAACGGCCCCTCGCCCCGCCCGCTTCGCTGCCCTGGCGATCTCAACGTAGAGCTGTACTTGGTCGGGACTGAGAGGTACTTCGACAGTCGTGAAATCCCGTGGCGGCAGATCCCGAAGTACTTCCGTCTTTGCGCGGCGAAGGTAATGAGGACCCAGCTTCTGCAACAACCGCTCTGTTAGAAGCTCCTGTTCGCCAGGGTCGTCGGTCACGGCTATCGGTCGCTCGAAGCGGTCGCGGAAATCCCTCCAGCTCCCCAGCAGCCCAGGAGCTACAAAGTCAACAATGCACCAGAATTCGATGAGACCGTTTTCTACGGGTGTGCCGGTCAGGGCCACTCGATGCTGCGATTTGAGCGCTTTGGCCGAACTCGTGCGCTGGGCGGTGGGATTCTTGACGTACTGAGCTTCGTCGCAGACCACGAGTCGCCAGTTCACTCGCGCCATCTCTACTTGGTTTCGGCGTAACCCATCGTAGGAGCACAAGACTAAGTCGGTACTCTGAAGTGCCTCGGCAGTGAGTCCGCTCCCCTCGAGCAGTCCAACCTGCAGCTGCGGTATAAGAAAGCGCTTCAGCTCCTGCGACCAGACAGGAATCAGAGTCTTGGGGCATACAACCAGGCTCGGCCGCAGCTCTCCGCGCTCGGCCAATCGCGCAATGTGGGCAAGAACTTGAACCGTCTTTCCCAAACCCATCTCGTCGGCAAGCAAGCCTCCAGTCTTCCGTTGCTCGAGCAAGGAAAGCCATCGCGCACCGAACTGTTGGTGCGGAAAAAGGCGCCCTTGGAACCAACTGGAGATCTCCAGAGGCGGAAGTTTTTCCGGGTCCCAACCCGGCGGCAGGAAGCCTTCATCTGCGAATTCAAGTATTTCCAGATTCTCATAGATCTCGAGAATCCCCCGCTCGGGCAGCCGCAAACGTCCTCCCTCTATAGGCGTTCCCTGCTTGGTGAGCTTTACGAAACGGGTCAGATCCCCAGGCACCCGCAGCCAACCGTCCCTAAAACGGATAAATTCCTGCCCTTTCTCGGCGGCCTCCTGCAACTGCTTGCGCACTTGATCGAAGTGGACAGATGTATGTGGCCCGGCTCCATCAACCCCCTCATACAGTGAATCATCGAGTCCAATCTCCGGCTCCAAGTCGATTCTAGGTTCGACTTCGAGCCAGCCGCCGGAACGCCTCGTTACGTGAAGATAGGGACGGGAGTTGTATACGACTACTGTAATGCCTTTGACTCGCCTAGAGAACTCGGACAGATCGATGCCGTCAGGTAAATAAGCCTCCGGGTTCGCCAAGAACCGCGGAACGTCTTCGCTCTCAATAACAGTGCGCTTGGAGGTCTCGGCGAGTAACTCACGCAGCGTGCGACTGAAGACGAATCGGCGTCTCCCCCGACCCAGAGGTAGGAAGTGGACTGAAGGTAGAGTCCCCCGACGAACCGAATCCTGCAAGTTTCGCTGGCCGTAAAAGCCCCGAATGTACGGGGTCAGTTCAATCCTTTCCGGAGAGACGTCGCCCAATTCGATCTCCACTGAATCAGGGAATTCGTACTCCTCTCGCGCTAGTAGACCGTTCAGGACCGCCCCGCAGGCCTTCCCCAAGTCCTGAACCTCAGCTAGGAAAGCAAAGTGGTCCGCGATGTACGAACTCGCCGGGCCCTTTTCCACAAGCTCCAATAACAAGTAGACAGGACGCGGAGCGAGGATGGGAGGCTCTTCCGAAGGAACGAAAAAAGCCCCTACCCGACGAATCGATCCATCGATGCGTCCCAAGCGCGGATGCCGCACGATTGCCGATACTCGAAACTGCCGATGGCCAGGTATGCCATGGGATCTTAGCTCGACTGCCAAGACCGTCGGCGGAGGGATTCCTAAGGCCTTTCGCTCCTCCGCTTCGAGATCGTACAGATTTTGAAAAGACAAGAAGAAAAGGCCATCGCGCTCATCGACGAGGCCCTTATCGAAAATCGTCTGCAGGATTTCATGATCGGCGCGGCACACGCTCCCCGACGGCTTACCAACCTTGAAGGCCAAACCCGAGTTTTCTAACTTCCACTCGACCGACATAGCATTCTTACCTCCCCCTTACTTCCCATTGCCGTGCGTTGATCAGATTCTGAACGCGCCGCCCATACTTCCATTGCCAATTGGGGGTATGGAGAATACGATCTAACGCTATTGTCCGGTCCTTAAGATAGAGGTTGCGATACCAAATCTGTACCGCTTTCGGATCGGTAAGCTTTTCTAGCAATCTTTGCATACAATCTGTTGGGTACACGTAAGCTGCGTTCCCGATCTCTGCAAATTCCACCACAAAGAACCGGCCGAAATCGAGGAGAGCAGCAGAACCATCTCTGCTTAACTTCGCATCCCGAATGTGGTCAATGAACTGCTTCCAGAAGGCGAAACGTCCGTTGGGGTCGTAGACGTCTCGGAAAAAGTCCGCCATCTGGCGTTCAATGACCCAGCGACGGAACTCTTGGCGAACCTCCACCGAGACCGCCTCCCAAAAGCGGGGCATAGCCTCGGCAGTTCCAGGATCCCCAAATCGGTCTAGGATCCAGCGAAGGATCTGTTCGTTCCAGGCTTGCCGACTCTCGAGAAGTGTAAGATAGCGCTGGCCGAACGCTATCTGCACCTCTGATTGGATGCCCCGAACTCTCTGCAATAGCTGGATGGGATCGTGTCGGCTGTAGAACTCTCCAGGCGCCGAGGTCAACAGATGTTTCCACACCTCGGCGGTGACATTCGGATAGCCGGACAGCTGCTGAGCCTCGAACCACTGTTCGAGCGATGCAGGACCGGTCGCCAAAGCGGCTCGACAAATCTCGAGGCAGAGGCTTCCCGCGCGCAGCCAGTTGGCGGCCGCCTGAAGTACAGGTTGGTCGTGAATCTGCAAGTCAGGCTCGCGCTGAATCACTGCCACAAGCATCTCCTCAAGAACATCCGCGGGATAATGGGTCAACAGCTTCGCAATTGCGTCGCGGACGATGGCCGGTGAAGCCCGCAGTTCCAGTATCCTCCTAGCCTTTCCACGAACGACGGGGTCTTCTTCGGGAAGACATAGGAGCATGAGCATTCTTCTGAGATCTCGCACCACGAAAGCCACAGCGGCCGTTTCGACCGCTGCGTCGTCGAGAGATCTAAGCCGCTCCCGTAACGGGTCAAAGCCCTCCAAATGCTCTTCCTGCTCCATCTCCTCCGCTGTGGGAAACAACCGCCGGAGCTCCTCCAAGAGATCCGTCAGTCGGCGTGGTCGGAACTCAGCAAGGGTCAGCCAGCCGTTCATCGGTTCATGAGGCTGTCCAGCAGCTGTTTGATATCCCGAAGGATCGATGTCTTGTCGATGTGTACCTGCACCTCGATCCGGCGAGCCTCGGGCCAGTCGAGACCTTGCTCACCAGGAGCCTCGGCTCGTGGGGGACGGCTGTCCGCGTAACCGGTCGCATATCCCTTGGCCGTCAACAACTCCCGAAAACGAGCTAGTTCTGGGGCATCAACCAGGAACAGTAGCACGCGTCCCGCGCGTTCTCGCGAAATGTACGAGTTGCTCCCGTAATCCCCCGTGGAGTCGGTATGCCCGGCGATTTCGATGCCTTCGATCTGGACTCGTCCCGTGAGATACTGCGTGACCTTGTCTAGGTACTTGGGAGCAACTTCTACAAGAATTCGTTTAGCAGATTCGGGCAGCTCGACAGCGGATCTTTCGTAAGACAACGAAGCCTCGGTGACGATCAGCGTGCCGGTTCCGCAATCCACCCGTATGCGAGGATCTGAGCGAAAATACTCGTCTTGGCAAATGGAGTCGAGAAAACGCTGCCATTCCCAGAGAGGTTCGGTCGGTTCGATCATCCGCTGCTGAAAATCCATCCACGATGTGGCCGCGGCTACCGCGAAAACCAGCAGTAAGCCAGCCATCAAATCGCTATACGACGCCCAATAACCGTCGGCCGAGCTGTCATCCTCGGCTCGACTGCGTCGCCGAATCCTTTTCCAACCGATCATCTTTTTAAGTTTAAGAACTTCGCAAGGAAACTCGCCGAGGACTGAGACTCCGACGCGCTCCGGACGACAGAAAAGCGCTCGGAGAAGGAATCCAGGTTGCGACTAAGATTGTCGAGACTTCGGCGCAAGTGCCCAAGGCTTCCATCCCCCTCGAGATGGGTCTGCAATCTCTGAAGCTGAGAGTTCAACTGCAGGAGCTCGATGTTAAGGTCCTTGACGACCGCTTCCGTCCGGTGCAAGTCGGCCGTCGCCTGCTCCGTGCCCGCATGCTGGGCGGTCAAGGCTTGAACCGTCTCTGCAAACCGCTCCTGGAGTATGCCGCTCCATTGCAGCAACGTCTGGGTCGTCGTGACGACGTTTTCGAGGCGCGACGCCGTTTCGGCCGCCCGCTCTACACCGCCAAAGATCTCTCCGGAGACCAGGCGCTCAATCCGCTGTATGGCCTCCTTCAGGGATTCCACTTCCCCTCGGATGGCCGTTGTCGCCTCGTCCATCTTCAGCAGTAAGCTGGGCAATCCCTCCACTGTTTCCTGTAAATCGGCCAAGGTTGCTCCAAACCGGCGCAACGCTTCGGCCAATGCGAAATCAAATTGCTTCAAAGCCGCAACAAGGTGTTCCGGAATACCCGTCTCCAGCTCCCGGGCGATGTCACGAATTCTAAAAACGGCTTCTTCCGCTTTCTTCAGGCTGTCTTCCCAACTCTGCAAGAGGAGTTTGCGCGCTTCATTGAGCAGGGTGAGTTGGCTCTCCATGCCATCGAGGAGGCGCTGCAGCCCCTGTGAGGCCAATTCATAAGCAGCTGCAGCGATGTCAGCTGCCTTGTGGGTATTCTCCGCGGCCACCGTCAGTTGGTCCGCCGACGACCCGAGCGAAGCTGAAATGGCCTCCAGCCGATCCAGAGATTGCACCAGCGACTGCCCCGCCCGTGCCGTACTTTCCAGCAAGTGAGTGTGGGCGACCGTCGTTTCGGCCAGTTTCTCTCCAAAGGCCTCAAGGCTTTGCCGAAAGACCGTTTGGGATTCCGCCGCCAGGCGCATGGATTCCCGCAAGTCCCCGAATTCGTCACCCAAGGCTTCGCGGGCTCCCGTGAGAAAGCGGTCAACCAACTTCCCGAGGGCCTCCGCGTGTCCCTCTGCTGTCGCACTGACAAGGGAGCCGACCGCCTCCGCGACTCGCGTGGCGTGGGGTGCGAAATGGGCTTCCATTACACGCCCCAATTCTATGCTCAACGAATCGGCCAGTTTCGTGGCCAGATCGGTACCCATTTGCTCGATAGCGACGCAGGTGTTCTCGAGCTGCTCGTAGGTGAGCTTTGCCACTTCAGACGCGGACAGCGTCGGGAAGACGTTGTGGAGCTCATCCAAGAGAAGCAGATACTCTCGTTCGAGCCGGTGCAAGGCTCTGCGGTCCAAGAACAGGAACAGAACTGAACAACCAATCCCTGCGATTGAGGTGTAGAAGGCGACACCCAGACCTCCAGTTATGCCTTCTACTACAGCCTGGAGGTCTTGGAAGTCAGAGATCGTGTGAGAGGAAGGTCCCGCAAGCGGTAAGGCTAGCACGAGCCCCACAAAAGTACCCAAGATGCCCAGCGCAACCAGCACTCCCGGAATCGCTTGAGCCATCCGACGGTTGGAGACGCTGGTTACGAGGACCTCCAAGGGCAGAAAGTCCTCAAATCGAATCTCCCCGAGTGCAGCTCCTCGCTTATCCAAGTACGATTCGCGCCAGGCCCTCAGGAACCTCCGGAACGACGGTTCCAAGAAAGTCAGGTCCCCCAAAACTAGCCTGGCTCGCTCGCGAAGGTCTTCGCTCAGCCTACGATCCCCTGCATTGGTCTGTGGATCGGGTCCGAGTTCCTCAGCGAGTTTGGAAACGGCCAGCCGGCGGTGGCGAAGCGCCGACGTGGCTCGCGCGAGTGGGCGAGTCTGCCACCACCAACCGAGTACCAGGACAATGACGATAAGCAGGAGGAAGGCCCTCGTGAGCCAGCTGGTTAATTCGGGGAGGAAGCTTAGATCAGTCATGTCCCGGCAATGCTCGAAAAGTCACACTAGGGTGCGTTTGGTTCTTGACCTAATCTGCCGGTTGTCGAGTTTAATAAGAAGCAGCGCATCTGACTAGAGCTTGCCTGGCAGGAAAGAAGAACCAGCGGAGCAAGACGCACTGGCCTAACCCGGAGGGTGCTGCCCCGCGTCGCGGCTGGCTGCACCCCTTGGGTTAAGCAGTTGGCCGGTTCATGAGCGCTCTCCTCGTCATCGAGTCTGATAAACCTGGCGGTCTGGATGTGGGCGTGATGACCGAGCCGATCCAAGAGCGCCCTCGTCGTCGGAGACCTGCGCCCATTCTCCGAACGAACCTCCGAACGAGCGATTGGTCGTCACCATCGACGAACACCGGGCACGCTGGGGTCGGACCACGGTAACTGGCTGATGGGATGTTGGTTAGGTGGGATTGCAGGGCACAGGAAGGGCCTTACACCGCGTTTCTTCCCCCCGTTTTTCGCGTCCAGGGACCGGGAGATGGGCACGTCCGACCGCCACGGGATCGTCGGGGTGAACGGGATTTCATGACCCGCACCACGCTGTCGCGAGATCCGGCGGGAAGACGGCGGTGATCCGAAGGCCCGGGCTCGGTCTGGCCCGCGCCTCTTTCTTGAGGAGGAGTTCTCTGGAGTACCCCGTAGGGGTACGACAATGGCAGCCCGGGGTCGAGCCGTCAGGCGAGACCCCGGGACAGGGAACGCCCAACGTTTGGGAAGCACGCTGAAGGCGTGCGACAAAGTCAGTCCCAGAGGCAGCATTCGTGTTATTCGATGCCGTGTCGAGCTGCCGCAGGAGCTCCTCGCCGTGCCATGCGGAGATGGGGTTTGTCGCAGCTTTGTCGCAGCCCCTGAATCGAGGGAACAGGGCAGGATCTACCACCGGAACCCTGTAACCCCCCCGGAACCAACTCCAAACCCCGCTACACTACCGGCCAGCGGAACGTGGAAATCAGAGGGATCCGGCGGCCTTCAGCCTGCGACTGCCGGGCCGCCGTGATGATCTCCAGCACGTGCAGGGCATGCTCCGGAGTGACCAGCAGTTCCCGCCCGGTAACCAGAGATTCCGCCGCCAGGGCTGCCCCGATCTGCCACCGGTAGCCTTGCGAATCGGTGACATGCCGCGTCAGGCGCGGCTCCGCCCGCGTCGCCAAATCCACACCCAGAGGTTCCCAGTCGTAACCCACCAGCCCCATGAACCCCCGCGTGCCTACCACCGTGACGCTGTAACGCTGCTCACCGGCACCCTCATGGCCATGGGGGTTGAAGTAGTTGAACCCGGACTGCAGGTGCGAAATCACTCCCTCTCCGTGGTCCATCAGAACCTGGGCATTGTCTTCCGCCTCCACCCGGATCCGTCCCTTGTCCTTCACGGTGCGCTCCGGCGTGACGATGCTCAGCAACGCCGTCACCTGCTTTACCGGACCCAACAGCCCGGTCAGCGTGGTCAGGTTGTAGACCCCCAGGTCCGGCAGGCTGCCTCCCCCCGGTTCATAAAAGAACGCCGACCAGTCCGGACCCTCGTGCCCGTACTCGGCATGTGCGGCCGCGACTTTCCCCAGCGCTCCCCGGGCCAGCGTGCGCGCCATGAAAGCAAACTGCGGACTCTCCACGGTGATGGGCGCGCCCCACAGCCGGACACCCCGCCTGCGAGCCAACTCCAGCAGTTCGCGGCCCGCCGCCAGGGAGTTGGCGATGGGCTTCTCGCTCCAGACATGCCGGCCCGCCTCCAGGGCACGGCGGTTCAATGACTCATGGGCCTGCATGTCGGTCAGATTGACCAGCAACTCGAACGGTTCGCCGGCCAGCATGGCCCCGATCTCGGGGTAGTGGTGGCCGGCGCCGAACCGCCCGGCCTGAGCCCTCGCACGCTCCGGACGGATGTCGCACAGGCTGACCACTTCCACGTAGGGGCAGTCGACGAGCACCGGCAGGTAGGAGTGAGAGACGCTCCCGCAACCGATCACTCCCGTGCGGATACGCCGCCCGGCCAGCGAGGTCGGCGGAACAGAGGCTAAAACCGAAGCGCCGGTCAGCAGGGTGGTGGTGAACTGACGCCGACTCAGTGGGGAACTCATCCGCTGTCTCCTCCTGGGTCTGCCGGCGGCGGCTCCAGACGCCGGATCTTCAGGTTGCGGAACCAAACCTCGTCGTTGTGGTGCTGCAGGGCAATGGGCGCCTCCCGCCGGGGCAACTCCACCAGGTAACGGTACACCGGTGAGGACGGGGACCACCTCAGTGCCAGCCGCTCGCGGACAGCCTCGGAGTCCAGATCGACCTCCAGCACCCGGCGGCCGTTCAGCCAATGCGTCACCCGCTTTCCGCGCAGCAGGATCCGCGACCGGTTGAATTGTCCCACCGGCAGTGCAGCGTCGGCGTCGGGGGCGGCCAGCCCGTAGACCGCACCGGCGGTCCGGTCGGCGCTCACCAGGGCGTCAGCATGCTGGCGGTTGTCGATCAACTGGTATTCGAAGCCGATCAGATACTCTTCGATCCGGTCCCGGGGGCCCAGGCGGGTGCGGTCGCCCAGACGGTGGGCCAGCTCGTAATCCACCTTGTCTTCAAAGCGGTCGGAGTCGGGGCGGGTGCGGCCTTCCACCAGCACGGCGCGGTCCTGGATCAGGTACTTGACTCCGCTGTTTCCCCCCGGCGAGATCTTCCAGTCGAAAACCAGTTCAAAATCGGTGAAGCGCTCAAGGGTGAGCAGGTCCTCCCGCAGCCGGGGATGGTCAACCGCCTTGATGCAGCCGTCTTCCACCACCCAGGCGTCCCCTGGAGGTGTCTCGGCGGCAGGATCCTCCCAGCCGGCCAGGGTGCGGCCGTCGAAAAGCAGCTCCCAGCCTTGGGCCGCCTCCTCCGGAGTCAGTCGGTTGTGGGCTTCGGGCTCGCTGACGCTGCAGGCGGGGGCCAGCAGGAGCACCGCCAGCAGCAGCACGGATCCGCTCCCCGAGATGCGTCCAATGCAGCGGCAGGTCGAGGTCAGGATGACGTCCATCTGATGGCGCATCCTAACATCCCCCTCCGGCGCTGCGCGACAGGCTCAGCCGCTGGGGCCGAGGGCAACCGGAGATCGGTTCGGGCTAAGACTTCGGGTCGCGGGGGTGTCTCCCGACGGCTTGCCGCTAAAATGGTGGGGAGCATGCTGCGACGCCGGCTGCACCCGCGACTGACTGCCATGGCCCTGTTCGGGACCCTGGCCTGCGGCGGAGTCTCGGAAGGCGACCTCGCCGCCCTGGAAGCACGGATCCGTGCCGAGTTCCCGGAGGTACGGCAGCTTGCAACCGCGGACCTGGCAACCTGGCTGGACGATCCCGGCCGACCCCGTCCCCGGCTGATCGACGCCCGTACCCGGGAAGAGTACGAGGTCAGCCACCTGCCGGGCGCGGTCCACGCGGTGAACGTCGGTGAAGTGGAACTGCTGACGGGAGGTGACCGCAAGCAGCCCCTGGTGGTGTACTGCTCGGTCGGTTACCGGTCGTCGGCCCTGGCCGCCCGGCTGCAGGCGGAGGGTTATACCGACGTGCAGAACCTGGAAGGCTCGATTTTCCGATGGGCCAATGAAGGCCGGCCGCTGTTCCGGGGCGACCTGAAAACCGGCGTCGTGCATCCCTATGACGCCTCCTGGGGTCGTTATCTGGATCGAAGCCGGTGGAGCTTCGTGCCGTAAGCGGGTGCTGGGCCCCCAGTCCGGCGCCGGCGTCCCTCCGCTCGGATCGTGTGGAGGCCGGAGATGATTCCGGACCATTCGGAGTGTGGTCCCGCCCCCCGGACCTCAGCGCGCTCCCGTTGAAGCCTCCGGTCACCTCGACTATCATGCAGACCTCGCAAGTGGACACGAACCGGCCATCTTGAAGCAGACAGGAGTTGATCGTGAGCGAACAGGGCAAGAAGATCACATTCGCCGGAGGCAGAATCCAGGTTCCCGACCATCCCATCATCCCGTTTATCGAAGGCGACGGTATCGGCCCCGACATCTGGAAGGCGACGGTACGCGTCATCGACGCCGCCGTGGAGAAGGCCTATCAGGGTCGCCGGCGCATCGTGTGGAAGGAAATCTATGCCGGAGAGAAGGCCCATGCGAAGTTCGGAGAGTGGCTCCCCAAGGCGACGGTGGACGCCATCGCCGAGCACGCGGTGGCGATCAAGGGTCCCCTGACCACTCCGGTGGGGGGCGGCATCCGGAGTCTGAACGTGTCTCTGCGCCAGTTGCTGGACCTGTACGCCTGCGTCCGTCCCGTGCGCTACATCGCCGGCGTCCCCTCACCCGTGCGCCAGCCGGAAAAACTCAACGTGGTGATCTTCCGCGAAAACACGGAAGACGTGTATTCGGGCATCGAGTGGGAGCAGGGCACCGAAGACGCCCGCAAGGTTATCGACTTCATCAACAGCAACTTCAACAAGCGGATCCGGCCCGATTCCGGCATCGGCGTCAAGCCCATCTCCATTTTCGGCACCCAACGCCTGGTGCGGATGGCCATCCGTTACGCCATCGACCATGGACGCAAGCGGGTGACCCTGGTTCACAAGGGCAACATCATGAAGTACACCGAAGGCGCCTTCCGGGACTGGGGCTATCAGCTCGCACGGACCGAGTTCGCCGACGTCTGCATCGATGAGAAGGAGCTGTGGGAGAAACACGGCGGCAACATCCCCGAAGGCAAGATCCTGATCAACGACCGCATCGCCGACGCCATGTTCCAGCAGGTCCTGCTGCGTCCCGATGAATACGAGGTCATCGCTCTGCCCAATCTCAACGGCGACTATCTCTCGGACGCCTGTGCCGCCCAGGTGGGCGGGCTGGGAATGGCGCCCGGCGCCAACATCGGGGACACCGCCGCCCTGTTCGAAGCCACCCACGGCACGGCTCCGAAGTACGCCGGCCAGGACAAGGTGAATCCCGGTTCGCTGATCCTGAGCGCGGTGATGATGCTGGAGCATCTGGGCTGGCAGGAGGCCGCCGACCGCGTTTATCGCGGTTTGGAGCGGACCATCGCCCAGAAGCGGGTAACCTACGATCTCGAACGGCAGATGGAAGGCGCCACCATCGTGAAAACCAGCCAGTTCGGCGACGCCATCATCGAGAACCTTTAACCGGCATTGCCCGGATCCGATCCGGGCAGAGGGAGGAGGGATCGCATGGAGAAGAAAGTCACGGTCGTGGGAGCGGGTCACGTAGGGGAGGTCACCGCCCAGCGGATTGCGGAGAAGGAGCTGGCGGACGTGGTGCTGGTGGACATCGTCGAGGGGATGCCGCAGGGCAAGGCCCTGGATCTGCTGCAGTCGGGGCCGGTGGAGAAGTACGACGCCAAGGTTACGGGCACCAACAGCTACGAAGCCACCGCCGGTTCCGACGTGGTGGTCATCACCGCCGGCGTACCCCGGAAGCCGGGCATGAGCCGGGACGACCTGCTGATGACCAATGCGGGGATCGTCGCCAAGGTGACGGAAGAAGTGGTGCGCCACAGCCCCGATGCCATTCTGATCCTGGTGAGCAATCCGCTGGACGCCATGTGTCACGTGGCTCGGGCCGTCAGCGAGTTCCCCCGGGAGCGGGTGATCGGTATGGCGGGGGTGCTGGATTCGGCCCGCTTCCGGACCTTCATCGCCATGGAGCTGGACGTCTCGGTGGAGAGCACTCATGCCTTTGTGCTGGGCGGTCACGGCGACACGATGGTGCCGTTGGCACGGTACTCCACCGTGGCCGGCATTCCCATCACCGAGCTGCTGCCGCCGGAGAAGATTGAAGCCCTGATCCAGCGGACCCGCGACGGGGGTGCCGAGATCGTGAAGCTGCTCAAGACCGGCAGCGCCTACTACGCACCTTCAGCGGCGGCGGTGGAGATGGTGGAATCGATCCTCAAGGACAAGAAGAAGATTCTGCCCTGCGCCGCCTATCTGGAGGGGGAGTACGGGGTTCACGAGCTCTATCTGGGTGTTCCCATCAAGCTGGGCCGCCGGGGGCTGGAGCAGGTCATCCAGATCCGGCTGAGCCCCGAGGAGTCGGCGGCGTTGAAGAAGTCCGCGGCGGCGGTCCAGGAGCTGGTGGACGTGCTGCGGGCGAACGGGTATCGCGTGTAACAGTTTCAGCGGTCCCAGGCTGTGGTGTTGGCGCCGGTTGGGACAGCTGAGCCGTGGACTCAAGCAGCTCTGCCGCCCCTCCGGGGCTCGAATCCGATGGTCACCGGGCCGTCACCCAGGCTTGAAGGCCGGGGCTCAGCCTGGGTCGCGCCTCCGGCGTTTCCGGTGGACCGGCATCTGGGGGTGACGACGGTGCCGTTGGAGGGTCGCCGTTGTGGGTCCCCTCGGGGATCTCCGGTTCGCGGAGGGCGCGATCGCTGCCCCTGGTCCCGGAACAGGCCAACCTTTGAACCATTAAACCCTTGAACATCAAGACTTGAACCGTCACATCACGTCCCGCTCGCCGGTGCGGATGTTGTACCCTTCCTCCACCGGCAGGACGAACACCCGACCGTCACCAATCTCGCCGGTACGGGTGGCCTCCATGATGGTCTGGATGGCCTCGTCCACCATGTCGTCAGGAAGCACCAGTTCCAGCTTGATCTTGGGCAGGAGACTGACGCTGTATTCCTTGCCGCGGTAAATCGCCGTGTGACCCTTCTGACGGCCGTGACCGCGCACCTCCGTGATGGTCATGCCGGCGATGTTCAGCTTCGCCAGCGCGTCCTTGACTTCCTCAACCTTGCTCGGGCGGATGATCGCCATCACCAGTTTCATGAGTACCGTCCTGCCGTCGCCCCAGGCCGAAAAGCGGCCTCAGCTCCGGGTGATCGATTGAATGATGTTCCGCGACAGGTCCGCTTTCAGCGCTGCGCTGAGTTTACTGCCGCCGTGACTCAAGTAAAAGACATCCACCGCCTTGTGCCCTTCGGTGGAAATGAGCGCCAGATCGATGTCAATCCCCAGCTCCGCAATTTCGGTACTGATCCGGAAGAGCAGCCCCAAAGCGTCCGGCGCGATGATCTCCAGAATCGAGTACCGGTCGGATTCCTCGTCCTCAAAGTAGAGGCTCGGCTCAAAGGCCGGGGTCCTGCGCCGGAACAGGACACTTTGCTCTTTGCCCTGCAGCAGCCTGCGTACCGAGATCTCGTCTACCACCGCCTTCCGCAACAGGTCCTGGAAGCGTTCCCGCTCTTCGGCGTGACGGAACGCCTTGCGCTCGTCCGAAAACTGGAAAATGTCCAGAATGGTCTGGTTGCGGTTGGCAAACCCGAAACCTCGCAGGATGTTCATCTCGAAGTAGGAGAGCAGCCCTACGATCTTGGCGAACAGACGCTTGCGGTCCGGCGTCACCACGCACAGTTCGTAATAGCTCTTGCGCCGGGAGAGGTGACTCTCCACCGGGTTGACCGGGCTGATCCGTTCACACATCCGGAAGTGCTCGTAGATTTCCCGGGGGGGAGTGGAGGTCAGATAGCGGCTGGGAAACCCGTCCAGAAAACGCTCGAACTGCGCGCGATCGATGTCCGGTTCCAGTTCCTCCAGCAGGCGCGTGGCGGCTGTCTCCTGTTCGAGACTGGCCTCCGCGATCCGGTGTTCGCCGTATTCCAGGGTCAGCTTCCGGTAGGTCTCGAGATAGAGCTGCCAGAGCAGATCTTTCTTCCAGTCGTTGAGCGTTCCCGGCGCCACCGCCTTGATGTCGGCATAGGTCAAGAGCGTCAGCAGGCGCAACCGTTCAGGATCGCCCACCAGATCGGCGAAGCGCCGCACGACCTCGTCGTCCTCCAGATCCCGGCGGAAAATCACCGCCGACATGGCCAGGTGCTGCCGGATCAGAAACCCTACCGTCTGCACGGTCTCGGGATCGAACCGGAACCGGCGCAACGCTCTGGTGGCCATCCGGGCGCTTTCTTCGGCGTGCCGGCCCTCCCGGCTCTTGCCCACATCATGCAGGAGCAGACTCAGGGTCAGGTGGCTGGGATTGACCGTATCCCGCAGCACCGAGGCGAAGCGGGGATCCGATGAGCTCTCCCCGACAGCCAGGTCCTCGATGATCCGGATGGCCAACAGCGTGTGCTCGTCCACGGTGTACTTGTGATAGAAGTCCCGGATCACGCGGGCCTTGATGGTTCCGAATTCGGGGAAGAGCAGCTCCAGCACCCCAAGCTCGTAAAGCTGCGACAACACCTGGTACAGTCCAGGCCGCGGGCGGAACAGATCCAGGATCTGGTCCCGCAGGTCGGGCAGATGCAGGCCCTCTCCGAGCCTCGGGACGGCATCGAGGATCAGGCTGCGGGCCCGGGTGGACAGCGGCCGCCCTTCATCCAGGGAGATCCGGAACGCCTCCAGCACCCCGTCCAGGGTGTGCAGGGGTGGCAGATCCTCCGGACCCAACGGATTCTCCTCTTCCGGCCGGGCGGCGTGCAGCATGGCGGCACAAAAACCTGAAACCACCCGGGCGTTCAGGAAGTACTCCTGCATCAGGCGTTCGACGGAAGCCTCGGTGCCGGGGCCGTCGAAACCCAGGGCCGCCGCCAGTTTCTCCTGCATGGGGTGGGTCAGGCGGTTGTCCGGCCGCCGGTGGAACAGGTGGAGCAGGATCCGGATGCGCTTCAGGAAACTGTGCGCCCGCCGGACTTCTCCCGGCGAGTAGGACAGGAACCGGGGCTCGCCCACCAGCCGTTGCAGCCAGGTGGCCGCCAGATGGTCCCGCAAACCGCCGGGCGCCTCCTTCACATCCGGTTCAAGCTGGTAAATGGTGTTGCTGAACTGCTCATGGCGGGCCCGCACCCCGGCCAGAATCCGCTCCAGCAGTTCGCTGCGATAGCGCTGCACGAAGCGGGGGTGGATTTCCTCGATGACCGCCAGGCCCAGATCTTCGATCCCCGTCACGATCCGGCTGTTGAACAACGCCAGCACGAACTCAAAATCGTCCAGCGTCAGGTGCTGCAGATGGGACAGACTCCAAACCTGGTGCCCCAGATTGAGCCGGGTATCCCACAGCGCGTTGAGGAAAGGCGCGATCAGCCCTTCCGCCCGGTGCTCGTCCAGATCGTGGACCACCAGCAGGTCGACGTCGGAATGAGGGAACTGCTCGCGGCGCCCATAACCGGCGGTGGCCAGCACGCAGAAGCGTCCGCCTGCCAGCGCCGGCTCCGCCAGCCGGCGGATCAGTCCATCGACGCAGGCGGTGTGGGCGCACAGGTACCGGTCGGCGTCAAGGTCGGCCAGCAAGCGCTCCTCCAAGGACCGCCTGCGCTCTTCGTATTCCGTTCGCAGCTCGTGCAACACGCTCACGTCTTCAGATCTCTCCTTCAGCGCCCAGCACCCCATCCAGGCAGGAGCGAACCCATCCCGTCACCCTCCGGTAACGGTCCAGCAAGTCCCCGGCGCTCCGCTCCCCCACCAGTCTCGCCAGCGGCTCGAGGTCGGTGCCGGAGCGGGGCAGCTTGGCGGGATCCTGATCCAGCAGAAACCTGGCCGACTCCAGGGCGAAAAAGAACTCCACCGCAGAACGGAGTTCAGCCGCCGGAAAGCCCGATTTCAAACCCTCCATTTCTTCAAGAATCGATATTGCTTCCAATAGGTTAGGTTCAATAACATGATGTTGAATCTGGAGGTACTGCACAGCAAACTGGACATCCAGCAACGCCCCCCGCCCGACCTTCAGATCGTACACTTCCAGCTCGTCCTCGCGGCCGATTTCCAGCTCCTTGCGCTGCCGAATGTGCCTGAGTTCCCGGCGCTCGGCAGGGGTGAAGGGGCGGCCGTACACCAGTTCAGCGGGATCGAATTCCAGATCCTGGGCCAGGATCACTCGGGCCTTGGTGTACGCCAGCCGCTCCCACGGTTCAGCCCGTTCCTCGAAGTAGCGGCGAAACTGGGACAAGGGAACCGCCTCACCGGTATGGCGGCCTTCCGGACGCAGCCGGAAGTCGACGGAGTAGGCCCTGCCGGCGGCCGTATACTCCTGCAATTCCTCCCGGAAGGTCCGCAGCAGGTCCCGGAACCGGGTGGCCGAGCGAGGCAGGGCGTGGTCATCGAACAGGAAGACCAGGTCCAAGTCGGAATGAAAGCCCAGTTCGCGCCCACCCAGTTTGCCCAGCGCCAGCAGCCCGGTGCCCGCGGCATCCACTTCCGGATGGGCGCGGACCGCAGCCCGCCAGGCCACCTGGATACAGGCATCCGCCAGTTCGCTCAACAGCAGACGGCTTTCCGGCTGTCCAGGACGGGCCAGCTCCCGGACCGCCACCTTGAACTCCTCCCGCTGCTTGTAGCGTCGCAGCGCCTCCCGGCGCTCCTGGGTGCTGCCCGACAGCACCTGCGGGAGGGCGCCCAGCTCCTGGGCGTACCGCCCCGGCGGCTCGTCCCGGAACACCACGTCCAGCAGCTCCGGATACCGGATCAGCGTTTCGGACAGGTACTCACCGGACTCCAGCAGGCGCAGGAGCGCCGCCGAAAAACCCGCATTCTCCACCATCTCCGCGTAAAGGGCGCTGCGGGAACCCAGGGCTTCGCAGAAACGGTCGAAGCGGTTCAGGATCAAGCGGGGATCCGGGCTGGTTGCCAGATGCTCCACCAGCACCGGCACCAGATTGGCCAGCAGGTTGCGCATGCGGGAAGGGGAAGCCGGAAAAGTGGGCGCCTCCTGCAGCACCCGGATGCCCTCCAGCAGGCTCTCCGGCGCCGTCGCCCCCCGCTGCTGCAGCCGTCTGGCCGCCTCCCCGTCGTCGATAGCGGGATTGAGGATGATCTCCTCCAGTTCCGACCGCCGGCGGGATTCCTCGAAAAGCCCGGCGTAGATCTGATGAACCTGGCAACTGTATTGCTCCAGATCCCGCCGGAAGGCCGCCAGCAGTTCGTCCTGTGCAGTCTCCCGATAGCCCATGCGGCGGGCGCACGCCGCCAGTGCCCCGGGATCCTCGGGCAGGCTGTGGGTCTGCAGGTCATGGACCAGCTGGAGTTTATGTTCCAGATTACGAAAAAAGACATAAGCGCTTGACAGTGATTGAAAATCCTTCAACGTAACAAAGCCGTTGTCCACCAGGCGGCGCAGGGCTTCCAACGTGTTCGGGGTGCGCAGAACCGGAAGCTGTCCGGCATAGAGGATCTGGAACGACTGGGTGAAGAACTCCACCTCCCGGATTCCCCCGAGGCCGAGTTTGATGTTGCGGCCCTGATCCCCCGTCAGGCGGAGAGACTGGTCTGAACGTTGCTTCATCCAGCGGATCTCTTCCACCGCGGCAAAGTCCAGGTAGCGACGAAAGACGAAGTCCTGGACCGACTGGACGAAACGCTCACCCAGCCCCAGGTCGCCGGCCACCGCCCGGGCCTTGATGAGAGCCAGCCGGTCGGTGGTATCCGCCCAGTTTTGGTAGTACTGCCGGCAGGATGACTCGGAATAGATGATTTCGCCTTTCGATCCCATGGGGCGCAACCGCAGATCGACCCGGTAGAGGCGTCCCTCGCCGGTGAATTCCGACAGCGCCCGGAGGTATTCCCGGCTGAAGCGGACCATCTCGGCGTGATCGGCCCCATCGGCATGCACGAACAGGAGGTCGATATCGGAGCTGAAGTTGAGCTCCCGGCCGCCGAATTTGCCCAGGGCGATGACGGCGAATCCGCGGGCGGCCGGCGGCCGCTCGGCGCTCAGGACCAGGAAACAGCGGTGGAGCAGGGCCTCCGCCAGATCCGAGATCTGGCGTACGGTCTGCTCCAGGGTTGCGCGGCCCAGCAGGTCCTGGGCGCCAATCCGCAGCGACTCCCGCCGCCGCAGCCGTCGCAGGGCGTCCAGGGCGGCCGCCGGGGCAGAGAACGGCCGGGCGGCCTCTTCCGCCTGGCGGTGGAAGTAGTCGGCTTGGGGGCAGCGGTCGAGCCGTTCCCGCTCCAGCAGCCAGTACAGGTATTCGGGGTTGCGGTTGAGGGTCTGGGCCAGATAGGGGGATGCCCCGAGGATGCCCAGCAGCACCTCGGCCGCCCTGGGGTTCTCCCCCAGCAGCACCACCAGGTTGCGGGGGTTGGGGACGTGTTCCAGGAAACCGAGGAAACGGGCGGCGGCAGCGTCCGGATCGGCCGAGCGGCCCATCTCGCCCAGCAGGATCTCGGCGGAATCGGCCAACGGCCGCGGATCTCCCAGCAGCTCGGCCGCCTGCTGCAGGTACCGGTCGACGGCGGAGATCCCGCGAAACCCGAACGTCTGGAGCAGTTTCGCCACAGCCGCCGGGTCCGGATCGGGGGCCAGGAACAGGTCAGCGGGCTGCATCAGGCGCTGATTGTAGCCTGTTCCCGGCCCCGGCTTCAGGACCCCGGAATCAGATGTCGAAATAGAGGGCGAACTCATAGGGATGCGGACGCAGCCGGATGGCGTCCACTTCCCGCTTCCGCTTGTATTCGAGCCACGTTTCGATGACGTCGGGGGTGAACACGTCTCCCTTGAGCAGGTAATCGTGATCCCGTTCCAGGGCATCCAGGGACTCTTCGAGGGAACCCGGAGTGTTCTGGACCTTGGCCATTTCCTCCGGCTCCAGGTCATACAGGTCCTTGTCCATGGGGTCGGGCGGCATGATCTTGTTCTGGATCCCGTCCAGTCCCGCCATGAGCATCGCGGCAAACGCCAGATAACCGTTGGCCGAGGGGTCCGGGGACCGGAACTCGATCCGCTTGGCCTTCTCCGAGCGCGAATAGGCCGGAATGCGGACGCAGGCGCTGCGGTTGCGCATGGAGTAGATCAGGTTGATGGGAGCCTCGTAACCGGGCACCAGCCGCCGGTAGGAGTTGGTGGTGGGAGCACAGAACGCCATCAGGGACGATGCGTGCTTGAGCAGTCCGCCGATGTAATAGACGGCCAGCTTGCTCAGATCCGCGTAAGTGCCGGCCTCGTAAAACAGGTTCTTGCCGCCTTTCCACAGGCTCTGGTGGCAATGCATGCCGGAGCCGTTGTCCTGGAAGATGGGCTTTGGCATCAAGGTCACGGTTTTACCGTGTTTTCTGGCCACGTTCTTGATGACGTACTTGAACTTGAGCAGTTTGTCGCCCATGGAGGTCAGGGTGTCGAAACGCATGTCGATTTCGCACTGGCCGCCGGTGGCGACTTCGTGATGATGGATCTCCACCTGGATGCCGATCTGCTCCAGGGTGAGCATCATCTCGGTGCGCAGGTCCTGGAGAGTGTCCATGGGGGGGACAGGGAAGTAACCTTCCTTGTACCGCGGCTTGTAGCCCAGGTTGGGGTTTTCCTCCCGTCCCGAGTTCCAGAAGCCCTCGGCGGAATCCAGGTAGTAGTAACCTTTGTTGTAGGTCTGGTCGAAACGGACTTCGTCCAGGACGAAGAATTCGGGCTCGGGCCCGAAATATGCCGTGTCCGCAATCCCGGTGGACTGCAGGTACTTCTCGGCCTTGCGGGCGATGTAGCGCGGATCCCGCGAATAAGGTTCGCCGGTGACGGGGTCGCCGACATCGCAGATCAGGTTCAGCGTCCGCACCTGGGTGAAAGGATCTTCAAAGGCGGAGGCGGGGTCCGGGAACAGCAGCATGTCGCTCTCCTGGATCTGCTGGAATCCCCGGATGCTGGAGCCGTCGAAGCCGAAGCCCTCCACGAAGCTGTCCTCGGTGACTTCCTTGGGGTTGGCGGTGAAGTGCTGCCACAGTCCGGGCAGGTCGCAGAAACGAAGATCCACCGCCTGAATCTCCCGGTCCTTGATGAGCTGCACAACCTCTTTCGCGTTCATCTTCTTCTCTCTCCTCTCTGTACTGTCGGTTCTGCGGACGACCGGCTCACGCCACCCGGCGCGATCCGCGTGCACAGATTTCCCTATTTTGGACATTTTTGTCGTCTTGTCAACTCAAAAACTGCATTTTGTCACTTTTCAACGAGCCGATTGTCAATCCTGACCCTGACACTTGGCACAATCGCGAGTTACACACTGTGGGAGCGGGCGGACGGAATGGACGTTCCTTCCGATCCCCGTACAGCTCGCACCGCATCGCCCAGATCCCTGGGACCACGGGGATGAACGCAGCGGTTTTCCGGGATGCGCGTTTCTCTTGACTCCCTGCCGGGGTCCGTGCATTCTGGGCGCTGACTTCCAGGCGGGACCGGCGGGACCCCGTCGTCCGGGAGTTCTCAGCCCGCCGCCCGCGGCTTCAGGAGGGGGGAGCGGATCATGGACCACAATGCTTGGACAATTGTTGTCGGACTGAGCGGTTCGTTCGGACTGGGGATGTGTTTCGCGCTGCTGGGTTCCATCGCCGTCAAGATGATGCCGCGGATGGAGATCGACCAGGCCCGCTTCGGAACGATGATCTCGGCCTTCATGTCGGCCTGCCTGGTGGCCTCGCTGGCGGTGGGGGTGCTGATGGACAGTTTGGGCTACCAGACCGTGGCGGTGGCCGGGTTCGCCGCCGCCGCGGTGGCGGTGTTGTTGCTGGCCAACGCCCGGAGCTCGGAATCCGGCATGCTGGCCTGCATCCTGCTGGGGATCGGCGCCATGGCGTGCAACACCACCGGCAACGTCCTGGGAACCAGCGTGGTCCAGACGCTGTTCGAAGGAGACGCTGCCGCCGCCAACAATCTGGTCAACGTCTTCTTCGGCCTGGGGCTGTTCCTGACGCCGTTTTTGGTGAGCTTCCTGTTCGAGAAGGTGAGCTATGAGAAGGCTGTGTCGACGTTGGGCGTGGTCCTGCTGATTCCTCTGATCCCTTCGTTTCTGGCGAGTTATCCGGCCGCTCCGGAAGGGTTTACGCTGGGCGACGCCTTCGGCCTGCTGAAGGAGCCGGTGACCATCGTGGCCGCCCTGGTGCTGTTCTGCTACATCGCGCTGGAATCGAGCTTCACCAACTGGCTGGCGCCTTTCGGCAAGGAAGTCATCTCGCGGGACAAGCCCGGTCTGCCCACCGACAGGGTGGACGCCTCGGCGGCCCGCCTGCTGTCGGCCTTCGCCATCGCCATGATGGTGGGACGGCTGATCACGAGTCTGTCGGGGATCACGGCGGCAGGCGGCTGGCTGATCGCGGGGGCGGCGCTGATCTCGGCGGTGATCATCGTGGTGATGGGCGGGGTGACTCGCACGGGCGCCGCCTATTTTCTGGCGGCGGCTTCCGGCCTGGTGTTCGCCCCGGCGTTTCCCACCACGGTGGGAGTGACCTTTGGCAAGTTCGGGGGCCCCAGCGGGAGCCTGTTCGGGATCATCTTCGCGGTGGGTCTGGCGGGGGCGGTGATCGTGCCCAAGGCGATCGGAAATCTGGCCAAGGGAACGTCGGTGCAGAAAGCCCTCAAGCTCCTGATTCCGGCCTGTCTTCTGTTGGCGGTGCTGGCGATCGTCCTGCACACGCGGCCGAACGTGGGCTGAGCGGGGGCTGCCGGTTCCGCGCTTTGCGCCGGGCGGAAAGCGGGGCGGCCTACCGTCCGGACCGGAGGCGGGCGGCCAGGGAACGGCCGTCGACGGTTTCCGGCACGGGGATGCCCAGCAGCTCGGCCAGTGTGGGCGCCACATCCACCGTCGCCACCCGGCCTTCCAGCCGGGCCGGCCCAACGCCCGGCACCAGGAAGATCAGGGGCACGTGGGTGTCGTACCGGTAGGGAGTCCCGTGGGAGGTCCCGGTGCCGGCAGCGGTCAGGAAGTACTCCCGGGTCTGCACCAGCAGGTCGGGACTGCGGCCCGCCAGATAGCTGTTGCGGAACAGCCGCCGGAACTCCTCCAGCTCTCCCGCCGCCGGTTGTGGGCTCTCCAGCTCGGTGCGCGTCCATACTTTCCGGATGAAGTCGCACTGCTCGAGCAGCACTGCGGCGTCGCGTTCCACCTCGTGCCGGCTGCGGCCGGTGCGGTCCAGGGCGGCGTCGTTCAGGTAGAAGCCGCTCAGGAACCAGTCTTCCTCGGCGCCGTAGCGCTGCAGGAACTCCAGGCCCCGGCGCTGGACGCACTGGATGTCCAGCGCCCCCAGCCGGCCGGCGGGACGCCCCACGTGCTGCAGGTACTCGGGCACCTCCATCGCCCCGTGGTCGGCACTGAACACCACCCAGTACCGGCCGCGTCCCACAGTTGCGTCCAGCAGATCGAAGAAGCGCCCCAGCGCCCGGTCCAGGCGCCGGAACTCGTCGACAATCTCGGGACTGTTGGGCCCGAACGTGTGGCCCACCGAGTCCAGCGCCGACAGGCTGACTCCCAGGAAATCGGTAGCCTCGCCGCCGCCCGCCCGCTCCCCTTTGACGAGGGCCGCCACGAACTCCAGCAGGTACTCGTCCATGAAGGGGGTTTCACCGAAAGCGGCATAGAAGCTGCGGTCAGGCGCCAGTGAGGCATCGCCGATCGCATGGGGGAAGCGGCGGGTGAACCAGCCGCGGTCCGACGGCGTCACCTCCAGGCGGGCAGGGTCTCTCAGCTCGGCAAGCGGCTCCCAAAGTGAGCCGAAACGCGCCCCGGGCAGACCGGCGGCGTTGAAGTCCCGGGCCCACTGGGGAAGCTCCGGCAGGTAGTGGGTGCTGGAGACGAACTCGCCGGTGCGGGCGTCGTACCAGTAGGCAGCATCCGCATGTCGGCCCCCCAGCAGTACCGCCGCGCGGTCCTTCCGGCTGGCGGCAAAGGCCCGGGAGCCGGGCTGTGCCTGCTTCAACCAGTCGGCAAAACCGGTGACCAGCAGATTCCGGGGCGAACGGCCTTCAGACCCGCTCCTGCCGCCGGTGGTAACCAGACGGGTCGACGCATCGTCCACGCAGTACACCCGGCGACGGCCACCGTCTTCGAACCACTCGTTGCCCACGATTCCCGAAGTCCGCGGGTAAGCACCGGTGGACAAGGCGGCATGGCCGGGGGCGGTGGCGGTGACCGCATGATCCTGATGGGCGTCCAGGAACGTGACTCCCTCCCGCCGCAGGCGTGCCAAGCCACCATGAAACTCCGGAGCAAAGCGCTCGAGATACTCCGCCCGTCCCTGGTCGATGACCAGCATCACCACCAGCCGGGGCCGCTCCGGCGCCGGGGCGGCCAGCAAACCACACCGCAGGCTCCCGGGGGCCTCAAGTGGGAGCGCCAGCGTGCACAGAGCCGGCAGCAGCCGGAACAGGCGTCTACAAGGAAGCGGTTTCGGGAGCGTCATGGACCTGCTCCATCAGGTAGTAGCCGATGAGATGCTGCATGAGGAAGTGGGCTTCTTCGATCCGACCCATATGCTCGGATCTTACCTGCAGCGAGACTTGGGAAAGAGCAGCCAGCCGGTTGGGCCGTCCCCCGCTGAAGCCGATGGTGATCAGGCCGTTGGCGTTGGCCCACTCAACCGCCCGCAGGACATTGGGGGACTGGCCGCTGCCGCTGAACGCCAGCAGCAGATCGCCGGGCTCGGCGAAGTTGCGCAGCTGTTCGACGAAAACCTGGCTGTAGTCCAGGTCGTTGGCCAGCGCCGTCAGCCAGGACACATTGTCGGTAAGAGCCAACACCTTGAAACGACGGGAGCGGTGCAGGGAAGCCCCTTTGCCCAAATCGTTGGCGAAGTGACTGGCGGTGGCGGCGCTGCCTCCATTGCCGCATACAAATATGTGCCGACCCGCCTGCCGGGCTTCCTCCAGCAGGGCGATGGTGCGGGCCACGCCGTCCAGCGGCAGCTCGCGCAGCGTCTCCAGAGACTGGGACAGATAGACATGCAGGTATGTATTGACGGAGTTCGGGTCCATAGCGATCCTGTCCGGACCTCCCGGCGCCCCGCCGGCGGGCTTCGCCGGCCGGCAAATCACCGTCGATTTCAGCCGGTTTGCCCGGAAGCGGTCGCCCGCAACGGGAGCTTCCTTATATCATCGGAGGCGGCGGCTTGTCACACCGATCCGGGCCCGCGGCGCCCGGCTCCGGCCGCCGGAGAAGCAGCAATGGCCATCCTTTGTCTCGAAAGCGGTGGCACCAAACTGGTGGCGGCCTGGGCCGACGCCCGCGGGAGACTGCAGGAAAGGGAACTGGCCTACCGCGAGCCGGGTCAGACGGCCGGCCAAACCCTCGAGGCGCTGATCCGGCTGGGCCGCCGGGTAGCGTCGGGCCGTTCTCCCTCGGCGGTCTGTCTGGGCTTTGGCGGCCTGGTGGATCGCCGCCGCCAGGCACCTGCCGGCTGCTTTCATGAGCACGGCTGGGAAGACCTCGACCCTGCACGCGATCTCGCGGCGGCCTTTACAGCCCCGGCCTGGGTGGAAAACGACTGCAAGCTGGCCGCTCTGGCCGAGGCGCTGTGCGGCGCCGGCCACCCCGGCGACCGCCTGCTGTATGTCACGGTGGGAACCGGCATCGGCGCGGGCTACGTGAGCGACGGACGCCTGCTGGCGCTGGGTGAGCTGGGCGAAATGGAGCTCGGGCACATCGTCGTCGAGCCCGGGGGCCCCCCCTGCGGCTGCGGCCAGAAAGGCTGTCTGGAGACCCTATGTTCCGGCCCCGGACTCGAACAGTTGTCGTACCGGCTCACCGGCCGAACCACCTCCGCCCGGGAACTCATGCAGAGCTGGAAGTCCGGTGATCCAACCGCCCGACAGACGGTCTTAAAATCCGCCGAATACATGGCGGTGGCCCTGGCCTGCGCGGTCAACCTGACCGTGCCGACCTGCGTGGTGCTGGGGGGCGGAGTGATGGCCGACAACGGGGACTATCTGGATCTCGTCCGTCGCGAGACGGTGTCGAGGGTATTCCCCCCGTTCCGCGCAGCGACGCGTTGGTCATTGTCGGCGCTGGGTCGCGACGTGGTCTGCCAGGGCGCAGCCCTGTGGGCTGTTCAGCGCCTGCAGGCCGCCACGGCGGGGTACGACTTGCAAGGGGATCCGGGAAGCATCTAAGCTCTCAGAACGCCGGACCGGCGGAAAGGACGAATTCCCATGGCTGACGACCAGAACGCTGTGATTGCTGAGATGGAGAAAGGCTTCGGCGAGAAGATCCTCTTCAGCGTCAGCGAGTTTAGAGGAAAAAAGTACGCAAATATACGCATTTACTACGAAGACGATGAAGGCGAGTGGAAGCCCACCAAGAAAGGCCTGAGCATCTCCATGGACAGCTATCCCGAATTCCGGGAGCGGCTGGGCATGTTGGAAGAGTACTTGCGGGAGCAGGGGTATCTGCGCGACTGAGGAAGAGGTGAATGGTCATGGCATGTGAGATCAAGTGCAATGCGGACGGGCCGCTGGTGGTGTCCGGGGACTTCGAGCTGAAGGATGCGGCAGGCCGCGTCTTCGGCCTGGGCGGCCGTACGACGATCAGCCTGTGCCGCTGTGGAGGATCGCAGAACAAGCCGTTCTGCGACGGTTCCCACCGGCGGATCGGATTCCAGTCACAGGTGGAGTGTCGGGACCTGCCGCCCCGGGGCTGAACGGTTCGTCGCGACCCGTCCGCCCGCAACCCCCGACCTTCAACTTTTCAAACGCCTTGAGCCCTGCCGGAAGTTTCTCCGCCCATTATTTGACATAATCCATCTTATACGACGTTACGGATGAGGCCATCCTGGCGGCTGGTGGAAGCGTGCAGTTCCCCGCCGGTACGGGCGCGCTCAGTGCCCACGGCGGAGGCGGGATGCGGAGGGATGCGGTTGGAAGGCCGGGTCCGGCTTCGCGACTTCGGCGGTCAGGCGCTTACGTGGTTACATCTTGTACTTGCCCAGATCCTCGGGCCTCAGGTTCTCCAGCCACTGCCGGACCTCGTCCGGGTCCAGCTTCTCCCGGTCCAGCGTGATGTTGCGGCTGCTCTGGATCACCTCTTCGGTCACGAAGATGGGGGCGTCAACCCGCAGCGCCAGCGCGATGGCATCACTCGGCCGGCTGTCCACCAGCAGCTTGCGGGAATTCACGCTCAGGTGGATGACCGCATAGAAGGTGTTGTCCTTCAACTGGGTGACCACCACCTTCTCCACCTCGGCTCCCAGGTTGAGGAGGATGTTCTTGAGCAGATCGTGGGTCATGGGCCGGGGCGTGTCCACCCGCTCGATCTGGAGGGCGATGGCGTTGGCCTCGAAAATGCCCACCCAGATGGGCAGCAGCGTGTTGGTCTGGACGTCCTGCAGGATCACGATGGGCGAGTTGGTGATGGGATCCATCATCAGACCCTTGATCTTAAATTCGCGTTCCATAGCCACGACTCCCCTGCCTTGGACTTTAAACCACCTCCGCCAGGCGGCATTGCACCACCGGCTCACCCATGAGACTGTTGGGACCCACGCCGGTGATCCGGACCCAGGTGAGCTCACCGGGCCGTTCCTCACCCGGGAAGTTGACCACCTTGCCGGTGGTGGTCCGCCCGGAACAATGGATGCCGTCCCGGGCCCTGCCTTCCACCAGCAGCTCGAACTCGCGCCCAAGATAAAGCTGGCGGTGCAGTTCCAACTGGATTTCCCGCTGCAGCCTTTGCAGCTCGGTCAGCCGGCGGGCCTTGACCGGCTCCGGCACGTCGTCGGCCCAGCCGGCGGCCTCGGTGAGGGGGCGGATGGAGTACTTGAAAGAGAACATCTGTTCGTAGCGCACCTGGCGGACCAGGTCCAGCGTCTGTTCGAAGTCGGCCTCCGTCTCGCCGGGAAAACCCACAATGATATCGGTGGATAGGGCCAGATACCTGCCGCACTTTCTGAGCTTGTCCACCAGTTCCAGGTACCACTCGCGGGTATGCTGTCGGCGCATGCGGCGCAGCACCGGCGTCGAGCCGGACTGGACGGGCACGTGGACCTGGTCGCACAACACCGGACGCTCCCCCAGCAGGCGGATCACGTCGTCCGTGAAGTGGCGGGGGGCCGGCGAAGTAAAACGGAGACGGCGCAGGCCGGGCAGCTCCGACAGCTCCGCCAGCAGGTCGGCGAAGCGGTAGGCGCGGCGCTCGGGATCGCGGTAACTGTTGACGGTCTGGCCCAGCAGGAGGATTTCGATGTACCCCTCGTCCAGCGCCCGGCGGGCCTCGGCGAGGATCAGGCGCGAGGGTCGGTTGCGTTCCCTGCCCCGGGTGTGCGGCACGATGCAGAAGGCGCAGTGCTTGTTGCAGCCCTCCATGATGGTGATGGAAGCCCGGAAACCGGTCGTGCGGGAGACGGCGTCGATCTCCACGGGCGACGGGGACTCCAGGAAACGGGTCGCGGCGCGTCCGGAGGCGGCTCCGGGCCGGACCTCAGCCAAAAGGTCAGGAAGTTCGTGGTAAAGGTGCGTTCCGACAACCAAATCCACGTAGGGCGCCCGACGCAGCATGGCCTCACCTTCCTGCTGGGCGACACAGCCGAGGACGCCGATGACGAACCCGGGATCGCGGTGTTTGCGGCGCTGCAGTTCACCGAGCCGGCTGTAGACCTTTTGGGCGGCCTTTTCACGCACACTGCAGGTGTTGAGAAGGAACACGTCCGCCTCTTCCACCGAGGATGCCGGAACGTAACCGCATCGGGAGAGGAGTCCCGCGATCTTCTCCGAGTCGTGCTCGTTCATCTGGCAGCCGTGGGTTTCGATGTAGAAGGTGCGGGTCATGCGTTCGCCAGTCCTCATTGTACGGGAAAGCTCGGCGGGGTGGTGAAAGAACCGGCGGCGTGACGCGGCGCGGTTTACGCGCCGTCGGCCGCCAGACGCCCCTGGGCCAGCAGCTCGCGGGCCTGCTGGAGAGTGGTGTCGGACACCCGAT
>FWPU01004265.1_pt1 | contig 30231 bp, 30 predicted proteins | sample 2228361 | NCBI WGS metagenome assembly FWPU01 (sample SAMEA103939777, study PRJEB20133) | metagenome | reverse complement strand
AAGAAGGAGAAAAAACCGAGGGTTAAATTAGGGAAGAAGAAAACCCCAGAAGCATCCCTCCTTCCTCCCATAGAAGTTCCTGCTGAACCTGTCCCCCCCATCATTGAACCTGTCAGTGAGAAAGAAGAGAGGGAGATTCCTCCTTCGACCCCCCCGAGGGCTGAAGAAGTGCCAAGCCCCACCCCTTCCCAAAAAGTTAAGGAAATAGAAAAACCCAAGGTCCTGGAAGAACCCAAATTGCCAGAAATAAAGATTACAGATAAGGAAGAGATGATTGGGAAGAGGAAGGGGTATATCAAAAAACGAAGGTTGATTGAGGAGAGGTTGATCATTGAGAAGGCTTCTGAGAAAGAGGTATTCACTGAGAAAGAGATTGAATTAACCCCTCGCCCCTACCGACCCATGAAGAAGAAGGTGGTTTTGAAAACCCCCAAGAAGACAGAGGTCACCCTTCCAAAGCCCATCAAGAGGATTATTCGAATCGCAGAGATGATCGCGGTGGCAGATCTGGCCAAAAGAATGGGAGTGAAGGGCGGAGAGGTGATTAAAAGATTGATGGACTTAGGGGTTTTCGTCAACATCAATCAAATGATCGATGCGGACGTGGCCTCCCTGGTGGCCAGCGAATTTGGCTATGAAGTAGAGAAGGTCTCCCTCGAACGAGAAGAACTCTTAGAGAGAAAGGAAGACCTGCCAGAGGAGTTGGAGCCGCGGCCTCCCGTGGTCACTATTATGGGACATGTGGATCATGGAAAGACCATGCTCCTCGATTCTATTCGAAAGACCAATGTGATTGGAGAAGAGGCAGGAGGGATTACTCAGCATATCGGGGCCTATGATGTAAAACTCGAAAATGGGCATGTGGTCTTCATCGACACTCCAGGCCACGAGGCCTTCACTGCCCTCAGGGCCAGAGGGGCGAAGGTGACGGATATTGTGGTATTGGTGGTCGCCGCCGATGATGGAGTGATGCCCCAGACCCGTGAAGCGATTGATCATGCTCGGGCTGCAAACGTTCCTATCATTGTGGCGATCAACAAGATCGATAAACCCAATGCCAATCCCGAGAAGGTAAAAAAAGAACTTTCAGAATATGGGTTGGTTCCAGAAAAATGGGGAGGCAATACACTTTATGCCGAGGTTTCTGCCAAACAGAAAATAGGAATCAAAGACCTGCTGGATTTAATCCTCCTTCAGGCAGAGATTCTGGAATTGAAAGCCAATCCGAATAAACTCGCACGAGGGACGATCATTGAATCTCGACTGGATAAAGGTAGGGGGCCTGTGGCTACAGTCCTTATCCAAGAAGGGACCCTCAGACCAGGAGACGTTTTCATCGCAGGTTCTCACTATGGCCGGGTGAGGGCGATGCTGAATGATCGGGGTCAGAAGATCGAAGAGGCTAAGCCCTCTATCCCTGTAGAGGTCGTAGGGTTTAATGATATCCCTGAGGCAGGGGACCCCTTCATCGTTGTTCCAGAAGAAAGGATTGCCAAGCAGATCACCCTTTATCGTCAAGAAAAGGTAAGAGAGAAAGAACTTTCAAGGTTAAGCAAGGTCTCCTTACAAGAACTCTATGAAAAGATTAAAAAAGGAGAAGTGAAGGAGCTCAATGTGATTATCAAAGCCGATGTCCAGGGATCGATTGAGGCGGTCAAAGAATCCCTCTTAAGACTTTCCACCGATGCAGTAAAAGTGAATATCCTCCACGGTGGGATAGGGGGGATCACGGAAACCGATGTAAACTTAGCATCGGCCTCCAATGCGATCATCATCGGGTTCAATGTCAGACCCAGCCCGAAGGCCCAATCTCTGGCTGAGCAGGAGCATGTGGATATCCGGACCTACTCCGTGATCTACGATGCGATCGATGATATTAAGAAGGCCCTCGAAGGGCTATTAGAGCCTACCTATAAGGAGCGAATCTTGGGAAGAGCTCAGGTCATCCAACTTTTCAACATTAGCAAGGTGGGGACGGTTGCAGGGAGTTTGGTCATCGATGGGAAGGTGGTCAAAGGCGCTCCAGCCCGACTCCTTCGGGATAATGTAGTCATCTACAATGGGAAAATTTCTTCTCTAAAACGATTCAAGGATGATGTGAAGGATTGCAGTCATGGCCTTGAATGTGGGATTGGAATAGAGAATTTTAATGATATCAAACTCGGAGATATTATCGAATCCTATGAGATTGAGGAGGTTCAGCCACGTCTCTCGTAGGGCCGATCAAGAGGGGGAGGGGAAATGGTGGTTGGAATTTGTCAACTCGATATCCGGATTCCTGAAACTCATTCATTAAAAGGGAAAAGGCAGGTTCTTCGAAAATTGATCGAGCGAGCAAGCCATCGGTTCAATGTTGCCATCTCCGAGGTGGGAGACCATGACCTGTGGCAACGGGCGCTCATCGGCATCTGTACCGTAGGAAATGATCGAAGACATATCAATTCAAGTTTGGATAAGGTCATTGATTTTATCGAAAAGATGAACCTGGTGGAAGTAGTCCATTCAGAGATAGAGATTCTGACGGTTTAAAGAGAGGCTGGGGTGTGGAAGTAAGACGTTCAGAGAAAGTTGCGGATCTGATTCAAAAAGAGATTTCGGAGATGTTGACCAAAACCCTTAAAGATCCCCGAATCGGGTTCGTCACCATTACCCGTGTCTCAGTCTCTGAAGACTGTCGAAGGGCGAATGTCTATTTCAGTGTGGCTGGGAGCCTCGAGGAGAAAGAGAGTTCCCTAAGGGGTCTCAACAGCGCCAAAGGATATGTCCGGAGGGAATTGGGCAGACGAATCAGACTGAAGTATACGCCCGATATCCTCTTCCATTTCGATCCATCGATTGAATATGCCATCCATATTGAAGAAATATTCCATCGGATAAGAGAGGAAAAGGGGAGAGATGGGGATGAGGATTGATGGCGTTCTCGTAGTGGATAAACCTGGAGGGATCAGTTCCTTTGGAGTGGTTAAGGAGATCAAGCATAGGTTTAGACTTAAAAAAGTGGGGCATATTGGAACATTAGATCCATTTGCCACCGGGGTTTTGCCAATCGTCATCAATGAAGGGACCAAATTGGCCCCCTTCTTAACAGAGGAACCCAAACAATATGAGGCGATCTTAAAATTGGGAGAGGAGACGACCACGGATGACCCAACCGGAGAGGTGGTCCATAAAAGTCCATGGGAAGAGGTAACCCCAGAGGAAATCCTTTCGGTCTTTCAACACTTTTTGGGGAAGATTAGACAGAAACCCCCTATGTTTTCTGCCATCAAAATAAAGGGAAAACCCCTCTATCGGTTGGCCAGGAAAGGGATCGAGGTTGAACGGGAGGAAAGGGTGGTTGAGATTTTTAGCCTTGAGGTTCAAAAGATCGCCCTCCCCCTTGTTCAGTTCCAGGTCTCTTGTTCGAAAGGAACTTATATCCGTTCCCTGGCAAAGGATGTAGGGCAAAGGATCGGGTGTGGAGCACACTTGGTCTCCCTGAGAAGAACTCGAAGTGGAACCTTTACCCTCACCCAGGCTATTCCTTGGGAGGCATTAAAAAAGATCAACCAGATTGAGGAACTCCAATCTTGGCTCATCTCCCCCAGAGAGGCCTTGTCAACCATGCCTGAAGTGGTGGTAGAAGAGAGCATTGCAAGGAAGGTTCGTTTTGGACAAGGGGTGACTCTCTATGACCTCTTTGGTCAAACGCTTCCTGCCTTTCAAGAAGGAGGGTGGCTAAAGATGTCCTCTCCAGGCACAGGCTTGGTGGCCATTTTAAGGACAGAGAGGAAGAGGGAGAAGATCGATGGGAACGACTCGAAAACCCTTATCTTTCGTCCCCTGAGAATATTCCATTTCGATGAAAAATATGCATCGTTCCAAGGAGGGATTTCATGACGCTTTTACAGGAAAGAAAAAAGGAGATCATTGACCAATTCAAACTCCATGAGAAGGATACAGGATCCCCTGAAGTTCAAATTGCGCTTTTGAGTGAGAGGATCCAGTATCTCACGGAACACTTTAAAGTTCATAAGAAAGACCATCATTCTCGAAGGGGTCTCTTGAAATTAGTTGGCCAAAGGAGAAAACTCCTTAACTACCTCAAAGAGAATAATATCGAGAGATATCGGGGCGTGATTGATAAGTTGGGTCTACGGAAATAGAGTCTCTGGGTTAAGTCTCAAGGTTTTCAAAGATCGGGGGAGTCAATCCCGCATGGAATAATCTTAAAAGGAGTGAGGCGAATTTTATGGTTCGAAGTTTAGAAACCGATTTTGCTGGGAGACCAATTTCGATTGAAACTGGAAAAGTGGCCAAACAGGCCAATGGCTCGGTATTGGTTCGATATGGTGAGACCGTGGTCTTGGTTACGGTGGTTGCTTCTGAGAAGAAACGCGAGGGGTTGGATTTCATTCCCCTCACCGTCAATTACCTTGAAATGACCTATGCAGCAGGAAAGATCCCTGGGGGGTTTTTTAAGAGAGAAGGCAAGCCCAGTGATCATGAGACGCTCATTTCAAGATTTATTGACCGTCCACTTCGCCCCCTCTTTCCAAAAGGATTTCAGAACGAGGTTCAGGTCATTGCGACAGTCCTTTCTGCCGATCCAGATAATGATCCAGCAATCTTGGGGATGATCGGAGCCTCTGCAGCCCTTTCCATCTCTGATATCCCCTTCTTTGGCCCAATTGGAGGAGCCAAAGTAGGGCGAATTGACGGAGAATATGTGCTCAACCCTGCCCCAGGGGAGTTAGAACTAAGTGATATCGATCTTTTCGTTGCAGGAAGTGAGAATGCCATTATCATGGTAGAGGGCAGTGCTAAGGAGGTAAGGGAAGAGGAAATCTTAGAGGCCATTATCTTTGGCCATCAATCCATCCTGCCTGTGATCAACCTTCAGAAAGAACTGAAATCCATTACGGGAGTTCCGGCCAGGGAGTTTGAGCTTCTAAGACCGAAAGAGGACATTTTCGATAGGGTTCAAACCTTGGCCGAGGGAAAGTTGACCGAAGCCTTCTTTATTCAGGAAAAACTCAAGAGGAGGGAAAGGTTGGAAGAGATCCTTCAGGAGACCTTGAAGGAATTGGGGGCAGAGGATGAGGGCACCAAAAATATGGTGAGGATTGCCTTAGAAGAGATCCACCGTACCACCATGAGAAAGTTGATTCTAAAACACCGAAGGAGAATTGATGGAAGGGGCCTTTCAGAGATTCGACCCATCTCCTGTGAGGTGGGAATCCTTCCCAGAACCCACGGTTCAGCCCTCTTCACCAGAGGAGAGACTCAGGTTTTAGCGGTGGTGACGTTTGGAACCTCTGAAGACGAACAGAAGATAAACTCCCTATTGGGAGAAAGTTATAAATCCTTTATGCTCCATTATAATTTCCCGCCTTTCTGTGTGGGGGAGGCTGCTCCCTTGAGGGCGCCCGGTCGAAGGGAGATTGGACATGGGGCTCTCGCAGAGAGGGCGATTTTTCCGGTCCTTCCCTCCAATGAGAAATTTCCTTACACCATTCGAATTGTCTCCGAAGTTTTGGAATCAAATGGCTCCTCTTCCATGGCAACGGTTTGTGGAGCCAGTCTTTCCTTGATGGATGCAGGAGTTCCCATCAAAGCCCCTGTGGCTGGAATTGCCATGGGGCTGATTCTCGAGGATGGCCAGGTAGCCATTCTCTCAGACATTTTAGGAGATGAGGACCATTTTGGGGATATGGATTTTAAGGTTGCTGGAACGGCAAATGGGGTGACGGCGATCCAGATGGATATCAAGACCCAAGGCTTAACCAAAGAGATTCTTCAACAAGTACTCAGCCAGGCCCGTGAAGGAAGGCTTCACATCCTTTCCAAGATGAACAAGACCATCTCCGAGCCTCGAAAGGACCTTTCACGCCATGCCCCTCGAATCATCACCATGCAAGTCAAACCAGAAAAGATTCGAGACATTATCGGTCCAGGAGGGAAGACCATTCGAAGCATTGTGGACCAAACAGGGGTGAAGGTGGATATTGAAGATTCTGGGATGGTAAAGTTGGCCTCTCCCAATTACGAAGCCCTGGAAAAGGCCATCAAACTGATTAAAGCCCTGACCCAAGAGGTCGAAGTAGGAGGCCTCTACAAGGGAAAGGTCGTCCGAATCTTAGGGTTCGGTGCCATTGTGGAAATATTTCCTGGCACGGATGGACTCATCCACATTTCTCAACTGGCAGAGGGTCATGTGAAGTCGGTCTCTGATGTGCTGAAGGAGGGTGAGGAAGTTTGGGTAAAGGTAATAGACATCGATCCCCAAGGCCGAATCCGATTGAGCCGAAAGGCAGCCTTAAGAGAGATGGCAAAAAAATCAGGCTCCAAGAGCAATTGATGGACGAATCGATTAGAAAACCTCATATTCTTTTAAACTCTTCTTGGATGATTTCAGGAGAGGGATATCAAAAAACGGTCCTGAGCAATGGGATCAAGGTAATCACGGAAGAGATCCCTTATCTCAAATCGGTCTCGATTGGTATTTGGGTGACCACTGGATCAAGAGATGAAGCCCCTTCTGAAAACGGAATCTCCCATTTCATTGAACATCTCCTCTTCAAAGGCACTGAACGGAGGACTGCCTATGAGATTGCCAGGGAGATCGACTCCGTAGGGGGGACCCTCAATGCCTTTACCGGAAGGGAATATACTTGTTTCTATGCAAAGGTGATCGATAAGAATCTCCCCTTAGCGATTGACCTGCTTTCCGATATCTTTCTCCATTCGGTCATGGACGAGAAGGAGATAGAGAAAGAGAGGATGGTGATCCTTCAAGAGATCAAGATGGTGGAGGATACTCCTGACGATTATATCCACGAACTTTTCAACCAGATCTGTTGGGGAGACCATCCCTTGGGTTTTCCCATCTACGGAACCTCTGAGAGGGTTCAATCGTTTCATCGCGACCAGATTGTTCGATTCTTTAAAGAACACTATCAGCCCAATCGAACCATTATCTGTGCGGCGGGAAACCTTCGACATCAGGAGGTAGTGGATCAAATCGAAGCCTCCTTTGGTCAAATCCCCAAATCGGATAAGACGAAGGAGAGGAAGAGGGCAGAATCTGTCTCCCGAACTCATATCTGGAAAAGAGATCTGGAGCAGGTCCACTTCTGTCTTGGAACGAAAGGGCTTCGCTACAACCATACCCGACGCTTCGCCTCCTATACCCTGAACACGATTTTGGGAGGAGGGATGAGCTCCAGGCTTTTTCAGGAGATCCGTGAGAACCGGGGATTGGCCTATTCTGTCTATTCCTACCTTCCAGCCTATTTCGACACTGGACTGACGGTGGTTTATGCAGGGACCAGCGAAGAATCCTTTCAAAAGGTGATTGACCTCATCCTGAAGGAGTTTGTTCACCTGAAGACGAAGCCTTTTAAAAATAGAGAGCTCGAGACCGCCAAAGAGCAACTCAAAGGGAATCTTCTCCTCAGCCTTGAAAGTTCGGATAGCCTGATGACCCGTCTGGCAAAAAATGAGATTTACTTTGAATCCTACCTTCCTGTCGAGACCATCCTCAGGGGAATCGATGAGGTGAAGGAGGAGGAGGTAAGGGAACTGGCTAAAGAGATCTTTAATGAAGAGTTTTTCTGTTTGACCGTTATGGGTCCGGTGGAGGGTAAGGATTTTGATAACGCCCTAAAAAGATTGGATCGATGGAACGAATAAAGGTCTTTGTCAAAAGGTTAAAAAAAAATTGTCCCATCTCACTTCCCCAGTACATGACCAGTGGATCTTCAGGCATGGACCTTTTTGCATGCCTTGAGGAAGACGTGGTCCTGGGTCCAGGAGAGAGGCGGCTTATCCCTACTGGAATCTCGATCGCAATTCCTGAAGGGTTTGAAGGACAGATCAGAGCCCGAAGTGGATTGGCTATCCAGAAGGGGATAGGAATCATCAATGGGCCGGGCACCATCGACTCCGACTACCGTGGAGAGGTTGGGGTTCTATTGATCAATTTTGGAAAGGACCCCTTGGTCATCCACCATGGCGACCGGATTGCTCAGTTGGTCATCTCTCAGGTTTTTCGAGCCACTCTGGAGGAAGTGGATGACCTTCCGGCGACTCAGAGACAAGAAGGAGGATTTGGCCATACTGGGGTTTGATGAGGGGGCCCCACGGAAGCCATTCAATCTAAAGCAGAGGACTGTTTCTCTCCTCTGCTTTTTATTCAGAAAGCCTGATTATTCAAAAAAAGAATGGACCATTACTTAGACCAATACCTCCACTATTTGGTCGTCGAAAAAGGTCTTGCCCGAACCACCCTCGAGGCTTATCGTCAAGGATTGAATCGCTTCTTTGACTTTTTAAAGGAGAAGGGGATTAGTGAAGTTCAATCCGTCAACAAACTTGATGTGAGGGCTTTTCTTCTTTCCCTAAAGAAAGAGGGCCTTTCCATCAAGACAGTGGCGCGTAATCTGGTGGTCCTTCGAACCTTCTTTCGCTTTTTGGTTCAGGAAGGGATTCTAAGGATTAACCCGGTTGAGGATATCGAATCCCCAAAAGTGGCAAGGTCATTACCCGAGGTTTTGACGCTTAGGGAAGTGGAGTCTCTTTTGGAACAACCCAATCTTCAAACCCCTCTGGGCCTCAGAGACCGTGCGATGATGGAGATGCTTTATGCGACAGGAATGCGAGTTTCTGAATTGACTCGACTTCCAACCCATCAGGTCAACTTAGAAGGGGGGTATGTCCTTCTTTTTGGAAAAGGTTCAAAAGAGAGGGTGGTTCCCCTCGGACAAGAGGCCATCCGATGGGTGAGCCTCTATTTAAAGGAGGTTCGTGGGAGGCTTTCAAAAGGAAGGGAGAGTCCGTTCCTTTTTATCAACCGAATGGGTAGGGAGATGAGTCGGCAGATGTTCTGGAAGAATATCAAGGCCTATGCCCGAAAGGCTGGCATCCATAAAAGGATCACGCCTCATCTGCTCCGACATTCCTTTGCCACCCATCTTCTTGAGAGGGGAGCAGATCTACGGTCGGTTCAGCTGATGCTGGGTCATGTGGATATCTCCACCACTCAGATCTATACCCATATCACAGGGGAGAGATTGAAGAAGGTTCACCAGCGATATCACCCCCGAGGATAACTTCTTTCCTTTTTGAGGAACATGGAAGTCATCACCACCCATACGAATGCGGATTTTGATTCGTTGGCTTCGATGTTGGCCGCTAAAAAACTCTATCCCGAGGCGGTGTTGGTATTCCCTGGTTCTCAAGAGCGAAGCCTTCGAGACTTCTTCATCCATTCCACCCTTTATGCCTTCCAAGTGGAGAGGATCAAAAACATCGACTTCAAACAAGTCACCCGACTCATCTTGGTGGATACCAGACAGGTCAGCCGAATTGGAAAATTTTCAGAAATCGTATCGAAACCCGGTTTAGAGATTCACATCTACGATCATCACCCTCCCTCTCCAGAGGACCTTCATGGATCTGTGGAAGTGATTTCGGAGGTGGGGGCGACGGTTACCCTTCTTCTTGATCTTTTAAGAGAGCGTCAGGTTGAGATCACTCCGGATGAGGCGACCGTAATGATGCTTGGGATCTATGAGGATACGGGAAACCTCTCCTACCCCTCCACCCGAGAAGAAGATTTCAAGGCGGCAGGATATTTGTTGAGGAAGGGAGCCAATCTCAATGTCATTTCCAATATCATTACGAAAGAACTTACTTCAGAACAGGTTTATCTCCTGAATGAACTGATTCAATCCGCCCATCGATACCCCATTCAGGGAGTTGATGTGGTGATTGCAGAGGCTTCCTCGGACCGATACATTGGTGACATTGCAGTGCTGGTTCACAAATTAAAGGACATGGAAAACCTGGATGTCCTCTTTGCTTTGGTCCGGATGGAGGATCGGGTCTACTTGATCGGGAGGAGTCGCATTGAGGAGGTCAACTGTTCTGAGGTGGCGGCTGAGTTTGGAGGGGGAGGCCATCCCACTGCCGCCTCTGCAACCATCAAAGGGATGACGTTGACAGAGGTTCACCAACGGCTGCTCAAGACATTGAGAGACCTGATCAAACCCAAAAAGAGTGCCAGGGATATGATGACCTACCCCGTAAAAACCATCGAGGCTGGGAGAACCTTGGAGGAAGCAGGAGAGGTGCTTGCCCGATATCACCTCAATGTCCTCCCGGTGCTTCAGGATGAAAAGGTGGTGGGGCTGATTTCAAAACAGGTGGTAGAAAGGGCTACCCACCATGGACTTCAATCTTCCCTGGTCAAAGATTATATGAGTACGGAGTTCTCGGTCGTCTCGCCCGACACTCCTTTTTCGCGGATCCAAGAACTGATCATTGGCCATAACCAGAACCTTCTCCCTGTGATCGACCATGAGAGATTGGTGGGAACCATTTCAGTAGGCGATGTGATGCGGGGTCTTCAGGAAGAGATGTTGAGGTCCGCAAAGGGAAGCACCGCTATGGAGAGCCAACCTCTCTATACTCGACGCAAGGGAATTTCCCAACTGATGAAGGAGCGATTTCCAGAGCGTATCCAGAAATTGCTCATTGAATTTGGAAAGGTTGGGGACGAACTGGGATTTTCGGTCTATGCGGTAGGCGGATTTGTGAGAGACCTGCTGATGAGGATTGAAAATTTTGATGTGGATATCGTCGTCGAAGGCGATGGCATTCTGCTGGCGGAAGAATTCGAAAGAAGGGTTCCCTGTCGCATTCGGTCCCATAAAAAATTTGGCACCGCCATCATTCTCTTTCCAGATGGTCTTAAAGTCGATGTGGCCACAGCCCGGTTTGAGGTTTACGATTCTCCTGCTTCGCTCCCCATGGTTGAGAAGAGTTCGATCAAGAGGGACCTCTATCGGAGGGATTTCACCATCAATACCCTGGCCATTCAACTGAATTCAAAATCTTTTGGAGAATTAATCGACTTTTTTGGAGGGATGAGGGACCTTAAAGAAAAAGTGATCCGGGTCCTTCACAATCTCTCTTTTGTGGAAGACCCCACCCGGATCTTCCGAGCCATCCGGTTTGAACAGAGGTTGGGATTCCAGATTGCGAAACATACGCAGAATCTGATGAAAAATGCGGTTAAGATGGGGTTCACGAATCGTCTCTCTGGAGGTCGGCTTCTTTCTGAACTCATTTTGATCCTTCGCGAAAAAAATCCTTTTTCGGCTGTCAAACGGATGAAGGATTTCAACCTTTTTCCCGTCCTTCACCCGGAACTAAAATTGACTGAAGAGATGGAAGTGCTGTTTGAAGAGGTTCAACATGTGGTCTCCTGGTTTGATCTTCTCTATTTGGAGGAGCGATATGAACGATGGATGATCTATTTCTATGCCTTCACCGATTCCTTAAAGGAGAAGGAACTGGAGGAGCTCAGCCAACGTCTATCGATGAACGAAAAACTTCAAAAAAAGGTGCTCGAAGGTAAAAGGCAGGCCAACCAAACCCTTTTGCAGATCCTCTCTTGGATCCAAGCCGGTCTGAAACCCAAACGATCAGAGATCTATAGCCTGCTCGATCCGCTTCCAACAGAGGTGAAGTTGTTCATGATGGCCAAAACCACTCAAACGGTCACACGACGTTATATCTCCCTCTACTTCACCCAACTCAAGGATGCAAGGCCTCTGTTAACTGGGTCGGATTTGATTCAGATGGGCATTCCACCGGGCCCGATGATCAAAAAGACCCTCAACCGTCTGCTCAAGGCTCGATTGGATGAGGAGGTGAAGACCCGGGAGGAGGAGGTGGACTTTATTCTAAAAACAGCGAGGGGAAAGGAATGATGGAGAAAGATTTGGCTCACGAAGAAAGTTCACCCTACACCATTCGGTTGGAGAAGTTCGAAGGACCTCTCGATCTCTTGCTCCATCTCATCCAGAAGAATGAGATAGACATTTTTGATATCCCCATCGCCCTCATCACCGAACAATATCTGGAGTATCTCAAATGGATGAGAGTGCTCAATCTTGATGTGGCCGGGGAATATCTTTTGATGGCCTCCACCCTCTTACATATCAAATCGAAGATGCTTCTTCCTTCCTCTTTGGAGGGGGAGGAAGAAGAGGGAGGAGAGGATCCAAGGGCTGAACTGGTCCGAAGATTGATCGAATATCAAAAATATAAAAACGCTGCAGTCGATTTAGAAAGAAGACCTCTCCTAAATCGGGATGTCTTTATTCGATTGGCCTCCGAGGATGAAGATGAACCTGAGGAGGAGCGGATTGAGGTTAGCCTCTTTGAACTTTTGGAGGCGTTTCGAAAGGTTCTGGAAAGCGTTAAGCCAGAAATGGTTCATGAGGTCATATTGGAGCGTGTGACAGTTGAGGAGAGGGGTCAGCAGATCCTTGACCTTCTTCAGAGAGAGAAGCGGAGCATGGCCTTCCATCTTTTCTTCCCGGAAGGAGCTTCTCGTCGATTGATCATTGTTACATTTTTAGCGATTCTCGAATTGGTCAAATCGAAACTGATTCGTATTTTTCAAGCCTCACCCTTTGAAACGATACGGGTTTCACCGGTATAGGGATCGGGGGTGAGAATAAATTTCCAATGATCCTTGGGAGATCTTCATGATGAAGAGGGAGGGTTCTATGAAACGGAAACGAATTTTGATGGGGCTGGGGGCAATTGGCGTTCTTCTGATCTTTTTCTTTTTTATCCTTTTTTATATTGGGCGATCGGCTGGGAGGCCTGGTCAATTTGCTTTTGGGGATAAGATCGCCATCGTTGAGATCCGAGGGATGATCACACAATCCCAGGGGATTATTGAGGAGATCCATCAATATACGGAGGACGACGGGGTCAAGGCGATCATCCTCCGGATCGACTCCCCAGGAGGAGGGGTTGGTCCCTCTCAGGAGATTCATCGAGAGGTTCTTAAGGCCAGAGCGAAAAAGAAGGTATTTACCTCGATGGGCTCGGTGGCGGCCTCCGGAGGTTATTATATTGCCTGTGCCTCTGATAAAATTGTGGCGAACCCCGGGACGATCACTGGTTCGATTGGGGTGCTGATGGAGTTTACCAATCTGGAAGAACTTTTCAAAAAGATTGGTGTAAAAGGGGTCGTCCTCAAAAGCGGTGAACATAAGGACATCGGTTCCCCATTTCGGGAGATGACCCCGGAGGAAAAGAGGATTATCCAGATGGTAATCGACAATGTCCACCAGCAATTTATTCAGGCGGTCGCAGAGGGGAGAAAAATGGACCGTGAGCGGGTAGCCCAGATTGCTGACGGTCGCATTCTCACGGGAGAGCAGGCCAAACAGTTGGGGTTGGTCGACCGAATTGGCAATTTGCAAGATACCATCGATCTTGCTGCAAAAGAGGTGGCGATTGAGGGAAAGCCTAACGTCATTTATCCTAAAAAAAGGTTCTCTATCTGGGAGATTCTTTTAAAAGAGGCGACCTTTAGGCTTCTGGAGGGCCTAAAGGAGAAAGGATTTGAATTGAATTATCGGCTATCCTTGCCTTCTGGATAGACCATTTCTATTTCGGACATTAATTGTTGAATCTTCTTCATGTCTTCCCAGACCTCTTTCTTCTTCTCAGGGTTTCTCAACAAAAAGGCAGGGTGATAGGTTGGGATTACTCGAATTCCCTCCAGATCATAGACCTTTCCCCGGAGGGAGGTGATCTTTGCGTTGGTGTTGAGCAGGGTCTGAGCAGAAAACGTCCCTAAGGCACATATAATTTTGGGTTGGATCGTTTGGATCTGTTTCATGAGAAAAGGGGAACACCTTTCGATTTCATCCGGCTCTGGGTTCCGATTCTGTGGAGGTCGACATTTGATGATATTGGTGATGTAAACGTCTTCTCTTTGAAGATGGATCGCTTGGATGATCTTCGTTAGGAGTTGTCCAGCCTTCCCCACAAAAGGCCTTCCCTGCACATCTTCGTCATAGCCAGGACCTTCTCCAATAAACATCAAGGTCGCCTTTTCATTCCCCTCCCCAAACACAATCGTCCTTCGGGTTCGATGAAGTTTACATCTCTTGCAATCCCCTAACTCTTTCCGTATTTCATGGAGGGTAAGAATGTCAGAGGAATTAGGTTTTCCCAAAAAATTTTTTGAGATTGGAATCGAATCCATCCCCATTCCCTTGAGATATTCCAGATAGAGTTTGAGATCGCTAATCAACTCACGCAGTTCATCCATCGGGCGTTGCTTCCTCCTTATCCATCCCATTATCTTTTTCTTCCTCACCTTGTCAAGTCCCCACCATTGAAATTAACCCCTTAAATTCTTTTGAGCCAAAAAGACGGGGTTGAATCTGTCCAATAATTTTGATGGGTTACATCAATTTACCATCAAACTTTACACCTCAAAAAAAACTTGACAAAATTCTTATTTTGATATATAGAAATTTCAAAATTGAAAAGGAGGTGGTATGGATGGGTAAAAAGGCCTTCGTCTATTTCCTTATTATTTCTTTTCACCTTGCCATGAATGGGTTCCATAGGATGGTTGCAGAGGCAAAGGGAAAGGCCCTCCCTCTGGGGGAAATGGTCTCTCGGGGAGAAGTAAAGTTCGAATCGAGGGAGAATATATGGAAGAATGTTGAATCCTCCCACTTCCCAATCTTTCAGGGAGTGAGGGTCAAGATCGGAAAGGGGATGGCCCATCTTTCTCTTACAAATGGGGGAGTGATTGAAGTCAAGCCCAATAGCCTTTTCTCCTTTACCTCTGAAGAGTCCCTTTCCCTCTCTCAAGGAGGAATTGAGTTTCGAATCCCCTCAGGCAGTGAATTGAACTTTAAAATAGGAAAAATCTCCATCTCAAAGGATAAGCCCCTTCAGGCCTCACGTATTCCGTTATCGGGTAAAGGGAGCGAGGAGGTCATTGGCTCCATCCAGATTCATTCCAATGGTGCGTTGACCCTCAAAACCACTCAGGGGAAGTTGATGGTGCTGGATGAGGGCCATACTGTTTTGGCAGCGGTTTCACCAAAAGAAGCCATCACCCTTCCCTCTTCAGCCATAAAGATTCCACCCAGAACAATGGTTGCCCAGGCAGGGGAGACCGCAGCGGCCGGAACCACAGGAGGAGGTTTTTTGGGGCTTTCTACCTGGACATGGGTGGGAATTGCAGCCGCAGCAGTAGCGGTGGGAGCCATTGTGGGAGTGGCTGTTTCCCAAGAAGACGATGAGGATAGAATCCCTCTCTGCCCCTAAAGGAATTAATTAAATATTTTCTTTTTATAGAAAGCCCAGCCAGATGAAATTAAATGAAATAATCTGCTGGGCTTTTTAATCAAATAGAGGAAAAGATGGATTTTGGAAGGGTGATTAAACTCTTTTCCCCCAGAGAAGGATTTAAATTAGTTGGAATCTATCTTTTCCTGTCTTTTCTCATTCTTTCCTGTGCCTCAACTCCACCAAAAAAGGAATCCATTGAGCCGGGAATCCCTCTAAAAGAGATTGAGACCTCTAAACAGGTGAGGGCGATGAATGAAAAAATTTTACTTGGCGCCCTCACCTCAAAGAGAGACCTTTACCGGGATTACAGGATCGGACCGGAAGACCTCCTCGAAATTTCAGTCTTCGAAGAAGAAAAATTGAATCGGACCGTTCGGGTCAGTTCCCAAGGGAATATTAGCCTGCCCCTTCTTGGAATTTTAAGGGTGAAGGGGCTCACCCCTTATGAACTGGAAAAAGAGATTAGAGACCTCCTGGCTGAAAGATATCTTCATAATCCTCATGTGACGGTCTTTATCAAAGAATACAGGAGCCAGAGAATTTCTGTCATAGGAGCGGTAGAAAAGCCAGGGGTCTTTGAGGTGACCGGCCCAAAGACAATCCTTGATGCACTGGGAATGGCTGGCGGGCTTAAAGAGGATGCAGGCCAGTTTCTGTTTTTGATTCGGCCTCCTCCTCTAAGAGAGGAAGGCCTTAAAAAAGGAGAAGACCCTCAGGCAGAGACCATTCAAACCTTTGTGATCAATCTTGAGGATTTACTCATCCGGGGAGATCTCAACCTCAATCTTTCACTGAGCCATGGGGATGTCCTAAATATCCCGGTCTCTGGAAAGGTCTTTGTGGGAGGGGAGGTCGTAAAACCCGGGGGGTTTCCACTTAAGGGGAAGAGCGTTACAGTCAGCCAGGCGATTGCCATGGCCGAAGGGTTAAAACCTGAGGCCAATGGCAGTGAGGCAAAGATATTCCGATACTCGGGGAAAGGGAATGAGCGCGAGACCATTACGGTCAATCTTTATGCGGTTCAGAAAGGAAAGGCAGAAGATATCTATTTGATTGAAAATGACATTGTTATTGTTCCAAAGAGCGGAATCAAAACCTTCCTGATTGGCCTGAGGGATACTTTAAAAGGTCTCATAGGGTTTGGTGTCTCTCTTGGAACTTTATGAGGGTTGAGGAGGTTCGCATGGATTACTTAAAGCAGATTCCTCAGGAGGACCGTTATCAGCTTCCTCCTCCCTGGTATCTCTCCCCTGGAGGGACCGAGGAGAAAGAGGTTAACCTCAGGGATTATTGGAAGGTGATTCAGAAGAGGCGATGGACAGTCCTTGCCACATTCCTGATCGTCATTGTAACCACTGCGATTGCTACATTCACCATGAGACCCATCTACAGGGGAACCACCACCATTCAGATCAATAAAGAGAATCCCCAGATCGTGGATTTCAAAGAGATCTTTGCGGTCAATACCATGGATATGGACTATTATCAAACCCAGTATAAGATTCTGGAAAGCCGGAGCCTTGCCAAACGGGTGATCCATAACCTCAAACTGGGTGAACACCCTGAATTTCTTCCAACCACAGAAACCCCTTTTCAAAAATGGAGATCTGAATTCATAAAATCCATCGCTTCTCTCTTTTCAGGAGGGGATTCACAAAGCGACTGGGACTCTTCAGAGGAAGAGAAGGAGAGCCTTCTCATAAATAAATTTCTAAAAAAGTTAAAGATTGAGCCCATCCGGAATTCCCGCCTTGTCAAAATTCACTTTGATACCCATTTCCCCGAACTTTCTGCCCAGGTGAGCAATACCTTGGCCACCAACTATATTCAGCAAAATCTGGAAACCCGTTATGTAACCACCCAGCATGCCAAGGAGTGGTTGACCCAGCAGTTGGAGGACCTGAAGGCCAAGGTGGAGAGGGCGGATGAATCCCTTCAGGCCTTTGCTTCAAAACACGATATTGTCTCCCTTGAGGAAAAAGAGAATGTGACCATGCAGAGGTTGACCGAGCTGAATGAGGCCTTGACCAAAGCAGAATCTGAAAGGATGGCAAAGGAGGCCCTTTATAAACAGACAAAGGAGGTCCAGTTTGACGCCCTTCCCTCCATCCTTGAGAACAAGTTGATCATGGACCTGAAGCAGGCCTATATTCAACTGGAAGCCCAGTATATGAAACTCTCTGAGACCTATAAGCCTGAGTATCCGGAGATGCTAAGGCTTAAAAATCAGATGCAGACCATTCAGAAGCGAATCGAGTCTGAGGTCTCAAAGATCCTAACCGCCATCAAGAATGATTATGAGTCAAGCCTTCGAAAGGAATCCTTCATCCGGAAAGCCTTTGAACAGCAAAAGGCAAAGGTGATGGAGATGAAGGAGAAGGCGATTCAGTATAACATCCTCAAACGAGAGGCCGATACCAACAGGGAGCTCTATAAAGGCTTGCTTCAGCGAATGAAGGAGGCAGGGGTTTCTGCAGGCATTACTGCCAGTAACATTCAGGTAGTTGATCAAGCTGAGGTCCCTTTGAAACCCCATCGACCCAATAAACCCCTCAATCTGATTCTGGCGATGGTTGTGGGTCTCTTTCTTGGGGTGGGGCTGGCCTTCTTCTTCGAATATCTTGATAACACAGTCAAGACTCCTGAAGAAGTCGAACAACAGATTCGGCTTCCCTCTCTCGGGATGGTTCCTGAAATCTCCCATGAGAGGCGGAAGAGGTTAGAAAGCGGGAAGTCCTACCCTGTTGAACTGGTCACCTATGGTCATCCCAGATCCCTGCTTTCTGAGGCCTACCGGAATATTCGCACCTCCATCCTTCTCTCCTTCTCCGAAAGACCCCCCAAGAGGATTGCCATCTCAAGCCCAAATCCGGAAGAGGGGAAGACCACGACTGTCATCAATACAGCGATTGCCCTCTCCCAGACAGGGGCAAAAGTGGTCATCATCGATGCGGATTTGAGAAGGCCAAGGGTCCATAAGGTCTTCAATGATGAGAATGGGTTAGGACTCTCCAATTTTCTCTCTGGCCATACGGAATTGGAACCCCTTATTAAGAGCACAGAGATTCCAAACCTTTTTTACATCTCCTCTGGTCCGATTCCTCCAAACCCCTCGGAACTGATTGGTTCCAAACTATTTAGAAGCATGATCGACTCCCTTGGGGAACGTTTCGATCACATCGTTCTGGATTCTCCGCCAATTCTGGGGTTTGCCGATACGATCATCCTTTCCACGGTGGTGGATGGGTTGATCCTCGTGGTGGTGGGAGGAAAGACACCCAGAGAGACCCTCCAGCAAGCCAAGGAGGCCCTCCATCAGGTCAATGCAAAGATCCTTGGGGTTGTGATCAACCGGATCAATATTCATAGAAGTGACTATGGGTATTATTACTACAGGTATCATTATTACTACGGCAAGGAGGGAAAGAAAAAAGAACTCCCGTACACGTCGGGGGATGAATCGGTTTCGACTTAAGGAGAGGGCCTTTTTATGAAAAGGATTCTCTTTCCCCTTTTTCTCATTCTCCTTTCCCTTTTTCTTGGGAATCACATCCTTTCAATCTGGAGGGGGATTTCCCTCTATCAAGGGACTTCTTCCAGAGAGCGTTTGATTAAGGCGATAGGGCTCAATCCTTCTAACCCTGATCCATTCTATAAATTAAGTCTCCTTTACCAGTGGGATCTCCAAAACATTGACCTCAGGGAGGCGTTGAAATATCTGAAAGAGGCGATCCAGCGGAATCCCCTTGAACAGCAATACTATCTCCATCTGGCTAAACTTCTCAACCGCTCAGGGGAGGAGAAGGCTTCAGAGCACGCGTTGGAGAAGGCTATCCTTCTCTTCCCAACAGGGTTTGAGGGGAGATGGGTGACTGCAAACCTTCTTCTTCAACAAGGAAAGATAGAAAAGGCCATTCCACATTTTTCCTATATTCTTAAGAATTATCCCAATCAGTCAGGTCTGGTCTACGAGGTTCTTTTCAAGGGGATAAAGGATAGGGATCAGATTCTCGAAAAGGTGGTTCCAAGGGATCGCCTTTCAATGCATCAATATCTCACCTATCTCTATGAGATAGGTGAGAAGGAATCTGCCAAAAAGGCCTGGGAGAAAAAATACTCTTACGGGATTCAGAGTGACCGCCAATCAACTCTCAGACATATTGAATTTCTCATTGCACATGGAGAAATTCACGCGGCCTATCAGGTATGGAAGGAGAGGCTTAAGGAAGAAGGCCTCTCTTTCCCCGGGGATGGAAATCTAATCACCAATGGAGGGTTCGAAAAGAGGGAAATCCTGGGAGGAGGTTTTGATTGGAAAATCCATAAGGTTTCTGGAGCGGAGGTCTCTTTCGACCCTTCCACCGCTTTTGAGGGGAAGAATTCCCTGAGGATTGTCTTTGATGGAAAGGAGAATGTCGATTTTCATCATGTCTATCAAGTTGTTCCAGTAAAGCCCGGTAGAGAATACAGACTCAGGGCTTACCTTAAAACAAAGGGGATTACGACAAAGAGTGGGATTAAAATAGAAGTCTCTGGAATTGGGTTTGGATTTCAAATCTCATCAGAACCCCTTATAGGAGACAACGAGTGGAGAGAGATGGTGCTCTCATTCCGAACTCCAGCGCATTCTCAGGGGGCTCTGGTGAGGGTCCGAAGGGAGAAGACCGATAAATTCGACCGTTATATCAGTGGCACAGTCTGGATCGACGACGTCTCCCTCAAAGAAACCAGATAAACCAGACAGACCAGACAGACCAAACAGACCAGATAGACCAAACAGACGAAACAGACCAGACAGACCAACATGAAGGATTACTACAAAATTCTTGGTGTGGATGAGGGGGCGACCGAGGAGGAGATCCGACAACGCTGGGTGAGGTTGATTAAGCATTACCATCCCGATGTGAGGAGAGGGCAAAAGAATGATGAAAAGATTAAAGAGATCAATGAGGCTTATGAAGTTTTGAGCGATTTTTCCAAACGATTCGATTATGATTTTAAAAGAAATCTCAAGAAATCATTAAATCGAAAAGGATTTAGAAGTCAATGGAAAAGAGCCCATTTCACTAAAATAATAGGATCCTTTGGAGTTTTTCTTATCCTCCTCATTGTTGGTTTTGTAATAGTAAAATGGCCAACCCCTACTAAGCCTCCACAAACGGCAACCCTTCATCCAAAAGATCAAGGGGTAGGGGAGAAATCCCTATCAACCCCTTCCTTTACTAAAAAAGAACCAGTGGTTCCAATGGAGAAGGAATTACCAGGTAAGGGAGACGAAATCCTACCTCAAAAAAATAGAAGGGTTGCCATTCAAACATCCGAAAGTCCTCCTAAGCCAGAAGGGGAATCAAAAAAAGGCCCAATCTCCTCTCAGCAAGAATCAGGTCTTGTGGAAAGAATATTTTCTCCCCCTTTATTGAAACCCGAAATTTTGCCAGAGGAGGAGATCACTAAGGAGGTCTCAACAGAGGGACAAAAAGAGAATCAGATCGAGGTTTCAAAGGAGGTTCCAAAGGACATTTCCCCCAAGGAGAAATTAAAAGAGATTCTTCCTTACCTTCTGGCCAAAGAGGAGGAGGTGAGGCAATTCCTTTCCGATTATAAGGATCGGTATACACAAAGAGACATTCAGGGGTTTATGGCTCTATTTTCTTCAAGGGCTATTCAGAACCAGAAGGATGGATACGAAGAAATCATGAAGATTTATCATCGTTTCTTCGATCAAAGTCAGGTCCTTCATTATCATTTGGATAATCCAAAGATCGAGATTTATGAAAACATTGTAGAAATAAAGGCCCGATATAAAGTGGATCAGATTTTAAAAAACCGGGGAAGAGAGAAAGTCTGGATGGGAAATATTCGGTGGGTTTTGGAGAGGGAGAATGGGTTGCTGAAAATTGTCAACCTCGATTACCAGCATGATAGACCACTTTAAGAAGGAAAGGAGAGGAAAATATTATGAAGATCATTCCATACCTGATATCCATTTTAATCGCTCTAACTCTTTTTTTCGAAGGATCTACTTACGGCAAGTCCTTAATTCGACCCCTTCTTGCAACCGAAAGGGAGGTGGAAGAGTTTTTTGATAAGTATATAGAAGAGTATATCAAAAAAGATGTGGAGGGTTTTCTCAGACTCTTTTCATCCAGAGCCACCCAGAATGATCAGGAAGGGCTTCCCGAGATCAGGGAAACTTACAGTCAATTTTTCAACCAGAGTGAGGCCCTCCAATACCGCATGACGGATCGGAAAATAAACCTCTACGAAAATGCGGTAGAGGTAAAGGCCCGGTATGAAATTGAGCAAATTTTAAAGAAGGGAGGAAGAACAAAGATTTGGAAAGGGAAGGCTCGATGGGTCTTAGTCAAGGAAGGGCCAGAACTGAAGATTCTATCAATCCATTACCAGAACGAAAAACTTCCTTAATAAAAAATTCGCCAGGATACCACCCAATTTGCTGGGGGAAAATGAAAGGTATTCCCTCTCCCCTTGTGGGAGAAATGAGCATTCTCACTCCCCTAAGAGACTACTCCTCTTCCGGGACTTCGTCCGGAAGATGTGGCCCCTTCGGGGCAGGGATTAAATTAGCCTTAATAACCTCCCCCTTTGCTAAAGTGGGGGGTAATTTGATGGAAAGTTTATAGACAATCTTTTGTCGATAACAATTCCCTAAGAGACTATATCAGAATGTCATTGCGAGGGAGTGAAACGACCGAAGCAATCTCAAAGAGCATAGGTGGATCGCTAGGCACCCTCTGGGTGCTCACAACGACATCCTTACCAGTTATTGCTTGCCTGCCTCAGGGAGGCGAGGAACGAAGTGCCGAAGCAATCTAATAACGACAAAATGGTTATGGCACAGTGTCTGATTGGAGAGGGTTAGGGGATTCCCTCTCCCCCGATGGGAGAAATAAACTTTTCCCTTTCCCCTGGTGAGAGAAATAAAATATTCCCTCTCCCTTGGTGGGAGAAATAAAACATTCTCTCCCCTGGTGGGAGAAATAAAACATTCCCTCCTCTGGTGAGGGAAATAAAACATTCCCTCTCCTCTGGTGGGAGAAATAAAACATTCTCTCCTCTGGTGAGAGAAATAAAACATTCCCTCTCCCCTGGTGGGAGAGGGTAAGGGTGAGGGAAAAGGTAAAAGGAAGGAAAATTTTTAAGTAACTTTAGATTTCCAGTTGCTTGCCATAAAGAGGTTTATCCCATCATGATTGAAAGAATCGAAATGATTGACCTCCATTGCCATCTTCTTCCCGGGTTGGACGATGGGGCCCAGAGCCTTGAAGAATCTCTTCAGATGTGCCGGCTCAGTTACCAGGATGGGGTTAGAACCATTGTGGCCACCCCCCACATTCTGAAAGGGGTTTATCCGAATGATCGTATAACGATCCTCAAAAAAGTCCAGGAACTGAATCAGGCAGTCAAGCAGTTAAGTAACTCCGAACGGTCTTTGACCATTCTTCCAGGTGCAGACATCCATTTCTCTGAAGGGATTATTGAAGACCTTGAAGAAGGAAGGGTGGCTACGATTGGAGATGGAGGGAGATTTCTCTTCATAGAATTTCCTTTTCAAGGTGTCCCTTATAGGGCAGAGGATCTCTTGTTTCAACTCCTGGGAAAAGGGATTACCCCTATTATCACCCATCCGGAGAGAAATCTTGAGATTGCCCAGAGGCCCTCTCGTTATTACGAGATGGTCCGGATGGGATGTCTGGGTCAGGTGACTGCAATGAGCCTCACCGGGGAATTCGGTTATAGGATAAAACAGGTGGCACAGCACCTCTTGAGATCGAGGCTGGTTCATTTCATCGCTACCGATGCCCATTCGGTCAATGGTCGTCCTCCTAAACTTTCGAAAGCCGCGAAGTCAGCCTCAAAGATTATCGGAGAAGTAGAGGCGATCAAAATGGTCACCGAATTTCCCCAGGCCATTCTCAATGGTGATAGACCTAATGTCTGGGAACCTGTTCCCATTTAAGCGAGGAATTAGAAGGATTAAGTTCAATGCTCAAAGCCCAAAGAGTGAGTTTCAATCCGTCATTGCGAATGAAGCGTGGCAATCTCGAATAAACAACTTTCGCCTATGATTAATCATCTTTTCAAATCTATCCTAATTTTTCTTCTGATCTTTACCCCTGTTGCCTTTGGCTCCATCTATTATTGGGCCTTCTCTCTGATGGAGCTTGGCATCCTCCTGATCCTCATTCTCTGGGCCATTCACTCATTAATTTCTAAGGATCAAAGTACAATTCCCATTCCGCATACGTCATTCATTACAATTCTCCTTTCCATCTTTCTCTTTCTTATCCTCTTTCAAATGGTTCCTCTTCCGACAAGCATCATCAAACTTATTTCACCAAAAACCTATGAGATTCGTTCAACCTTAAGCCTTGAGCCATTGACCTCAAACCTGACGCTTTCCTTTGTTCCTTTCCTAACCCAGATTGAATTCTTAAAATGGCTCACCCTGAGTGGTCTCTTCTTCTTCCTCCTGTTTTGGAGAATCCCCAGTGGGCACCTTATTCACTCCTTCTTTCCATTGCTGATCCTGATAGGGGTCGGAGAATCCCTCTATGGCATCTTTGAGTTTTTTAGTGGACATAAGCATGTCCTTCATCTCGATATGGCCTCCTGGATCTCTTCGGTGACAGGGACCTTTGTCAATCGCAACCATTTTGCAGGATATCTTCTGATGGTCATTCCCCTAAGCACCGGGTACCTCTTTTACAGGGAGGCCCGAAGTGGGGAAGGCCCACGTAGCTGGAGGGAACGCCTCTCCTCACTGGATGGGAAGACCTTGCTTATCGGATTTGGAATCCTCGTGATGATTCTGGGTTTGATTCTTTCTGCCTCCAGAATGGGAATTGCAAGCCTCCTACTCTCCTTCACCCTGATGAGCCTTCTCTTCCGGAATCCTGAAAAAAGAGGCCGCTTTTCAAGGACAACGCTCCTTCTTCTGGCCCTGGGCATTCTTTGGGCCATCTGGATTGGAATCGATGCTGTGGTCAGTCGGTTCTTTACTTCCCATGAAGACTTAAAGACAAGATGGGAATTCTGGTCTGCTACCATGAACATTTTTAAGGATTACCCGCTTTTTGGGTCCGGCCTGGGAACTTTCCTTCAGATCTTTCCGATGTATCGCACCTTTCATCTCAGAGGCCTGGCAACCCATGCTGAGAACGACTGGCTCCAGTTGGCTTCAGAGGTTGGAATCTTGGGCCTTTTGCCATTAGTCATCCTGTTTTTCTTCCTCTTTTTTAAGGCAGTCTCTAAGATTCAGTCCCTCTCTTTCTGGATGGGTGAAAGATATATTGGAATGGCTTCAATGGTGGGGATCCTGGCGCTGATGTTTCATAGCCTTGTGGAAAGAAACATCCAGGTTCCTGCCAATGCCTTTCTTTTTACATTCATTTGGGCATTGATGATTCGAATCAGTTTCAACATCGGGGATGGTGGAAACCCCTCGCCTTGAGGCGAAGGGAAAATAGGCGAAATGTGAACAAAGTGAACATGAGCCAACTATAAGAACGAGCCCAATCATTTCGTCATACCCGCGAAAGCGGGTATCCAGAAGATTCTTTCATTAGATCGTTTTCTGGATTCCTGCTTCCGCAGGAATGACCAAGAAGAGGGACTTAGGACCCAAGTCGACTTGAAGTCGACAAGTTTAGGAACCCCTCGCCTTCAAGGCGAGGGAGGATTCAGTTAGAAAATAATTTTATCACCCTCCTGCCTTCTGGCAGGAAGCGATACTTTTCCTCACTCGAGGCTGTGTCATGATGTCATTGCGGGGGAGTGAAACGACCGATGTAATCTCGTTTTTAATAGAATTGCCACGCTCCTTACGGTCACTCGCAATGAGAGAAAAGTGATTACGATAAAGTCTCCTCGTTTGGGGAAGGTCTGGGTGAGAGAGATTTTCATGGTCTGCGGGTGGCCTTTCGGCCTTGTGGAATTAGGATAATAAGGGCGGAAATCCGCCCTATTTTCCCGTGCACATTTTAGGCACGTAGTGGGAATTATAGAGAAAATTCAAGGAGTTAAGTCGATTATAAGGTTCTTTGTAATCGAGAGGGCGGAGCTATGGACTGGTATGCGGTATACACTCGTTCAAGACACGAGCAGAGAGTTTATGATCGCTTGCAACGAAAGGGAATAGAAACCTTTCTTCCCATGATTGAACGATGGAGTCGAAGAAGGGACCGCCGGAAAAAGGTCAGACTTCCTCTTTTTCCCGGTTACCTTTTTATTCGGAGCCTGATGGATGCTCATTCTCGTCTTGAAATTTTGAAGACCGATAGCGTGGTTCGAATTTTGGGTAACGACGGAACCCCAACTCCTATTCCTGAGGAGCAGATCCATGCCATTCAATCCCTGGTCACAAACGGTGTGGCAGTCACTCCCTGTGCTTACCTTAAAGAAGGGATGAGGGTTCGGGTGGTAAATGGCCCCCTTTCTGGGATTGTTGGGATACTGGTTAAAACCCAACATAAAAAACATCGCCTTGTCCTTTCCGTAGATATTATTAAAGAATCCGTCTCCGTAGAGATTGATGAACTCGATGTAGAACCCCTTCACATGGAAACAGGGTTATAAACCAGACAGACCAGCCAAACCACCCAAACCATCCAAACCAGATAAACTAGACAAACTAAATAAACTAGATAAACTAGATAAACCAAACAGACCAGACAGACCAAACAGACCAGACAGACCAAACAGACCAAACAAACCAGATAAACCAAACAGACTAAAGAAACTAGATAGACCAGAAAGACCAGACAGACCAAACTAGACAGACCATAATGATTCTCATCGTAGGTGGGGCCGGCTATATCGGCTCACATGTCAATAAGCTTCTCAGTCAGAGAGGTTTTAAGACCGTAGTCTTTGACAACCTCAGCCGTGGCCATAGGGGGTTTGTCAAATGGGGAGAATTTTTTGCGGGCGATCTTCTTGATACTGACCGAATTCGATCCTGTTTCAAAAATTATCCAATTGATGCAGTCATGCATTTCAGTGCCCTCTGCCTTGTTGAAGAATCGGTCCTTTCACCAGAAAGGTATTATGAGAATAATGTGATTGGTACACTGAACCTTCTTCGAGTGATGAAAGAGTTTGAGGTGAAATACTTTATCTTCTCCTCTACCTGTGCCATATATGGGATTCCGGAGAGAATCCCTATCTCTGAAGATCACTCAAAGAATCCGATCAATCCCTACGGTCAGACCAAACTGATTATCGAGAATGCCCTGAGGGATTATGATCGAGCCTATGGAATTAAACATATCAACCTCAGATACTTCAATGCTGCCGGGGCTGATCCTGATGGAGAGATTGGAGAGCTCCATCATCCTGAGACCCATCTCATTCCCCTGGTCATCCTAACCGCCCTGGGGATAAATGAGGAGGTTAAAATATTTGGTACTGACTACCCCACCCCCGATGGAACCTGCATCAGGGATTACATCCATGTGATGGATCTTGCCGATGCCCACCTCAAAGCCCTGGATTATCTATGGGAGAAAAATCAGAGTGATTCATTTAATCTTGGAAACGGAAATGGCTACTCAGTAAGGGAAGTGATTCATGCGGTTAGAAAGGTGAGCAAAAGGGATTTCAAGGTTAAAGAGGTTGGAAGAAGAGAAGGAGACCCTCCCATCCTTATTAGCAGCAGTCAAAAGGTGATTCAGGCATTGAAATGGACACCCTACTACGGGGATTTAGAATCAATCATTGAAACCGCCTGGAGATGGCACCAGAAATCTCCCCCTAAAAATTACCCATTTATTTAATCCCACTACCTAACAAACCATCCAAACCAGACCGACCAGCCAAACCAGATAAACCAGATAGACGAGACAGACCAGACAGACCAGATAAACCAGACAGACTAAATAAACTAGAAAGACTAAAGAAACCAGACAAACCAGAGAGACCAGATAGACCAGCCAGACCAGATCAACCAGACAGACCAGGATAAATTAAATGTTAAACTTTCGGTTTTTTTGATATAATTTAACTCAGGCCTAAAACCATGGAAGAGAATACTCTTAAAGAAGATTCAGGAATAGAAAGACTCTTAAGTCAGGTTCATCAAGATGAAGACGTCTTGGCCGTTTTTCTCTTTGGGAGCAGTGCCAGAGAAGAGAAGAACGATTTATCAGACATAGATCTCTGCTTCGTTCTTGTTCCTGGGCAGAAACCCTTTGAACCATTTGAATTATTTAACAAAAGGCTCGATTATCTTAAAAACTTTAATTTTGATATTCAGATTTTCCAACAACTCCCTCTTTATATTCGCCAAAGAATTTTAAAAGAGGGAAAGCTCTTATTTGTTCGCGATGAAGCAAACCTCTATGAATTGGCTTATCGAACAGCACAGGCCTTTGAAGATTTTAAGCCTCTCTATTTGAAATACCTCGAGGAGATAAAAATTGCTCGACCATGAACGTACCCTTGCCAGAATTGATGCTCTTGAGAGTTATTTGAGAGAGCTTGACCAAATAATGCCAGCCGACTTCGAGGAATATAAATGGATTGAGAAAAGGCGCGCTTGTGAGCGTCTTCTCCAGGTTTCGATCGAATGCGTCATAGATATTTGTAGTTTGTTGGTAATTGGGTTAAGGCTGGGATTACCTGCGGAGGAGGACGACCTTTTTGAAAAATTAGAACGTGCCGGAGTCATCACTTCATCACGAAAAGAATCTCTAAAGAAGATGAAGGCCTTTCGAAATATACTTGTTCATGAATATGCACAGGTGCAGGTGAACGACAGGATTGTTTATGAAATTTTGAAAAACAATCTAAATGATTTTCAAACATTTAAACAAGAAATTTTACAATTTCTCAAAACAAAATAAACTAAAGAAACCAGAAAGACCAGATAGACCAGACAGATTGGACAAGTTTAAATTGGTATGCTATGTTTAACCATAATCTAAGGAGACCGTCATGGCAGAGATTACAAGAAAGGATCTTTTTGATGTTTTAAATGAATTCTATTTAAAAATTTTGGAGCCTCGTTTTGATCGAATTGAAAACCGCCTTAATGAGCATGATCAGAAATTTAAAGATATTCTTCTGCACTTTGACCAGATTTACCAGAGACTCGAGAGGCTTGAAACAGAGTACTATGCGATAAAGGCGGGCATAGATAGGATTGAGAACCGTCTTGATGCGATGAATAACCGTCTCGATGCGGTGGAGAACCGTCTCGATGCAGTGGAGAACCGTCTCGATAAAGTGGAGAACCGTCTCGATAAAGTGGAACACCGTCTCGATGGTCTTGAGAAAGGACAGCAAGAAATTATCGAGAAACTCAATAAAGAGATTTCGATAAGGGAGGTCCTTGAAAAAGAGATCAAGGATCTCAAACACCGATTAGCCATTCTACAGGAAAGGATTGAAGATCTTGAAAAACGTCTCAAAACCTTCTCCTAGGTATTTTCTCTCTTTTTGTATTTTTTGCTTTTCCCACTCATCTCGCTCTTTAACAGACCAGATCAACGAAACGGACCAGATAGACGGAATAGACGAGGATCGACGAAATAGACCAGAAAAACCAGACAGACCAGACAGACAAGAGAAACTAGAGAAACGAGACAGACCAGTATTCCAGTCGAAGCCTGACTTCCAATGCGAAGCATTCATTTTCAGAGCGTAGCTATAACTTCCATTCCGAAGGAATAAATATTGTCCAGACAGACCAGATATAAATACTTAATTATTTATGCCTGACCCCAAAGACTTCTTTCCTAGATAAACCAGATAGACGAGATAGACGAAACAAATTTGTTGGATTGCAAGACCTGACCCCAAACTCATCGCTTCTTGACAGTCAGAATATGATATGTATAATTGATGAAAATGTCAAAATTTAAAGACTTAGCAGACAAATACCAACTGGACTTGATCTTGATGTTCGGTTCTTGCGCTGCAGGGGATCTTCATCCAGAAAGCGATATCGACATTGCTGTCTACGGGAGGCAGGTCTTGTCCGAAAACGTGAAAATTCAACTGATTTATGAGGTAGGCCACATCCTTCACACAGACGACGTTGATTTGGTGGATTTAAGAACTGCCTCCCCACTTCTGGAATATGAGGTTTTAAAAAATTACAAGGTTCTTTTTCAAAGGGATGAGATGCTTTTATACCAATTAGAATTGGCTAATATCCGTAAGTTGAAAGAAATGGAAATCCTTGAGAGAATACGCCGCGAGCGATTGGAAGAATTTGTCAGATGATAGACAAGAGGTTTGTGGAGGCAAAATTATCCTATATCCAATCCTATTATCAGGAACTGGAAACGATTCTTACTTATCCGGATCATGAGATCAAAGAGGATAAGGTAAAGCTGAGGGCCTTAGAAAGAATCATTCAGCTCATTGTGGATGAGATGATAGACGTCAATAACCATTTTATCCGTTACGCTCAATTGCGAGTACCTGGGGATTTTCAAAGCACCTTTCTCGTTCTGGCTGAGAATCACATTTTGCCTCACGAATTTGCTGCAAAACTTGCTCCTATAGTTGGACTTCGGAATCGACTGGTCCATCGTTACGAAGAGGTAGATATGGGTATTCTTTTAAATACCATACGAAGAAGCAAAAACGATTTTAGAGAATACGTAAAACATATCCTAAGATATTTGAGTTAGACCGATAGAATCAAATACTTTATAAATATGGTTAAAGTCATTGCGAGCCCGGAGGTGGTGGCATTTCGACGAAGTCGTTGCTAAAGAAGTGTGGCAATATCATTTTTGGGTCTTCGTGGAAGTGAGTGGGTAAAGACATTTTGAAGATATTGGTATTGGTTTTATGATTTCCTTAAAAAGGACAACTATAACTTCCCCCCTTTTGAAAAGGGGCACCAAAACCCTCTCCTTTGAAAAAGGATCACCTAACCCTTCTCCTTTAGAAAAGGGACACTTAAACCCTCCCCCCTTTGGAAAAGTGGCACCAAAACCCTCCCCCCTTTGGGAAAGGGGGGTGAGGGGGGATTTTAAAAACCAATGCTTCCTTATGATAAACCGTTGAAGGTCTTATCTCAGAATC
>FWPU01004900.1_pt1 | contig 30235 bp, 19 predicted proteins | sample 2228361 | NCBI WGS metagenome assembly FWPU01 (sample SAMEA103939777, study PRJEB20133) | metagenome | reverse complement strand
CGCCAACGATATGAGACAGTTCATCTGAACTTTTAGGACCTTCTTTCAGATGGTCGGCAATACCCAGCTTGGCGGCGACATAAATACACTGGGCCAGCCAATTGCCGTGTATCATCTCCATTAGTTTCCCTCGATTTTCTTCTGCCGCAGTTACATTCATCTAAACTGGAAATGTTCTCTTTTTTATTGTATTGTCCCACATGACGAAACCTCAAGTCAATAATGCATTTTATTCCGGCTAATTGGGAACACAGACCGATATAGGGACTCATTTCAGATAGACCCGCTTCTTTGCCTTATTATCCTTTATTATTGACAAATATCCTGGGATTAAGAAAATATCTGGGACTAAGTATGGGTAATCATTTCAAAAACTCCTCTGCCGAGAAGGTGATAAAGGCTTACTTGGACACCACTCAAGTTAAGGCACATAACGGCAACTGGGTTCTTGCCGCGGCCATCCTGGGAACGGGTATGGCTCTTATCGATAGCACTGCGCTCAACGTTTTGCTTCCGGTCTTACAGTTGGAACTCCATGCCAGCATAACAACCATCCAGTGGATTATCGAGGCTTATGCGCTATTCCTAGCTTCTCTGATGTTGCTGGGCGGCTCGCTTGGAGACCACTTTGGACGGAGGAAGATATTTGCCGCAGGAGTCGTGCTATTCACGATAGCATCCGTTTATTGCGGTGTAGCCAAAGATGCGACCCATCTGATCATCGCCAGGATTTTCCAGGGAATAGGCGGAGCCTTACTGGTACCGGGGAGTTTAGCCATTATTAACATATCGTTCAAACCAAGGCAGAGGGGACGGGCCATCGGAACCTGGTCTGGTTTCACCGCCATAACCACCGCTCTCGGTCCGGTTCTCGGGGGCTGGCTGGTTGATAACGTATCCTGGCGGAGTGTATTTTTTATAAACATCCCTATTTCCATAATAGTGCTCTCCATCTTGTTCACGCGCGTTCCGGAAAGCCGGAACGAAAACAGTAACGGCAAGCTGGATTTGTGGGGTGCTCTCTTTGTAACACTGGCACTCGGAGGTATTGTTTTCGGACTAATCGAATCGTCTAACCTGGGATTTGACCACCCTTTAGTGTTGACCGCACTGCTGGTAGGATTCTTCCTGCTAATCTTCTTTATAGCCTTTGAAGGTCGTATCTCGGCGCCGATGATGCCCCTTACTTTGTTCAACTCAAAAAACTTCAGCGGGGCAAACCTGGTTACTTTGCTTTTGTATGCGGCTTTTGGCGGGTCTCTTTTCTTCATTCCCTTTAACCTTATTCAGGTACAGGGCTACTCCGCTACTTCCGCCGGTGCCGCATTTCTGCCCTCCATTCTGATTATCTCCCTCTTATCTCGCCGGATGGGCGGAATGGTAGGCCGGTACGGCGCCAGGATTCCTCTGGTGCTGGGACCAGTGGTAGTGGCGATCGGATACTTGCTCTTTGCTATACCGGGTATCGGTGGGAGTTACTGGTCTACTTTTTTCCCGGCGGTGACGGTGCTGGGCTTGGGCATGGCCATCAGCATTGCTCCGCTCACCACGACGGTGATGAATGCTGTAGAAGAAGATTATTCGGGCTTGGCTTCCGGAATAAATAACTCCGTAGCCCGGATCGCCGGGCTGTTATCCATTGCCGTTCTTGGTGTGATCATTCTTCATCTCTTCAACTACGCCCTCGATAGTCACCTATCAACTCTGAAGATACCTCTAGAGGCTCGGGAAATATTAAATCAACAGATGATCAAAATGGCGGCGATAGAATTGCCTTCCGGCCTCGACCCCCAACTCAAGAACATCCTGGAAAAGTCAATCGCCGAATCATTCCTTTTTAGTTTCCGCCTGGTAATGCTGGCTACGAGCGCTTTGGCATTGGGAAGCGCAATCATAGCTTGGTTCATGATTGAAGACAAGAGAGCGAGGCCCAGATTGGTGAGAAGAGACACAATCAGTAACGGATAGGCCTGGCATAATACTGGAATCGTTTGATTGTTAGCACCTGGGAGTGAGGATGGGAATTTATAACCTGGTTAGTTTTGTAGGGATATTTGTTCTAATCGGTATCGCCTGTCTCTTCTCTTCAGACAGAAGAAATATCAACTATCGGGTAATAGCCTGGGGACTGTTTCTACAAATCGCTTTTGCACTGTTTGTCTTCGTAGTGCCTTTCGGGGCTCAGGTGTTTTTGTATGTTAATGATATCGTGGTAAAGATTCTTGATTCTGCCTCTGCCGGCGGAAGGTTTCTATTCGGAAGGCTGGCCCTTCCTCCGGGAACGACGGACGAACACGGAGAAACTTCGCTTGGTTTTTTCCTGGCCTTTCAGGCGTTCCCAACCATAATCTTCTTTTCCGCCCTAATGTCCGTTCTATATTTTGTCAATATCATGCCCCGGGTGGTTAAGGCCTTCTCCTACGTATTCACCAGGTCAATGAGGATTTCCGGAGCCGAGTCTCTCAATGCGGCAAGCAACATCTTTGTGGGCATCGAGTCCGTCTTTACGATCAGGCCTTACCTGAATGAAATGACCCGGTCGGAGTTGTGTACCGTTCTAACCGCCTGCATGGCCACAGTGTCATCAAACGTACTGGCGATTTATGTTTTTACGCTGCAGGGCCAATTTCCGGCGATTGCCGGACATCTGGTCTCCGCATCCATACTTTCCGCTCCGGCGGCACTGCTCGTATCCAAAATCCTGCTGCCGGAAAGTGAGGTTCCTAAGACCCTAGGGATTCATGTAGCTCCCTACTATGTAAAAGAAGGCACGCTATTTGAGACGATTATCAATGGCGCGGAGGCCGGCGTTAAACTCATCGTGGGCATTGCGGCGCTACTCATCGCCATTTTGGGTTTAGTTGAGCTCTTGAATCTGATAGTGGGTGGAATTGGAGGTTATGTGAATAGCCTTTTCGGCATCCAGGTTGACTGGTCTCTAAAGGGAATTTTAGGATATGTTTTTTATCCCTTTCCTTTTATTATGGGCGTACCCTCATCCGATGCGTACACCATTTCCAAGATTATCGGAGAGCGGGTGATTGTTACCGAGGTAGTGTCGTACCAGGATTTAGCTATTGCCATGAGTAAAGGCTTGCTGCAAAATCCGCGGTCTGCGGTGATAACCACTTATGCCCTTTGCGGCTTTGCCCACATTGCCTCTATGGCTATCTTCGTAGGTGGCATATCGGCAATCGTGCCTGGTAGGAAAAGAGATATTGCCGAGGTTGCCTTGCGCTCCCTGGTCGGGGCTACTCTGGCTTGTTTCATGACCGCCTGCATAGCCGGGACATTTTTTACCGATAAATCGATTCTGCTTGGGAATTGAAGAACTATTGGCCACAGAGAACACAGAGGTTTATTAAAAAGGCTTGGTCTGAAAACCTGTCTAAAATAAGAGATTTACTGTCGAAATTGGCCTGATTATAATCAAAGGACTTCAGTGACGGACGAAGAAGAAGCAACCACTCCTTAATTTGTTCTTTATAAGCCTGTTCAGTCCAGTCTAGGGGCGGAAGGATGCACCTTATCTTATAAGGCATTACTAGCTACACGGCCAGTTTATGAAGCTTTTCTTTTAGCTCGGAATTACATGGGATGATTGTGCGTCTCTTCATCTCACCCACATTACACACCCCTAAATCCCCTCTCGAGAGGGGACTCAAGGGGTGTGTCCTCTCAAGAGGGGACTTGATGTAGAGATTCCCCTCTAGAGAGGGGTGTCCCGAAGGGACGGGGTGTGTCAGTGTAGAGAGGATGTCACGGGGGCAAAGTTAACAAATAGGGTTAGGACGCCTCTTGCATAGCATACATAAAGGATGGAAACCCGATTTTGAAAAGACGTTTTTATTTATCTTAAGGCCTTGTTTTACGAGCATGAGCAGTTTGTTACTAATTTTGTAGAGCAGTGCTTTGGATGTATTTTTAAGGCAGGAATAATAGTAGTTAGTGACCTGAATCGATGAATGCCAGAAGAGTCGGACTCGCACTGTCTATTGCGTTATTTTTAACCTGCCTACTCTATCTGATTTCAACCTATGAAACGTTGCCGGACAGGGTGGCGGTCCAGTTTGATTTCAACAATAAACCAACCAGTTGGCAAAGCAAATCTGGCTTCATCAAACTCTATCTCGGCGTCCTGGTGACTGTAAACATCTTTTTGTGGCTGCTGAAGAAGTTTCTGACTAGAATCCCGGACCCACTAATAAACGTGCCCTGGAAAAAATACCGGTTTTCTACGGAAGAAAGAAAGTCAACGGCTCTCTTCAGGATGCAAACAACCTTGGCTTATGCGTTAGCTTTTGTAAACTTGGTTTATCTCTTCATATATCACGTTGTCTACCAGGAGAACAGCTCCAGTTCTTTCCTTTACATTCCTGTCGATATCGGGGTGTATTTTATCTTGTTCCTGTCCTTAATCCTGGTAGTTGGATTATTTCTCTACATGAGACCGCCTAAGAAAAAAATTTGAGGTTGAACCGGGAGATCAATCGAGGACCCTCTCCACATGTCGTCCCGAACTCTTTTATCGGGGATCCATTTTTGAGAAATTGGATTCCCGCTTCCGCGGGAATGACACCACTGGATGTGCAGGGTTGTAAACGTTAAAAAATTCAATCAAATCATGATACATAGTACAGCAAGTTTGGTTTTTAAACCGCGCTCACTCTAAGCAAAGTCCGGATATGGATTCAAAAATAGAATAGATGTTATAATAGGGCACCTAATTTTAAAGGAGGCCAAGGATGAAATTCGGAATTGGACTTTTTAGCCTGCAGACTCATCCGAAAGTGCAAAGTTCCTATGCTGAGATTTGTAGAAATACCCTAGAGCAGGTTAAACTGGCTGAGAAGGTCAATTTTGATTCTGCATGGATTTCAGAGCATCACTTTCTTGAGGATGGATACTGCCCCTCTCCATCCGTTTTGGCTTCGGCTATGGCCGCCGTTACCAGCCGAATTAAAATCGGCTCGGCAGGCATAATCCTTCCGCTACAAAACCCGATTAGAGTGGCAGAAGACGCCGCCATGGTCGACAACATCTCCAACGGAAGGTTCAATCTCGGCGTTGTACTGGGTTATAGAAAAGAAGAATTCGACGGCTTTGGAATCCCCATGAGGGAGCGCCCCTCCCGGATGGATGAGGGGATCGAGGTGATTATCAAGTCGTGGACCGAGGATAAATTCTCCTATACCGGAAGACGCTACCAGTTTAGTAACGTATGCGTAACACCGAAGCCCGTTCAAAAACCACATATCCCGGTTTACATAGGGGCCTTCGAAGAGCCGGCCATAAGGCGCGCCGGAAGGCTCGGTTATCCCCTCATTATCGGGCCGGGAAGAACGATGCAGATGGTGAGAGATACCGTGAATATTTACAACGACGCCGCAAGGCAGGCCGGTAAAAATCCGGATGGGATCGAGCATATTCTGCTCCGGGAAGCCTACGTAGCCAAGAGTAAGAAAAAGGCCAAGAGAGAAGCCGACCAGTACATAATAAGCATGTATAAATATTACTTCAGCCTGGGGGTCAAGATGTTCGTCCGGGGACAACAACTTACCGGACTCGACGACCCCATGTTCGACTATCTGCCGGAAGATCGTTTTGTGATAGGCGACCCCGAGGATTGTATCAACGAGGTAAAGAGGTATAGAGATGAACTGGGCATAAACTACATAGCCTGTCGGATGGTATTCCCGTCGGCAACACACAAAACGATATCGGATTGTATAAAACTTTTTGGAAGGGAAGTCATACCCAATATCCGGTGAGGGACAATCTAGCTATATAACTCTACTAATCTCGATCCAATCAAACAAGCCGTGTCATGCTTAAGGAGGCTATTAAATTAACACTTGGAATAAACTAAGATTTCTCCCGCTCCCTCACATCGGTTCGGGAAAAGGGTCGAAATGACAACTCATATAGTTATATTCCAGGATTTCCGGTAGGTTGAGTTCTTTCCTTACCATTATCATGCTTCGTTGTACTTACCCCTCGACTCCGCAGGATGAACGGCTTTTTATTATTTTCCCAGCGGATGCAAATCCGCTAATGTTGAAGTCCCGAGCACCGTCGAAGCCCGTCCTGAGCCTGCCGCATCTATCCATATTCCCCGGCTATCACCCTTTTCAGCACCCTGCTCAGCTCGGAAATATTATACGGCTTGGCAATGACGCCTTTAAACCCATGCTTATGGAATTCCGACATTACCGGGTTATCCGAGTAGCCGCTCGATGCAATTGCTTTTACCCTTGAGTCTATTTTCAGGAGTTGCTGGATTGCCTCTTTGCCCGACATCCCTGCCGGTATGGTCAAATCCATTATTACCGCATCGAATGGTTTTTTGACCTTCTTAGCCTTACAGTATTTTTCTACCGCCTCGCTGCCGTCACATGCGTAATCGACCGCATACCCCAAGTGTTCCAGGATCTCGCCAATGGTTTCTCTTACCGCCTCTTCATCGTCCATGACCAGTATTCTTCCACTACCCGGTATAATTTCTTCAACGACAACCTTTTGGTCTTGGGGTGTTCCATCGGAGACGGGAAGATATATGAAAAATTTCGACCCTACCCCTAGTTTAGAGTCCAGCTCAATGTACCCATTGTGATTCCTTACTATAGAATATGTCGTGGCCAGCCCTAGCCCGCTTCCATTCTGTTTGGTGGTAAAATATGGGTCGAATATCTTTGACAAGTGTTCCTCTGGTATTCCCAATCCGCTATCTTCAATGGTTATCCTCAAGTACCGGCCATCTTCCAGGGGCAGCCTGTGCTCAGTCCCGTGTGCATGCGTGTTTATGTTCTCCGCTTTAACTTTTACCGTCCCTCCTCCTGGCATCGCCTGCTGGGCATTTATAACCAAATTATTTATAACCTGGCTTATCTGACCTTCATCCACTTCCACCGGCCATAAACCGTCCTGAATGAAGAACTCACATTTTACATTTGAACCCCTAACTGCAAAGATAGCCGAATCTTTTATTAATTCTTCGATAGAAATCAATTTTTTAACTGGCAAACCGCCCCTGGAGAAGGTAACAAGCTGTTGGGTCAAATCCCTAGTCCTGATACAGGCCTTTTCTGCCTCTATCAACCTCTCATAACCCTCATCTTCTTTGTTTAAATGCATCTTTACCAGCGAGATATTGCCCAGGATGGCGGTGAGAAGATTGTTGAAATCGTGGGCAATGCCGCCTGCCAGCACGCCCAGAGATTCAAGCTTTTGCGTCCTTAAAAGCTCCTGTTCTATTTTTCTTTGCTCGGTGATATCCCGAAATACCAGAACCGTCCCGATATCCAGGCCATTCTTATCGATTATAGCGGAGGATTTGCTGGAGATTATGCGTTCCATCCCTGCCCTCGACGTCAAAACCGCCTGACTGGGGACACCAGGCACAGCGCCGGACAGCAGTTTTATGCCCTCCAGAGGTTCGCCTGTCTTCTCATCCCTGACCCGGAAAATCGAAGCTAACGGCCTTCCCCTGGCCTCCTCCTGGATCCAGCCAGTGATTTCTTCCCCCGCCTTATTGATCAAAACCACATTGCTGCCGGGATCAACGGTAATTACACCGTCTCCAATGCTTCGTAGGGTTACGGCTAGGCGCTCCTTTTCGGCAGCCAAAATTTCTTGAGCCTGCCTCCGCTCCACCACTCGCCCAAGCTGAGTACCGATATGGGCCATTACCTCAAGAAGCTGTTCATCTGGCTCCATAGCCTCTTCGGAGAAGAACTCAAGCACTGCGACAACCTCTGTTCCCACCAACACCGGGAACCCGAAAGCCGCTCTCAATCCTATGCTCTCGGCCTGTTTGGCCCTGGGGAAATTCGAGTCTTTAGTCACGTCCATAATCCATACTGTTTTCCCCGTCGCCAGGACCCGGCCGGGCAATCCAACCCCTCTAGAAAAGCGCGTAACCTCGGCAACTCCCCGAAATGTATCAAATCGGCCCGGATCTTTTAGATACCAGATTTTCGTGGGAGCTAATTCGTTTGCGGAATCAGCCAGATAAACATGACCCACCGGCCAGCCTATATAAGTACAAATCTGGACAACGGCGAACCGCATGGCGTCCTCGACAGTGGAAGCCTGGTTAGCGGCGGCGGATACCTTTTGGAGCAATTCTACAAACGAAATGGTACGCCGTAGCAGCTCTTCCGTCCGCTTGTGTTTGGTTATATCGCGGAAGACCAAGACCGCACCGGTAATATTTCCTTTTTCATCCCGGATAGGTGCAGTTTTATTGCTGATGAATAATTCCCTGCCATTTTTGGAAAGGAGTACGGTATTATCGGCAAGACCGGTCTCGACGCCCTGGTTAATCACCTTCATCAACGGGTCTTCGGACTGAGTACCTGTTTTTTTATTCACGATATTAAACACTTCATTCAAGCCCAGGCCCAGGGCCTCTTGTTGCTTCCAACCGGTGAGCGCTTCTGCGGCGGAGTTCATGAACGTTATTAATCCCGTACTATCCGTGGTGATCACCGCATCGCCTATACTCTTGAGCGTTATGGCCAGCCATCTTTCGTTTTCCCTCAACCTTCTTTCCGTCTTGTGTTTGTAAAGAGCGGTATTGATAGTGGTGATCAGCTCTATATCCCTGAATGGTTTCACTATGTACCCATAGGGCTCTGAGGTGATAGCCTGGGCGAAGGTTTTTTCGTCGGCATAGGCGGTAAGGTAGACGATGGGGATATCAAAGCGATCACGAATTTGCTTTGCCGCTTCCACCCCGGAGATATCCCCTTTTATCACGATGTCCATCAACACCAAATCCGGCCGGGCTGCCTCCGTCCTCTGAATGGCCTCCTCGCCGGAAGAGGCTATTCCTACGACCGTGTATTCGAATGCTTCAAGCCTGTTTTGGATGTCTTTGGCTACGATTCTTTCGTCTTCGACGATGAGGATTCGAGCATCCGCCATTTAGTTTAATCGACCCTCGTCTTATATTTAAGCTCAGAGAAAAAGATTCTAAATTCCGTCCCGCGAGAGTTATTCCGGGTGAGCTCGATGGCACCGTCCAGTTGTTCTGTCAGTGTGCACACAAGCTGTAAACCCAGGGATTCGGTTTTTTTGAAGTCTAAATTTTCCGGGAAACCAATTCCGTCATCGCCGACAATAAGGGTAAAATTATCCCCGCCATTGGAGTGTAACTCGACCCGAATTTCACCTTTTCTGCCGGATGGAAAAGCATACTTGAGGGAGTTTGACACAAGCTCGCTGACGATCAAGCCGCAGGGTATTGCCGTATCCACGCCTATTAAGACATTATCGACATTCAGATTGAGCGTTATATCATTCGTGTTAACCCCATAAGAGACCAACAGAGAGTCGGTGAGGTTGTAAAGATAGTCGGCAAAATCTATTCTGGCGATCTCCCTGGATTGGTATAATTTTTCGTGAACCAGGGCCATCGAGTCGATGCGGTCCTGGCTTTCCCTGAGAATATTCATGACTTCTTTATTTTTAGAATATCTGGCCTGAAGATTGAGCAGGCTGGAGATGACCTGCAGGTTGTTTTTGACCCTATGATGAATTTCCTTAAGGAGTACCTCTTTCTCTCTCAGCGATGCTCGGATCTGTTCTTCCGCCCTTTTGCGCTCGGTGATATCGCGTATAGAAGAAGCAATCAACACCCCTTCGGCGGTCTGGATAGGGCTAAGGCTGATCTCAACCGGAAATTCAGTCCCGTCGCTCCTCCGGGCATAGAGTTCTAAATCGGTACCCATCGGGCACCTGCCCGAATCCATTTGGTATCCAGCTCTGTTTAGTACATGTTTACTGCGGAAGCGTTCCGGTATCAAAATTTCTACGGCCTGCCCGAGCAACTCCTCCCGTTTGTATTTGAACAATACCTCCGTCTGCGAGTTCACCAAAACGATCTTTCCGTACATGGTGACGATCACCATAGCATCCGGGGCGGATTCAAGGAGTCCACGGAATTTCGCCTCGCTAGCCCGTAGAGCGTTCTCCATCCGCTCGCGCTCTATAATCTCGTTCCGCAGTATTTAGTTAGCCTCCTCCAGTTCTGCCGTGCGTTCTTGTACCCGTATTTCTAACTGGTCATGCGCTCTCCGGAGCACTTCCTCCGCCATCTTGCGTTCGGTAATGTCAATACAAGAGCCGATATAACCGGCAAAGCCGCCATTTGGCAGGAAACGGGGAGTGCCATGGTCAACAATCCAACGATACTCTCCGTCGAAATGTTTCAGACGATACTCCATCTTGAATTCTTCTCTGGCTTCGAATGCATCATGATAAGTACTCATACAACGTTTGAAATCGTCGGGATGGATGCCTTCAGCCCAGCCGTCCCCCAACTGCTCTTCCAACTTGCGTCCAGTAAATTCTAACCAGCCTTTATTCAAGTAGCTACAAAGCTTATCCGGGCTGGACATCCATATCATCACCGGAGCGGTATCGGCCATGTTTCGAAACCTTTGCTCGCTCTCACGGAGTGCCTCAACCCGTTTTGCGTTGTTTATAGCTACCTCTATTTGTCGCACTACGATCTCCAGTAGCTGTATTTCGTCCTCATCGTAGGCGTTTTTCTCGAAGGAATTTATTCCTATCGTTCCGACCGCCTTGCCTTCAAAATGTATGGGTACGGACAAATAACTCTTTATTCCCAATCCCCTCCCAGCAGGACCTATGACCGTATCTTTATCCACATCTCCACAGTGAATCGGCCTCCCCTCCAGTATCACCTTCCAGGTCAGCCCTTTTGGATAAGGAATTTTTAACGCCCGCTCGAGATAAGGGTCGTTTAACCCCCTATGGGCTTTAAGCTCTGCCTCCTCCCCTTGGACCAGGTAAATTCCGACAATGTCTGCCTTCTCGATGTTATTGCTCATCGCTTCGACCGCGTTCTCCAGAACCTCCTGAAGGTCTATTGACTGATGAACGCTTCGTGTCACCGTGCTGATGATGGTCTCGTACCTATTTTTTTTGGACAATTGATTGAGGTTTTCCCTGAGGGCTTCTTCCGATTCCCGAAGCGCCTCGGTTATCCGTGCATTGTTGATCGCCGTCTCTATCTGTTGTGCGACTATCTCCATTAACTTAAGCTCTTCCCCGTCGAAGGCATTCTTTTTCTCAAGTGAGTTTACCGCGAGAGCCCCCACGGTCTTTCCGGCATGGCGAAGGGGTATGGATAAATAGCTTTTTGTTCCGAGCTCTGTCCCGGCGGGGCCGATAATCTTATCGTTCTCAGCATCCGCACAGTATATTGACTTGCCATCAATTATGGTTTTCCATATGAAACCTACAGGGTAAGGAATTTTCTTTGTACGCTCCACAAACCAATCGGGTAATCCCCTATAAGACTTTAGAACCGCTGATTCTCCTTCCACCAGGAAGATGCCAATATTTTGCACGCTGTCGATGTTCTTGCTTACTTCCTCGGCGGCGTTCTCCAGTACCTCTTCGAGGTTGATGGACTGGTGGACGCTACGGGTTATGGTGCTAACGATATTCTCATAACGATTCTTTTTGGCCAACTGGTCGAGGCTTTGCCTCAATGCTTCTTCCATGTGTTTGCGCTCGGTGATATCTTCACAAACAATCAGGACAACCGTGCTGTCGTTGGCCCCATTCAGAGTACGTGCAGACTCTCTCACCCACAGCATGGTGCCATCTCTCCGCACCTTGCGAAACTCCCACCTGAAAACCAGGCCGGGGTTCTTTATGCAATGAGATAACTGCTCGGACACAGCTTTTTTGTCATCCTCATGGAAAACATCGAGTACGGAATGACCAACCAGCTCCTCCGGGGTGTAGCCTAGTTGCTCCGCTCCGAAGTGGTTGACCGAGAGAACGTTTCCCTCCACGTCTACCGTAAAATACATAGATGGGTTATCTTCATACAAGACCCGATATCTTTCTTCACTGCTCTGTAGCACCTTCTCCATCTGCTTACGCTGGGTAATCTCCTTTCTAAGAAGCTCATTCGCCCTGGAGATCTCCGCAGTCCGCTCTTCTACCCGAATCTCCAGATCCTCGTGGGCCTTCCGAAGCTCCTCTTCCGCCCTCTCTCGCTCCAGGATCTCTTTTCTCAAAACCCGATTTTTCGCCTCGAGCTGCACCGGGCTGGGAAGGGCTAATGCCTTGGGAACCAGTGGTATGAGCACAAGGGCAGTAGCCATGGATACTCCAGCCGTTATCAGTTTTATAAAACCCTCAAAGCGATAAATGGGGTCCCATAGTGTCCATAGCGCCATCAGATGAGTGGTGCCGCAGGCAAAAATAAACGCAGCAAACATGAGGAATATCCAGTGAAAGACCATGTCCTGTCTTTTGCGGACGAAATATAGCAGGGTTAGAGGAATGGAGTAATAAGCAATCGTTATCAGGGAATCAGACACCACATGCAGCCAGACCAAATCCTTATTCCATAACAAACAATAACCATGGGGCACGAAATCGGAAACGAATATGTTTCTGAAAAATTCCAGCATGGTAGCCCATCCTCCTCTTTCCACATAAACTTGCTACATTATATTACTTTTTACCAATAAAATGAATTCCAGCCCATCAGACGAAGTCTTTGAGAATTCATGGCTGAATAGAGTTAAACTTTTTATTAGTGATGGAAAGCACTTGCCTTCATCACCGGGAGCTTACAGTGCTTGTCCCGATATTATGATTCTTGGACTATCACAACTCCCTCAAAACCTCTTCGATAGTGGGGACTCTCCCCAACCCTATCGGTTTTCCGTCAACTATTACGACGGGCACGGGATACCAGAAGAACATCGTGCGGACGGCAGTGGTTACGGAGGGGTTAAACCTAAGAACATCTTTTAACAGCTTGGGCATCAGGTAGAAGTAGGCCCTGGGCTCGACCTGAATAATCTCAACCTCTTCCTCATCAAATCTTTCGGTGATTTCCCGGTGTAGCCTCCCGCACTCCTCGGCTATCTTTCTTATTCCTTCATAGGATGGGTCTTTCTTGGCGAACTCCCCCATCCCCCCTGAGCAGCAGATGCAGCCGCCTGTTCCATCATTCTCCCTGACGATTATTACGGATGACTTTCTATTTTTCATCAATCTCAAATTCCCTCAAAAGTGATTACAGTTAAGATGTAACTTTGCACGATTGTCATTGCGAGGCGTAAAACGACGAGGCAATCTGATACTTGTTTTGTCATTTCGAGTAAAACGAGAAATCTGGATGTCTCACATGAGTTCGACATGACAAATGAGCGAAAATAGGAATTGCTTCACTTTGTTCGCAATGACAAGAATGAAAACATTCCTAATCGGACACCATTTCTTCTTTTGATATTCTAACCTCTTTCTTCTCCACAAATACCGCCTTATACCAGGTCTTGAAAGAGTCGATGAGGATTATTATTGCGCATATCATTATGACCGCGGTAAGAGCGGAGTTCACATATCCCTGGACCGCGAACCCTTCCTTCCTGGCCAGAGGAAGAAAATTCTGAGTGATGTTCAACCACCCCGCAGTAAGTGTCGTCGCCATGACAAAGGCCATCGGCACTAGCGTTACCCATGCGTATCGCACCCTCCCCAGTTTTATGATGTATGTCGTCCCCACGCAGAGGGCAATCCCGGCAAGGAGCTGGTTGGCCGTGCCAAACATGGGCCAGATCGTACTGATGCTTCCGGTAAAGACGAAGTATCCCCAGGCGCAGGAGATAAGGGCGCTGGAAATAATTGCCGAGGGCAGATGGTCAACCCTTTCAAAGGTCTTATGGAACTTCCCGCCGAACTCCTGAATCATAAATCTGGCCACCCTGGTGCCGGTATCGATTGTGGTCAGAATAAAGAGAGCCTCGAACATTATGGCGAAGTGATACCAGTAGTCCATGAGATGCCTCATTCCGGGAATGGAGGTAAAGATCTGGGCCATTCCCACTGCCAGAGAAACCGCACCCCCAGTTCTTCCTTCAAGGCTTTCCCCTACCTCCGCCGAAAGCTGCTGGAGGTTCACGGTGCTAATTCCCAGTGTTTCAAACACCCCCGCCGGGACATTTATGGCAAAATAGTCGCCGGGAAAAAGCGCGCCTGCAGCGATAAGGGCGAGTATGGCGATGAAGCCCTCGATCAGCATGGCTACGAAGCCTATTGTCTTTATGTCCGACTCTTTGGAGACCATCTTGGGAGATGTACCGGACGCCACCAACGCATGAAACCCGGAGATCGCTCCGCAGGCGATGGTTATGAATGTGAACGGAAAGAGCGTCCCCGGAATAATCGGGCCCCCGCCGTGGATAAAATCGGTAACAAGGGGCATCTTTAATTCCGGCTGTACTATTATTATCCCTACCGCCAGAAAAGCTATCGTCCCGATTTTCATGAATGCGCTTAAATAATCCCTAGGGCACAGTAAAAGCCAAACCGGCAGTATAGAAGCGACAAAACCGTAGATGAGAATAAATAGGGTTATCTTTGCCTTCGGAAGTGTGAAGTAAGGAGCAAAAGATGATTGAGCAACGTCTTTACCAAAATATACGGCAAGGATAAGAAATATGACCCCAATTAATGTTCCCTCGGCAATTCTCCCTATTCTGAATCTATACATATAAAGCCCCATGAAGAAGGCGATGGGGATGGTGCAGCCAATGGTAAATACCCCCCAGGGGCTTTCGGCCAGGGCATTGACCACGGCCAGGCCCAGCCCGGCGAGGGCGGCCACCAAGATAAATAAAATGGCGATAGAGGCTATGATTCCGGAGAGAGGGCTGATTTGGAGCCGGGCAATCTCGGCCAGGGATTTACCGCCATGCCTCACCGAGGCGAAGAATATGATGAAATCGTGCACCGCGCCGGCCAGCACTACCCCAATCAATATCCATAGAAACCCGGGAAGCACTCCAAACTGTGCGGCCAGCACCGGGCCGATTAACGGACCGGCGCCGGTTATGGCGGCGAAATGATGCCCAAAAAGAACCCATTTATTAGTGGGATAATAGTTCTGCCCGTCGTACATCGTATATGCCGGCGTCTTCCTAGAATCATCGAGAACGGCTACCTTTGCGGCAATGAAGCCATGATAATACCGATAGAATATGGCCATAACGCACAGCGCACCGACGACAAGGGGCATGGCATTCACGGTCATGCGGTTAAACCCTCCGATTTTCTCCTTCTGTCACCTATTCCCATCAATCAAGCCTTGAATACTACGGGTCAACCTCAATAAATATAACACTAACTAACGGCGCCTCTACGGTAACATAATAATGGATAATTGATTAGATGAAAGTGTAAAATTAGGGTTTCTCTTTAGCTCGGATTTATGAAGAACACTTCAGCAAATTCCATGTAGGACTAGACTCTGCCGGGAGTTTATGCACGTTTTTCCCGTCATCCTGGAGCGGTAGCGAAGGATCTAGATTCTTCGCCTGAGCGTGTCCTGAGCAAAGCCGTAGGGTTCAGAATAGGCATTTTTATTTCTCTTTACCAGCGGATGTAAATCCGCTCATACTGAGCCCGGTCGAAGTATGAATTTAGAGCGTAAGGAATTCGTCCTTCCCCCCGGTTTAACCGGAGGACCTGGCTCAGGACGAACTGGATTGTCGACAAGCTCGCCACTCAGAACGAAGGGTGTATTATTGACAAGTCATGGTATCCAGAATGACAGAATTGAAAGTCACTTCTAGATACAACCGATGAACTCTCAAAATAAGTCATTTGCCAGGGGTAGATTCACCTTTACCATATTTGACTGATCGCTCTCTCAATCTCTCGATAACCAGGTAGAACACCGGTACGACGATAAGGCTGAGGAAGGTGGCGACGATCATCCCGCCAAACACCGCCGTTCCCAGGGAATGACGGCTGTTTGAACCGGCGCCGCTGGCCACAACCAGCGGAAAAACACCCAGGATAAAGGCAAACGCAGTCATAAGAATGGGGCGTAGCCGGATTCTGGCCGCCTCCAGTGCAGAATCCTGGATAGATAAGCCTTCCTCACGGCGCCTTTTGGCAAACTCCACGATGAGAATGGCGTTCTTGCTGGCCAGGCCAATGAGCATCACTAAACCGATCTGGCAATAGACATCGTTGCTAAGCCCCCTCAGCCATTGAGCTATCATCGCTCCCAGTATGGCTAGCGGTACGGCTAACATCACCATAAAGGGCATCGACCAGCTCTCATACAATGCCGCCAGAAACAGAAAAACGAATACAAGGGCTAAACCGAATATGATCGGGGCCAGGTTGCCCGCCTGGATCTCCTGATAGGCGATACCGGTCCAATCGTAGCCCATGCCTGCCGGAAGTATTTCCTTGGCCAGCTCCTCCATTGCCTCGATGGCCTGCCCGGAGCTGAACCCCGGGGCGGCCGCCCCGTCGATCTCCGCCGAGCGATAAAGGTTGTAATGGGTTATGGTTTCGGCTCCGACCACCGGGGTAACCTTAACCAGGGTACTGAGAGGCACCATTTCACCGCCTTCCGAGCGGACGTAAAGACGGGTTATATCATCGGCTTTGGTACGATAACCATCCTCTGCTTGCAAGAACACACGATAGACGCGGCCGTACTTGTTAAAGTCGTTGACGTAAAGAGAACCAAGATACGTCTGCAGGGTATCGAAGACGTCGGATATGGATATGCCCATGGTCTTGGCCTTTGTTCGGTCGAGGTCAACGTATAGTCCCGGTATATTAGCCTCAAACGAGCTGAATAACGTTTGTAGCTCCGGCCTCTGATTCCCTTTGACCACCATCTCCTGCGCCAGATCTGCCAGCCCCTGAAGCCCGGCAGTGTTGCCCAGGTCCTGAAGCTCAAATTGAAATCCCCCTGTCTCGCTTATCCCTCGAATGGGAGGGGGGTTAAAGGCCACCACAACCGCCTCCGATATTCCGGCAAACTCCCGGAGTACCTTGGCCAGTATGGCATTCACCTGAAGCTCCGGGGATTTGCGTTTAGACCAGGGAGAGAGGACTGGAAACATGGCTGCTGCATTGGAGTCCGTTGTAGAAGTTATGATGTTGAGGCCGCTTACGGCCACTACGTGGTCTATACCCGGCGTGGAACTTAAAATCTTTTCCACCTTATTGACCACCCTGGTCGTTCGCTCCAGAGAGGAGCCCTCCGGCCCCTGTATGCTTACTATGAAATAACCCTGGTCCTCGTCTGGAATGAACCCGCCGGGGACTATACGGAACAAATAGTAGGTTACGCCGAGAAGCGCTAGGAACACGGCAAGTACGACCTTCCATCTCTTCGTAACCTCCTTCAACCAACTCTCGTATTTATCTCTAAACCGGTTGAAGCCTTGGTTGAACTTGGTGAAAAACCAGCCATGCCGCTCCGATCCCCGGCGCAGGAAAATAGCGCAGAGGGCAGGACTAAGCGTAAGAGCGTTTATGGCCGAAATCCCCACAGAACAGGCAATGGTAAGGGCGAACTGCCTGTACAACTGACCAGTGATCCCCGGCATGAAGGAGACCGGTACGAATACGGCCATGAGCACGAGGGAAGTAGCCACAATCGGCCCGGTTACCTCCTGCATCGCCTGTCGTGCCGCCTCTTTAGGTTCTAAGCTTTTCTCCTCGATAAAGCGCGAGACGTTTTCGACCACTACTATTGCGTCGTCTACTACCAAACCTATTGCCAAAACCAGACCAAAAAGGGTGAGCGTATTTATGGAAAAGCCAAGCGCGCCTATCAGAGCAAAGGTCCCAATCAATGAGACCGGGATGGTAATTGCCGGGATCAAAGTGGCCCGCCAGTTTTGAAGAAACACAAACACCACTATGAACACCAGGACGAATGCCTGGAAAAGGGTTTTAAGGACCTCTCTTATGGATTCGGTTATGAACTGGGTAGGGTCATAGATGACCTCATACTCTACCCCGTCCGGGAAATTTTGAGAGAGTTTAGCCATCGCCGCCCTGACCTTTTTAGCCAGGTCAAGGGCGTTAGCCCCGGGAAGCTGAAATATGCCGATCCCAATGGCTTCCTTCCCATCCAGGAAGCTGTCGGTCCCATAATCCTCGGCCCCAAGCTCAACGCGAGCCACATCCTTGACCCGCACTACCGAACCATCCGGGCGGGTTCGCACGATGATATTCTCAAAATCCGAGATGTCCGAGAGACGGCCCAGGGCGTTGATCGTGTATTGAAATTGCTGTCCGGGAGGGATCGGGCGCTGACCAATCGCCCCGGCAGCAACCTGCTGGTTCTGGTCGCTTACCGCATTGGCCACATCCGTGGCCGTCAAACCCAGGCTGGCCAGCTTGTCCGGGTCAAGCCATATCCGCATGGAATAAAGGCGCTCTCCCCAGATAGTGAGATTACCCACACCGGGGATGCGCTTGAGCACATCGCTTATATGTATGTCAACATAGTTACTGAGGAAGAGACTGTCCCGGCTCCCGTCGGGAGAAACAACGTGTACAGCCAGTGTCAGGTCCGGGGACTGTTTGGTGACGGAGATGCCATACTGGCTTACCTCCTGGGGCAGACGGGGCTTAGCCAGCTCGACCCGGTTCTGGACATCGACAGCGGCGATGTCCAGGTTATATCCGATGTCGAAGGTTACGTTAAGAGACATACTGCCGTCGTTCGAGCTGGTCGAGGACATATAGATCATCCCTTCGACGCCGTTTACCTGCTCCTCGATAGGGATGGTGACTGTATTTTCTACTACCTCCGCACTGGCTCCGATGTAAGAAGCGCTGACATTGACGGTAGGAGGCGTGATCTCCGGATAGAGAGCAATGGGTAGTATGGGGATAGTAATGCTGCCGGTCAGCGTAATGAGAATAGCCAAGACCGAGGCCAACACAGGCCGTTCGATGAAAAAATTAACCAAAGGTATATCTCCTCATGGCTAGCGGATAAAACGAAAGCTAATTGGGCGTCTCCTTTTTCGGTTGCGGAGATGATGCAGGAAGATTAGAATCACCTTTCGAGGAAGCGAGCTTCGGCTGGACGGTAATACCCGGTTTCACCTTCTGCAAACCCTCGATGATGACCTGCTCTCCCGGTTTTACTCCCTTTTCGATTACGCGCATGCCTTTATAGGTTGTTCCCGCTACCACATCCCGGTTCTCAACCCTGTCATCCTTATTCACTATGAGCAAGTAGGCCCCACCCTGAGTCTCGCCCACCGCTTGCTCCGGAACCAGAAGCGCGTCCGGCTCCATGGTCAGAAGAAGACGAACCTGAACGTATTGCCCCGGCAGCAAGTTTTTATCCGGATTGGGTACGACCGCCCGCATAGATATTGTGCTTGTGGTGCTTTCTACAGTGTTGTTGACGAAGTCCACGGCGCCTTGGTAAGGGTGGATACTCTCGTCCGGAAGTACCAATCTAACGGTGAGCTTCTCCTTTCCCTGCTGCTTCAATATCTCCGGTAAATAGCGGGCACTCGGGCTGAAATAAACATAAATTGGGTCAAGTTGTACAAGGGTGGCAAGTTTAGTGTCCTGACCAGCTCCAACCAGATTTCCAACATCTACGTATCTTCGTCCTATGCGCCCGTCAAATGGGGCATACATACGGCAGTAACTTAGATTCAACTGGGCTAGTTTGATAGCGGCGCGGTCAGCCTCTACCGCCGCCTGTAGTTCCTTCACTTGAGTGCTAAACTGGTCAAAGGCGTTACGGGCTATAAACTCTTTGTCTACGAGGGGCTTGTATCGCTCTACCTGTTGCCGGGCGTAGGCCAGAGCGGCTTCATCCTTCGCCAACTGGGCCTGGGCATTTTCGAGCTGGGCCTCAAAGGGACGCGGGTCAATAACAAAGAGCAAATCGCCCTTCTTCACATCCGCCCCATCAACAAATGCACGCTCCTGAAGAAATCCTTCCACCCTGGCCACAATATCTACCGTATTTACAGCTTGAAGGGTACCGACATAATCCAGATAGACCGGAACCGTTTCTTTTACTACCTCAGCTATCGTCACGACGGGCGGAGGAGCAGTAACCTCCTTCTTACGGTCGCAACCTGAGAGTCCAATTAGCGCCAGAGCGGAAGCCAGAATCACCAAAAACCGAGTTGTCAAATTTATTTTGTTCTCAGTTCTCATCATGCTGATATTTCTCTTTTGCATCAATTTTTTTATTAAAAGAGTCGTTAATAGATGAAGCGACCGGGAGCTCTTTCCCAATTGCGTGTATTAACTCTGCGTAAGACCTATGGAGGCTCGTCCTGGCCTGAACCCGTTCCGCTCTGGCTTCGGTGAGCGTACTCTGAGCGTTGAGTAACTCCACTATGTCTCCCACTCCGGAACGGTAACGGGCAAGCGAAGCTTCGTATGATTTCGTTGCGCTCTCCAGGAGCACCTCGCTTGCCTCCAGTTGCTGTACCGCAGTTCGGAAATTGTAATAAGCGTTCCAGACCTCCGATATAACCCTTTCTTCTTGTATGAGAAGGGCGGCTTGAGCCGCTTCGAGACTCGCACGGGCTTGACGAACCTGATTAATAAGAGAGAAGCCCTGAAAAATTGGAAACTGAAGACCTACCAAAAACTGGTAGCTCAAGCTATTGTCGTCAACACCGCCCCTTACCACTTCAGGCTCTAACAACGCGCTCGCAACTAGCTGGGGCCATTGGGCGGATTCAGCCTGCCTTACTTCAGCCTCTTTTTGAAGCACAACCGACCTGGCAGCAGCAAGGTTCGGTCGATTTTGTTGAGCTTCTGCAATCAACTCTTCGACGTTTTCAGAGACGGAGTCAAGAGGAAACTCCTTCGGTTCATCCTCGACGTCAAAGGCGGTATTAGCCGGCCAACCGACTGCGGTTGCCAACTCTCCACGGGATATCTCAATAGCACCACGGTCAGTCGCTATATCCAGTTGCACCTGGGCTACAGTTGATTTCGCCTGCAACACATCGACAACCGTTCCTAGACCCACCTGTAGTCTTAATTCCGCCGCTTGGAGGCTTGTCTCCGCATCTTTCAAGCTAGCCAGGTCAGCCTGTAACTGCGCCTTGTTTCCGATAAGGGTGTAATAAGCCTGCGCCACATTGCGAAGTACATCCTGTATAGCCTGGTTATGTGTCCAATTGGCATTATATAGCGCCTGCTTAGCCGCTTCCACGCCAGCGCTGCGGCCGCCGAAGTCAAGAAGGAGATAGGTAAGGGCTACGCTTGCTGTACCGATAGTCTCGGTAAAGGAGCTTGACCCTTCGTTCTGCCCACCCTTCGCTTCTTCGACCGAGAGAACGCCGCTAAGGTCCGGATAATAGCTTCCACGTGCCACTGCCCAGGCTGCAGCAGCCGCACGCGCCTGTTCCCATGCCTGACGGGTGGCTGGATTCTGGCGAAGCGCAGCATCAACGAACTGTGATAGGCTCAACTTCTCTGCAGACGGCTTTAAATCAGGCGGTATCGTTGGAAGCCTGTCCGATGTCTGCACGCTGGGTAAGTGATTCGGCGGAGGCTGCCATTCTTCTCCCGGGTCAGGGGAAGCATATTTCATCGGATTTAGTTCAGGCAAATTTTGTACGCATGAAGTGGAAGTGATCATACATAGCAGTAGAGCCGGAGCAAAACAAAAAGAATGTCGCCACATAAAGAACCTCAATTGAAATAAACACTTAACATTAGATGTCACACTCCGGGTAAGATATGCAAAATCAAATTCGTCAGGACTGATACGCTTCAAATTTAAGTCCTTACTCAATGCTAAACAGAAGGATCGCCGTCGATTCGATTATCGGATATGTTGACAAAGCCGTAGAGAGAAAATAAAGAACCCATCCTTCAGTTAAGTTATGATTATCACTGATTCATATTTTTGTCAACGAAAAATCTCCCATGTTCAACTAGACGAGAGCTTATTGACCGGGTTACTAAGACCCCAACATCTATTCTAGAATTGTTTTATTTTGTTTTTAAAGACCAAATCTGCCGGCCAGTTCTCCTTGATATATTCATAAAAGTATTTAATCTTTTACCCCTATGAAAATAGTGATACTGCAAGGCGATGGAATGCCCGATCATCCTGTCCCAGAACTAGGAAATAAGACTCCTCTCCAAGCGGCGAACACACCGAACATGGATGATCTGGCCAAAAGAAGCATCTTTGGCCTGGTAAAAACTATCCCCGATGAACTTCCACCAGGAAGCGATGTGGGGAATCTGAGCGTATTAGGTTATAACCCTAAACTCTACTACACCGGCCGGTCTCCCCTCGAAGCGGCCAGCATAGGAGTGAATATAAAAGAGTCGGACGTAACGTTCAGATGCAACCTGGTCACTCTCAAAGATTCAAACGGAAAAACGATTATGGAGGACTATAGCGCCGGGCACATCTCCACGGATGAAGCTAGAAGTATCATCCTGGATATAAAGGATGAATTGGAGAAGGAAGGTGAAATCAATTTTTATCCGGGCGTCAGCTACCGCCATCTCATGGTATGGCACGGCGGCGTTGACCGAATGAAAACAACGCCCCCACACGATATTTCCGGGCAGGAGATAACGGCATATCTACCGAATGGTGAAGGGGCAGACAAGTTAAAAAAACTGATTGATAAATCAAAGGCGCTTTTAAGAGACCATCCGATAAACCGCAAAAGAATAGAGCTAGGCAAAAATCCAGCCACGAGCATCTGGCTCTGGGGACAGGGACGTGCACCCAAGATGCCTCACTTTAAAGAACTATACGGAATTGACGGCGCGGTCATATCGGCAGTGGACTTAGTGAAGGGAATCGGCATTTACGCCGGGCTTAGGGTTATAGACGTACCCGGCGCCACCGGTTATCTGGATACAAACTACGAGGGCAAGGTTGAGTATGCGCTCCGTGCACTCGAGGAGGTTGATTTGGTGATGATCCACATCGAATCCACGGATGAGACGGGACATGAAGGTAAAGCAGACTTGAAAATTCGGGCCATAGAGGATTTCGACAGCCGAATAGTAGGACCGGTACTTCAAGGCATGAAAAGATTCGAAGATTACAAAGTGCTTATACTCTCCGACCACCCAACCCCTATTGACTTAAGAACGCACGTAAACGAGCCGGTGCCTTTTGCTCTTTTTAGCTCAAGAGACGGGGGGGTAAAAGATAGCAGTCGTGTGTATTCCGAGAAATCCGCCACCCAAACCGGAGTATTTGTGGATGAGGGATGGAAACTTGTGGGCATGGTTCTGGGTAAAAATCAAATTTAACAAAAACTGACATAGATGAACACGAATAAAGATTATAAAATTGTTTGCTGGTTAACGGGTTAACTCGTTAACACGATAACTAGACAACTGAATTTTTATTAGTGCAAATTTGTGTACATTCGTGGCTAATATCTAGTAATCTTTCTTCACTTCTTCCCAAAGCTCGTCCATTTCTTTTAGATTTAATTCCGACAAGTCTCTTCCCTTTTCTCGCGCCTTCTCCTCGACCTTGCTGAATCTTTCTATGAACTGGTCAACTGCCCTATGCGCAGTGCTCTCCGAATCCAGCTTTAGATGCCTTGCCAGGTTTACTAAAGAAAAAATCAAATCTCCCCATTCTTTCTCTATTGAACTTCTCTGGTCAGATTGGATTGCGCTCTCAAGCTCGGCTAACTCCTCTTTCACCTTTTCCATTACATCCTCCGGCTTTGCCCAATCAAAACCAACCTGGGAGGCTTTCTCCCCAACACGTTGTGCGCGAAGGAGGGCTGGCATAGAGCGGGGAATCTGAAGAAGCGCTCTCTTTCTCTCTTTCTCCTTCATCTTCTCCCCATGCCATCTCTTTACCGCCTCCTCCGCATCTTTGGCCTTTTCCTCGCCAAATACGTGGGGATGACGCCTGACCAGCTTGTAGTATAGTTGGTCCACTACATCGTCTATGCCGAACTTTCCTTCCTCGCTGGATATCCGGGAGGCAAATATAATTTCGTAAAGAAGGTCTCCAAGCTCTTCCTTAAGCTCTTGAGTGTCGTCTGCTTCAATAGCCTGGATTACCTCATATGCCTCCTCAATAATAAAGGACTTAAGTGTGTTGAGCGTTTGTTCCCTATCCCAGGGACAGCCCTCCGGGCTTCTTAAGTACCTGGACAACTCCACCACATCTTGAAAGCTCTTCTTCATTTTCCTGTTCCTTTCATTAATAAAGTGAATATCATCAATTTATAACCTCCCCCTTATAGACCTTCCGTTCAAAGAAATACTGACAATGGAATCTCTTCCGTCAAAGACTATTCTCAAGGAGAAGGGAATTTTATTAGGAATCACCCCGAACCTCAAATCATAAAACTCCACAACGTGCCTCCCACCTTCCTCTTTGTATTCAGCAACCGGATAGTCTGCAAACCAGTAATACAGTTTAGTAACCTCAAGATTCTTTGCCAATTCTAGGAATTGGTTATGGTTGGTCTTGGCTATACGCTCAAGCCCCTCAGGATTGCTTCCAAACAACGAAAGATTCACTCTATAGAAAGCATCCTCAGTCTCTATAACTCCCATCCAAAAAAACGGCGCCAAAGGCCGGGGATACACTGAGGACTTTAGAACACCGAGAGATTTATCTTTGGCAAACTCATCTAATTTTTCCGAATTCAGTTCTCTGGAGTAAAAGCAAAACAGGAGATAAAGAACCAGATAAGCGAAGATGCCGAAAGAAAACTTTTTAGCAAATTCTCTTTTCCTCCAGCACAGAATCAAGCCCAGAATGACCGGAAGGGTTATGAAAGGATCAAGAATAAATACCAGATTCCAGCTATACCGCTTTATACTCAACGGGTCAAAGATAACTGTTCCGTAAGAAGTTATGAGGTCAAAGAATATGTGAGAGTATATTCCCAGGGCGACCATCGCAACTATAAACCAATATTTTTTATAAGAGGAAAAACGATAAATTACTAATGCAAGAATAAAAGCGAATAGTGGAGCGGCAATCAATGAATGGGTTAATCCTCTATGATAGCGCAGGGAAAACTCAGGGCCCAGGAATGCAGTCACTATATCTATGTCCGGGAATATGGCGCCCACGGTGAAAGCAATCGTAGCCACCCGCCCTGCTTTTTGATAAAAGCCAGTCCTTGATGACAGTGTCCCGATTAGTCCGTGAGTAATGGTATCCACTTTATAACTACTTAGCCACTAATTCACCCCGTGAGATGGGGTAAGATTATCTCACTGGGTAAACACGAATTTACACTAATAAATATCCGGTTGTCGGGTTAACGTGTTATCGCGTTAACGAGTTAACCCGTTAACAAGTAAACAATTATAATCTTCATTCGTGTTCATCCGTGTCTATTCGTGGCAAATTAGACTCTAAACTTCTTAGGAAACCTGGTTAGATTGAGGCATCCTTTCCTTTTTACGAGCACGACATCCTCTATCCTGATTCCACCCAATCTTTCGTAGTAGAGGCCAGGCTCGACCGTTACCACGTTTCCCTCTTCAAGCACATCGTCTCCAGGCCCTATTCTCGGAGGTTCATGGATTTCGAGCCCCAGTCCGTGACCGGTAGAGTGGATAAACCCCTCTCTTTTCCCGTTATTCGTTCCTGTCTCAAACCCACACTTTTTAAAAAACTCAACCACCGCCTCATGCACTTCCTTTGATTTCACCCCTGCTTTTATAAGGCTAATCGCCAGCTTTTGCCCTTTGAGGACAGTTTGATACATTCTGTTGAGTTCTTTGCTCGGTTCCCCTTTAACCACGGTCCTGGTCATATCCCCGAAGTATCCGTTCTTCTGAGAACGGGGGAATATATCGATGACGATGGGCTTCCCGGCGAAAAGCGGACCCTCGCCGGTATGGTGAGGCATAGAGGATTGAATGCCGGGGGCGACAATCGTATGCTCAGCGCTGAATCCCAACCTGGAAAGCTCGGCGTTTATTTCTCCCTTTACCCTCTCCGAAGTCAGTGCATTGCCGTTAAGAAAAAGTTTATCTTTTTTTATTTCGGAAGATGCAATCATTCGGATAGCAAGCCCCATGGCCATGGCGGTTTTTTTAAGTGAGTCCTTTATGTAATTCACCTCTTCCGGTTTCTTCTTCAATCTCTCTTTGAAGAAGGGCTCTTCTTTCCGGTAATCGATCCTGTAACCGAGTTTTCTCAACCCGTCCGCGTATTTTATGGGAAACCTTCCCGGGACGACCGCCCTTTTTGTTCTAAGCTCTTTAAACACCAGTGCCACAATGTCGGTGAAGCCCGCCTTTTTTTGCTTCTTCGGCGGAAGTATCCTTCTGTATTCGGATAGCGAGAGAACCAAATCCACCCGTGCCTCCTTCTTTCCCCTATCCAACTCTAAGTCGCTCAGGATGAGTATTTTCTTCCCCTTATGCTCGATATAAACAGCCGGGTCTGGTATGAAAAACCTGGTTTTGTAATAAAGGTCGGCGTTATTCTCACTCGAATCTATTATCAGCAGGGTATCCTCTTTCATGGGAAAAAACTATACCCAAGGGTTAGCTCGATTACCAAGAAATATGGCCAACCTAAATTCTTGTAGCACCTTAAATCGCTGGCGCTTTTTTCTTGAATATCTAAACTCAGTTCCAGTCCTTCGTAGCAACTGCGTATATTACGTTTGTTTCAACAGAATCTATGTTATTTTCCACTAGCCAATTAAGGTTAGATTGCTTTACTCTTTGAGCCGTATTAGGGCTCAATTGATCTATTGTCCACCTTAATCCAGTGCCAAGGGCTATTATCCACCAATCCTCAGCATTCCTTAAAGTTTGTTTTCCTTCCTCCTCTACCACTTCTATGTTCGATGTTCCACCATCCCGCATCAGTTTAGTTAAAGATCTAACATCATTAATCCTATCCCAGGGATTATAAGCACAATAGAGGTCGGGACGTTCTTTCCTTATTCCTTCTTTCCAATTCTCATAAGCTGGTGCTAAAAATCTTGGACCCCAGGTTGTGATGGCCAACTTCCCTCCGGGCTTTACCATCCGCCATAACTCCCGAACCTGCTTTTCCATATCCGGTATGAAGAAGATGCCGAATACACAAACAACCGCATCGAAGCGATTTGTCGGAAACTCAAGATTTTCCATATCGCCGACCCGAAACTCTATATTTTTTAGTCCTAGACCAGCCGCTTTCCCCTGTCCTAATTCCAAGAGCCTTTCCGAAAGGTCCACTCCGATAACCCTTCCGCTAACCCCTACCATTTGCGCCGCCGGAATGGCCGATGCCCCGGTGCCGCAGCATACATCCAAGACCGCCATACCGGGTTTTAAATGTAGTCTCTCCACCGTTCTTTTGCCGTATCGGTCCCAAAAACCAAGTGGATAATCATCAAAATGATCGGCAGCAGAATTATAAGTTTCTCTCGCCTTAATTTTTGCCTCTTTGTTTTTATCGCTCATGGTGACACCTCTTAATTTCTATTTATCCCCTTTCATCTAAACCGAGTTCACAAAATTGCATTATTAACTTATATTGAACGAGGGCTACAACATTGTAGCCCTCGGAGGATTGAAACACGGTCTATCGGTTTCTACTTCGCTTTGACACTCAAAGTTACCGGCACCGGATTGGTGACTATATCGAACACCGGAGAACCCTTACACAATTCCTCCAGTTGTTTAAGCACCTCTTCACCGCCGTCTGCTTTGACCTTGAAATTGGCCCGGATATTTTGAAACCCGTTCCTTACATCATCCGCTAACTGTAGCATACCCCTCAAATCTAGGTCTCCTTCAAGCTCGGATTCGACCTCTTCCAGCTTGATCCCAAGGGCGGCGGCCTTGTATACCATGGTGGTGGTCATACAGCCGGCTAAGGCATGCAGAACGTATTCAACCGGATTAGCTCCGTTATCCTCTCCCAGAAGCACCGCCGGCTCGTCGTTATCCAGGACGAAAGCCTGTTTTCGCGATGTGTCTTCCTGGCAGGCGCCATAGAAGTCCTTTATGGTCGAGCGGTTATGTCCGCCAGTTATCCACTTGTTCGATGCGCGAAACCTAAATTTCGCAATCTCGCTATTGGATTTTATTACCTCTACGGTGTCACCCAGTTGTGTTACGTTAACACCGTTTAAGAAGTTAACTTGCTTTGCGCTATCTTGTCCTGACATTTTATTTCCCTCCTTTTTTAGTTTTTTTATGTCAAGTACTTGCTCATGTATGATGCATTAGGCGTGCCAACGTCCATGCAGCAGAATATTATCAACGATGTCAGGTAGTTGTGTGTGATTAGAGAGATGGTGAAGGTAGCGAAATTCCGCTACTATCGAAATTTCGCTACAGGGTTTAGCGATATCTCGATAGTTTATTGGGATATTTTAACCCTTTGGATGGCGTTTGATTGCGAAGGCCTTAATCTTGGAATTAAGAGTAGAGGTTGGTAAGCCCAGTAGAGCCGCAGCCCCTTTTTTCCCGGCAATCTTCCACCCGGTCTTCTTAAGCGCACGCATAATGTTTTTTCTTTCTAGTTCCTGGAGCTCTTTATTGGATAGTATTACACTTTCGTCATCTTCTAATGATTTAATGTTGTTAGTACTCCCTTCAGGCAGTGCCTTATCTAAATTTAATCTCCCGTTAGTTGAGGTAATTACAGCACGCTCGACCACATTCTGAAGTTCACGAATGTTGCCTGGCCAATGATAGGACTTCAGACGCAAAATATCTTTTTCGGACAAGGGTTTCAAAGTAATTCCCGTTCTTTTGGAGAATCGCTCCACAAAAACACTTGCTAATTTTTCTATGTCGTCGGCCCTATCTCTTAACGGTGGGAGTTCGATCGGGAAAACATTAAGCCGGTAATACAAGTCTTCACGAAATTTCCCATCTTCTACCGCTTTCTTGAGATTACGGTTTGTTGCCGCCAGCACCCTCACATTCACCTTTATGGTATCAGAACTCCCTACCGGCTCAAACTCCCCTTCCTGCAATACCCGAAGAAGCTTGGATTGAAGGTCAAGCGGCAATTCCCCGACCTCGTCCAGAAAAATCGTCCCCCCGTCTGCAATTTTAAAACGACCCTCTCTTTTCGAGGTAGCACCGGTAAAGGCACCTTTCTCATGACCAAAGAACTCGCTCTCAATAAGGCTTGCCGGAATTGCCGCACAGTTAACCTTTATGAGCGGTTTTTGGCTTCTTCTGCTCCCCGCATGAATAGCCCTTGCCATCAGTTCTTTTCCGGTACCGGTTTCTCCCATTATTAATACCGTCGAATCCGTTACGGCTACCTGTTTTATCTCGTCAAGCACTTTTTTCAAAGAATTTGACTCGCCTATTATCTCGTCAAAGTTTTGTATGGATTTTATCTCTTCCTTGAGATATTCGGTCTCGGATGAGAGGGAACTAATCTTTTCCTCGGCTTTGATTTTTTCACTGATGTCTCTAAATATTAAAGTGTAGTAAGTTTCGCCATGCATTAGCGAAAGGGAGAGCGTCGCTTCGGTGCTGAATTTTTCACCGCTGGCAGACGTTATTTTAAGGCCGCGAGGTATCCAGACGTATTTATCCCCTTCGGGAAACGAACCAAGGCTGCGGGAGAGTATAGTGAGTTTAGCCCTATCTTCTTCGACCATGAAATCGGTCAGCTTTTTCCCCTTGATTTGTCCGTCCGAATATCCCAGTATCCTTTCAGCGGCAGGATTGATTTGCGTTACATAAAAGTCTTTGTCGACCTCTATAATAGCGTCCATCGCACTCATGAAGAGCCTTCTCAGTTTTTCTTCCCTCTCCGTAACCTCCTTTTCCGCACGAAGGCGCTGCATTTCGGCACTGGCCCGGTTCGCAAAAATGCGGAAGATGTTAATAACCCGTTGCTCTGCCGGTATAGGCTCTGTATCCAGGACGGATAGATGTCCGAGTATTTCTCCGTTGACGCCCTTTAACGGCACCCCCATATAACTCACTGCCCCGGTTTCACCAAGCGCTTGCAGATTAAGGTCTTTTAAATCGGGATTGCCCTTATAAAGCTCAAGCAACCTTTCGGGCACGTGAATTAGACGCTTTTCCAGGACGACCCTTTCGCAGGGCGTACCGGTTATTGCGTACTCAAAGTTGTTGAACCACCTATTGCCCAGGATGAAAGCGAGGGCATGAAGCCTTCCTTCATTCTGGTTATATTCGGTTACCCATGCGCCGTATGTATTCAAGACTTTCGAAAGATTTTCGACAAGCGATATAAAAAACTTCTCCCCTACGTCTGTCGAGGTTCCTTCCACTATCGCCCGCACTGCCTTATCTTCTTCTACATTCCTGAAACGAATTCTATCCTTCATCCTTTTATTAAATCTTATTCTTAGAAAATTATCTTTCTATCTTTTATAACAGTACCGGGTGAATTGATACTTGAAATCACTGCTGTCCAAAATAATTTGAAACCAACGATTCACACTCG
>FWPU01004899.1_pt1 | contig 30244 bp, 30 predicted proteins | sample 2228361 | NCBI WGS metagenome assembly FWPU01 (sample SAMEA103939777, study PRJEB20133) | metagenome | reverse complement strand
CCAGCTCACCTTCGGCGGACAGAACGCCGAGGCGTACTTCGACGCGACCGGCACCCGGCTGGTCTTCCAGTCCACCCGGCCGCCGTTCGGCTGCGACCAGATCTTCACGATGCGGGACGACGGCGGCGGGACCCGCCTGGTCTCCACCGGCAAGGGGCGAACCACCTGCGCCTTCTTCTACCCGGACGGGCGGCGGATCATCTACGCCTCCACCCACCTGGGCGGAGAGGGCTGCCCGCCCGCGCCGGACCGCTCGGCCGGCTACGTGTGGCCGGTCTATCCGAGCTACGAGATCTTCGCCGCCGACCTCGAGGGCGGCCGGCTGCAGCGGTTGACCGCCAACGACGGCTACGACGCCGAGGGGGCGGTGGCCCCGGACGGCCGCCGCATCGTCTTCACCTCCCTGCGGGAGGGCGACCTGGACCTCTACCTGATGGACGCGGACGGCGGCCGGGTCCAGCGCCTGACGGACGAGCCCGGCTACGACGGCGGCCCCTTCTTCTCCTGGGACGGCCGCTGGATCGTGTTCCGCAGTCACCGGCCGCGCACGCGCTCGGAGCTGGAGGAGTACCGGGGCCTGCTGGCGCGCGCCCTGGTGCGCCCCCGCGTCCTGGAGCTGTACGTGATGCGGGCCGACGGCACGGGGCTCCGCCAGGTCACGCGCCAGGGCGCCGCCAGCTTCGCGCCCTTCATGCACCCCGACGGGGAGCGCATCGTCTTCTCCTCGAACCGGCACGATCCCGGCGGGCGCTCGTTCGCCCTCTATCTCGTCAACGTGGACGGCTCGGGGCTGGAGCGGTTGACGTTCGCCGAGCGCTTTGCCTCGTTTCCGATGTTCTCGCGCGACGGCCGGCGGCTCGTCTTCTGCTCGAGCCGGAACGCGAGCGAGCCGCGGGAGCTCAACGTGTTCGTGGCCGACTGGATCGACTGACCTCGGGGGTGAGCCATGCGCCAGCGACCGATCGCCATCGCCCTTCTCGCCGCCCTGGCCCTGGCCGGGTGCGGCACCGCCGCCACCCGCGGGCCGGCGGCCTCCGCCTTCGCCGCCCCCGCCGAGCCCGGGCTGGAGTGGATCCGCGCGGAGACCGGCCGGGATGTCCCCGACGCCACCGGGGTCCGCTTCTTCAAGCCGGCGCTGTCGGGCGGGACCGGCGTGCAGTTCTGATCTGTCTGAGGGGACCGGGCAGGGCCCGGCGTCTCCGCGGACGCCGGGCTCTCCGCTCTAGCGGAAGCTGTAGCCGAGCTTCACGCCGACCATGTGGGCGACGTAGTCCCGCGTCTCGTTGCCCAGCCAGATCGAGTTCGAGCCGGGCGTGAAGGGGTTGAGACGGTCCGTGCGCCAGTCGTTCTTCTCGAACGACTCGAAGGTGTAGCCCAGCGTCGCCGTCCACACCTTCCAGAAGCGATAGCGCAGCCCGGTGTCCACCCGGATGAGCATGTCCTCGAACGACGGCTGCGAGCGCACCTGGGCGTTGGCGGCCGTGGCGGCGGTGAAGGTGGGCGGATGGGCCTGGGGCGTGGCCGGGTTCCGGTTGTCGACCTCGCCCAGGGCGTAGGCCCAGGTCCCCTGCACGGTCCACTCCAGCACCCGCGGGATCAGCGCCACGTTGGCCCCGAGGCGGATGGTGTCCACGGTGTCGGTGTGGACCGAGAGCCACTCCCAGTCGACGAAGTCGCCGACGACGCCGCCGACCACCTCGCGGTCGCGGGAGCGCTGCTTCTGGTAGATCACCTCGTGGCTGTAGCCGGCGAAGAGCGACAGCCGCTGAAGCGGGCTCCACGCGAGGTCGAGACCGACGGACCAGGTGGTGCCCTCCTGCAGGCCCAGGCGAGAGTCGACGTAGTCGTCGTTGATCCAGCCGCCGGTGAGGCTGGTGGTGAGGGTATCCGTCACCAGGAACTGCAGCAGCAGGTCGACCCGCTGCCGGTCCCGCTCGCCCTCGTCGAACTTCCGGAGCAGGGGCGACTGCGACTGGGACATGGCCGCCGCCAGCTCCTCCTCGGCCACCGCGTGGGCCAGGTGGGCGAAGGGGTCGTAGTCGTCGATCCGGCGCCAGGAGGGCCGGTACGTGACCTGCACCAGGAGCCAGTCGAGGGGGGTGACGTCCACCGCGGCCTTGGCGAAGTACTCGTGGCTGGTCTGGACCTCGCGGTGGTCGTTGCGGTCCCAGTACTCCCAGCCCGGGCCCACCGTGAGCGCCAGGTTCGGCAGCAGGCGCATCCGGGCGTCGAGGTCCGCGGTGTGCCGGGTGAACTCGAACCGCCCGGCCGTGCGCGACTCGTTGACCAGGGTGCGGTCGTTGACGACGTGACCGGGGAAGGTCAGGTCCTCGGTCATGTCGTTGTAGTCGAAGAGCCGGTACCGCAGCGACAGCGTCAGCGGCCGGAAGGGCCTGGTCGTCGCGTTCAGGTTGATGAGGCCGACGCCCACCATGCCATCCAGATCTTCCCGGGGCAGGGCCAGGGTCAGGGTGGGGATGTTCGGGTTCCGCGTGTGGGGCAGGAACTTGTCGTTCTGGAGCCGCAGGCTGTAGGAGGCGCTGGCCGTCAGCCGGGTGGCCATGGGCAGGGTGATACCCCCGGCCAGCGTGAAGGTGTGCGCCATGTTGTCGGGGGCCAGGGACACCCGGCCCGCCGCCGGCACGCTGTTGCCGCCGGTGGCGTTGGCCACGAAGGCGCCGTCGGTGCCCTGGAGCGGGTTGTCCGCGGTGACGCTGCTGAGCGAGTTCTGGAAGATGGACAGGGCGTAGCCGGCCTGCACCTGCCACCGCTCCTCGGCCCACGTGGCCCGCACGCGGAAATCGTGGACCTGCTGCTCGATGGGCTCCAGCACCTCCATGAAGTCGTTGCCCGGACTGCCGAAGGCCAGGCTGAAGGGGCGGTCGCCATCCTTGTCGATCCGCGTGTACTCGGCCCGCAGCTCGAGCTCGGGCACCGGCGTCAGCAGGAAGGAGAGCCGGGCCGTGTCCCAGCGCACGCCGATCTCGTCCAGGACAGGGGCCTCGTTGTAGAGCGGCCCCTGACCGCTCAGGGTGAGCGACGTGGTGTTCGGGCGGGCGGGGAGCGTGAAGACCCCCGGTGACGTCTCCACGGCCCGCATGCGAGCCGTGGTGGAGAAGACGTGGGGGGTCTGGTCCCAGTCGAAGCCGAACTCCCAGAGGCCCAGGCGGCCGGCCCGCAGGCCGAACTCCTGGTCCTCGTGCCCCCACTTCGAGCCCTGCAGGCCCACCGAGTAGCTCTCGTCGGGCCGGAACAGCCGCAGCCGCAGCTCCTCCAGGAACGGGCCCGGCTCCAGGTCGCGGTACTCCTCGAACTTGGCCCGGCGGGAGGGCGATGGCCGCTCGAAGAAGAAGCGGGCGCCGACCTCCACGTCCCCCTCGAAGCCGAAGCCCTGGAAGGTCAGCTGGGCGGCGGCCGGAGCCGCGCCGAGCGTGGCGATGGGCAGCACTGCCAGCAGCAGACCGAGCGCGCCTGCCCTCATGCGGCCTCCTAGCGGGTGAAGGCGAAGCCCGACGGGTGGTTGGAGCCGTGGATGTTGATGTGGCAGTTCGTGCAGGCCCGGCCCCGCACGAATCTCAGGTTCCCCGGCGCCTGCTCCTGGCCCCAGGGCCGGGTCGGATGGCGCGTCTCGACGTGGCACTGCTGGCACAGGCGCGGCTTGGCCATCTTGAGCATGTTCTCGTGATTGGAGCCGTGCGGGTCGTGGCAGTTCACGCAGCTCTCGATCACGGGCGCGTGCTCCCACAGGAACGGCCCCCGCTTCTCGGCGTGGCAGGCATAGCAGGTGTCGTTCGTGGAGATGTCCTTCAGCAGGGCCGGCGTGACCGTCCCGTGAGGGTTGTGACAGGACGTGCACGTCATCTTGCCCTCGCGCAGCGGCATGTGGGAGGAGCGGAACTGCTGAGCCCGCTGCTTGACGTGGCAGGTCCCGCAGGTCTCGATCTCGGTGGCCCTGGCCAGCTGCGCCTTCGGGGAGACGTCGCGCATGACCCGGTGGCAGCTCGTGCACGCCACGTCCCGGGAATCGTGCGGGCTGCCTTCCCAGAACAGCCGGGCCCCCTTGGTGTGGCAGGTGAGACAGACCTGGTTGCGCGCCGCGATCGGCGTCGGGTCGTTGCGGGCGAAGGTGATCAGCCTGGCGTCCGGGCCCCTGCCCCCGCCCTGCTCCACGTGCGCCCGGCCCGGACCGTGGCAGTTTTCACAGGCCAGGCGCTCGACCTGGTTGCGCGGGTGGCGGAGGAACAGCTTGCCCATCTTCGTCCCCGCAAACCGGCTGTAGGAGTCCTCGTGGCACTCCTTGCAGGCCTCGGCGCCCACGTAGCCGTCGGGCGACGGCTGGCCGGCCGGCGCCGGAGCGGGGCGCTGGGCCTCGGAGGGCGGTGTCGGGCCGAGGACGGAGGCGAGGAAGGCGAGGAGCGCGGCGGCGGTGAGGCCGGCGAGGATGACACCCGGCGCTGCCTGCTTGCCATTCATGCAGGGCCCTCCCGGCGGCTGCACAGCATCAAGCCCGGCGCCCCGGCTCGATCCCTCAGGCCGAGGTCGCCACGCTTTGTATCACCAGGCCTGGAGAGCGCGCAACGGGTAATCTGCAGGAATTCGCTGAGACGCCCGGCGCTCGACAAAATTGTCGAGTCCGGGAATCTCCTACTGCTGCTCGGGGCCGCCGGGATACGCCTTGAGCCACGCCGGGTCCACCTTGTCGGCCTTGCGCTTGCTCTTCTCGCCGAGCAGCCACTTGCCGCGCCCGTTCAGCTGCTCCGGCGTGTAGGTCTCCTTCTTGGGAAGCGCCACCGTGTGGCAGTACTGGCAGTTCTTGGCCGGCAGGCCGGCCGTCTTGACCTCCTTGAGCAGCGGCGCGCTGCCCCGCGCTGCTCCGGCACCGAACGCCGCGCTGGCCACCACGACCGCTCCCACGCTCCACAACCAGGCTCGTCTCATGGGCCACCTCCCGCCGCGAAGGATATATCGGCCGGCCCGCCGGACGCACAGGAACCGTGCGGCCGATTCGCCCCCGGGGCGTCCGCGCCTCATCCGACGGGGCGGCGCCGGGACGTCGTCGGGGCCCGGCCCCCGCCTCGGTGAGCCGCCCGCACCACGCAACCGGTGGAATCGCACGCCTGGTGCGGATCGTGCACCGCTGCCGGTCATGCGTCGCGACGCCTCGGCGCGGGCGAAGGGGTGGGCGTGAGAGTCCGCGAGCAGGCAGCCCGACTCGGCCTCCTCGTCGCCGTCCTCGCCGTCACCGTTCTCGCCGTCCGGTTCGCGATCATCCCTCGGTCCCTGGTGGACAGCGACGTGCACCGGGCGGCCGCGGTGGAGCGTGAGATGAGCCGGCCGGTGAAGTTCGCCGGGGCCGCCGCCTGCTCGGACTGTCACGAGGACACCGCGGCCCGCAAGGTCAAGGGCTTCCACAAGACGCTGGCCTGCGAGACCTGTCACGGGCCGGCGGTGGCGCACACCGAGGACCCGTCGGTGAAGCCGGCGGCGCCGCGCGACCGCAAGTTCTGTCCCGCCTGCCACGCCTACGACGCGGCGCGCCCGACGGGATTCCCCCAGATCAACCCGACCGCCCACAATCCGCGCCAGCCCTGCATCGCCTGCCACAACGCCCACGATCCGGTGCCCCCGCGCCCGCCCAGGGCGTGCGCGGCCTGCCACGCGCAGATCGAGCGCACCAAGGCGCTGTCGAGTCACGCCCTGCTGACGTGCACCACCTGTCACGCGACGCCCGAGCGTCACCGGACGGCGCCGCGGCTGGCGCTGCCGTCGAAGCCGGATACGCGCGAGTTCTGCGGGACGTGCCACGCCCGGGACGCCACCCGCCGCGCCGAGGCGCCGAAGGTGGACCTGGCCACCCACGGCGGCACCTTCCAGTGCTGGCAGTGCCACTACCCGCACTTGCCGGAGGGCGGCCCGTGAACAAGCGCGACTTCCTGAAAAACCTCATCGTGTTCGTGCCGGCCGCGGGCGTCCTGAGCGCTCTGGCCCGGGATGCGGCGCCGGCGGCGACCGCCTCCACGGCCGGAACGCAGCTGGAGGGGCGGCGGTACGACGCGGCCAGCCACTTCTACGGCATGGGCATCGAGATCGACAAGTGCATCGGGTGCAACCGGTGCGTGGAGGCCTGCAAGGCCGAGAACGACGTCCCCGACGAGCCGTTCTTCTTCCGGACCTGGGTGGAGCGCTACACCATCAAGCGCGACGGCGAGGTGGTCGTCGAGAACCTCAGCCTGAAGGAGAAGCCGGCGGGGCCGTCGTCCGACGACCGCGACGTGCTGCGCACCTTCTTCGTCCCCAAGCTCTGCAACCAGTGCATCCACCCGCCCTGCGTGCAGGTCTGTCCGGTGGGCGCGACCTTCTCCACGGTGGACGGGGTCGTCCTGGTGGACCAGGAGCGCTGCATCGGTTGCCGCTACTGCATCCAGGCCTGCCCCTACGGCGCGCGCTTCCTGCATCCGCGCACCCGCACCGCCGACAAGTGCACGTTCTGCTATCACCGCCTGGCCAGGGGCCTGCAGCCGGCCTGCGTGGAGGTGTGCCCGACCCAGGCCCGGGTGTTCGGTGATCTGCGGAGCAAGGCCAGCCGGCTCACCCGCTTCACCCGGATGAACAAGGTGCACGTGCTCAAGCCCTCGCTCAACACCGAGCCCAAGGTGTTCTACGCGCAGCTGGATGGAGAGGTGCGATGAGCCCCGAGTGGTCCCGCAACCTGACCGAGCTGCTGGAGCAGGTGACGGGCTTCATCTACCCGAACGAGGTCGAGATCCACTGGTCGATCCTGATCGTGGTCTACCCGTACATCACCGGACTGGTAGCGGGCGCCTTCATCCTGGCCTCGCTGGTGAAGGTCTTCAACGTCAGCGAGGTCCAGCCCACCTACCGCCTGTCGCTGCTGACGGCCCTGGCCTTCCTGCTGGTCGCCCCGCTGCCGCTGCTCCTGCACCTGGGCCGGCCGGAGCGGTTCTACGAGATCCTCCTCACTCCCAATCCGACCTCGGCCATGGCCATGTTCGGCTTCGTCTACGCCTGGTATCTGATGGGGGTCCTCCTGCTGGAGATCTGGTTCGAGTACCGCCGGGACCTCATCCTGCTCGCCCGGCGGACCGGGCCGCCGCTCCGCTGGCTGTACCGGGCGCTGTCGCTCTTCTCCCACGACGTGAGCCCGGAGGCGGTGGCCTTCGATCGCCGGGCGATCCGGGTCATCACCATCGTGGGCATCCCCTCGGCGTTCCTGCTCCACGGCTACGTGGGCTTCATCTTCGGCTCGGTGAAGGCGAACCCCTGGTGGAGCAGCGTGCTGATGCCGATCGTGTTCCTCATGTCGGCCATCGTGTCCGGCATCGCCCTGGTCATCTTCCTGTACATGGTGCTCATGGGGCTGCGGCGGCAGCCCATCGACATGCGATGCCTGGACACCATCACCTCGTACCTGTTCTACGCCGTCATCGTGGACTTCGCCCTGGAGGCTCTCGACTTCATCCACCGGCTTTACGAGAGCGAGGAGTCGGTCAAGATCCTGGGGCACCTCATCACCCACAAGCTCTTCATGAGCCTGTTCGTGCTGCAGATCCTGCTGGGCATGCTCCTGCCGCTGGCCATCCTGGTGGTGGCCAAGTCGCGGGGGTTCGGCGACGAGCTGCGCAAGCTGCTCTACTTCACGGCCGTGATCCTGATCCAGCTCGGCATCTTCGCCACCCGCTGGAACGTCGTCATCGGCGGCCAGCTCTTCTCCAAGAGCTTCCGGGGCCTGATGGCCTACAAGATGGAGGTGATGGGCCTGGAGGGGCTGGTCACGGCCCTGGCGCTGCTGGCCCTGCCCTTCGTTATCCTGGCGGCGCTGATCCGCCTGCTGCCCACCACGCGGCTCGACGAGCCGGCGCCGGGCGCCGCCTGACCCCTGGCCACGCGGGAGCGGCGGACCGGGCGCGGGGCCGGTTGGTGTGCCGGCCGGCGTGAGTGGTATCCTCGGGCACGCATGCATCGCGACGGTGACCAGCGGTGAACGGACGTCCGGCGCCGGCGCTGGCGGGCATGGCGGCCGTCCTGCTCCGGGCCGCGGCGGCGGCCGCGGCCGAGACCGAGTTCGTGATCCCACCCCCGCACGGGTGGATCGGCACCGTCGACGACTGGGCCCGCGGCCTGGGCATCGGGTTCGTGATCCTGGATCTGGCGATCCTGGCCCTGGCCTGGGTGGGACTCCGGCGGACCGGCGTGACGGCCGGCGTCAAGCAGATCCTGCTCTTCGGCATCGGCGTCCTGCCGCTGACCGTCACCTTCTTCGGCTACCAGTACGGTCTCGAGGCGGCCAAGACGGTCGAGACCTGCGGCTCCTGCCACGTGATGAGACCCTTCGTGGAGAACCTCCGCGATCCGTCGGCCGAGACGCTGGCTGCCCGCCACTTCAAGAACCGCTACATCCAGGAGAACCACTGCTACACCTGCCACACGGACTACGGGATGTCCGGAACCGTGCAGGCCAAGCTCGCGGGGCTGGGCCACGTGGTGCGCTACAGCACGGGGACCTACACGCTGCCGATCAGGATCTCCCGCCCCTACCCGAACATCCGGTGCCTGCACTGCCACGGCGCCTCCCAGAAGTGGCTGCAATCGCCCGCGCACGATCCGGACATGCGCCGGCAGCTGGTGGCCGGCGAGGCGTCCTGCCTGGACTGCCACGCCCCGGTCCATCCGCCTCCCGACCAGCGGGCGGCTCGATGACCCCGGAGCCCAGCCCTCGCCTCCTCCGCGGCGCCATCGCCCTCACCGTCGCCGGGCTGCTCGTCACGCTGGCCCTGCTGGTGCGCGAGACGCCGTGGACGCTGACCGCCTTCATGTTCCTGGGCCAGCCCCTGCTCGCGCTCGGCTTCGTGCTCTTCGCCTGGCAGGTGATCCGCGACCTGCGGCGTACCGGGTTGTTCTAGCGGCTCCTCCCGCCGAGCGGGAGCCGCGCTCACCTGGTCGCGCTGGCCGTGTAGCCCAGCCAGGTGAGGACGACCATGTACAGGAGGGCGGCCAGGCCGAGGGCCGTCACCACCCGGCTCCGCTCGCCGCGACGGCCTGCGCGGTCGAGGAACGGGACCACCAGCAGCACGACGCCGGCCAGGCCGAAGCCCACCACCCCCAGGATCTCGCCCTCGATGCCCAGCACGTAGGCGGGCAGGTACTTGAGCGTCTGGAACATGAACATGAAGTACCACTCCGGCTTGATCCCGACCGGGGCGGGAGCGAAGGGGTCGGCCTTGCTCCCCAGCTCGGCCGGGAAGAAGGCCGCCAGCACGGCCAGCACCGCCAGGGCGCTGAGCCAGCCGACCAGATCGCGGAGCAGGAAGTCGGGCACGAACGGCATCGCCGGCGGCGGGCCGGAGCGCCCGGCGACCCCGGGGGGGACGCTCATGCCGTGCCGCTGGACCAGGTAGAGATGGAGGCCGATCAGGGCGGCGGTCAGCGCCGGCAGGACCGCCACGTGAATGCCGTAGAAGCGGGTCAGGGTCGCGCCCGTCACCTCGTCGCCGCCGCGAAGCAGCCGGAGCAGGAAGGGGCCGATCAGCGGCACGGCGCCGGTGATCTCCGTGCCCACCTTGGTCGCGAAGTACGCCAGCTCGTTCCAGGGCAGCAGGTACCCGGTGAAGCCGAAGGCCAGCGTGAGGCCGAGCAGCACGACCCCGCTCATCCAGGTCAGCTCGCGCGGGGGCCGGTAGGCCGCCAGCAGCAGGACGCTGAACAGGTGCACGAAGGCGGTGAAGACCATCAGGTTCGCGGACCAGGCGTGGATGGAGCGGATGAGCCAGCCGAACTCGACCTCGGCCATCAGGAACTTCACCGACTCGTAGGCCTCCTCGGCGCTGGGGCGGTAGTAGAAGAGGAGGAGGATCCCGGTCGCGACCTGGATCGCGAAGAGAAACAGCGTCATGCCGCCGAAGTAGTACCAGACGGTGTGCCGGTGGATGGGGACCTGCTTCTTGCGGGCCAGATGCTCCAGGTCGGCCAGGCCCAGGCGGTCGTCGAGCCAGGCCCGGACCGTGCTCCACCTTCCCCCCGCCGGCACCCTCACGCTCCCTTGCTCACGACGATCTGGGCGCCGCGGGCATTGACGACGTAGGGCTCCAGCGGCCGTGGCGGAGGGCCGGCGATGTTCTGGCCGTTGAGGTCGAAGTGGCCGTTGTGGCAGGCGCACCAGATGTGGCTCAGGTCCTCGCGGTACTGGACCGTGCAGTTCAGGTGCGTGCACACGGCGGAGAAGGCCCGCAGCTCCCCCGTCGGCGTGCGGATGAGGATCCCCGGGCGGTTCCCGAACTTGAAGATCCGGCCCGTGTTGGGCTTCACCTCCTCGGGCTTGATCGCCAGCGTCACCGAGGCGGCGCTCGACTCGCCGGCGGGCGGCGGCACCAGGTAGCGGGCGACGGGGTAGAGCACCGAGATCAGGAACGCGCCCAGGCTGGTGCCGAGGAACCAGTTGAGAAAGCTCCGCCGGTCGGCCCGCTCATCGAGAACGTCGGCCATCGTCTCCTCCCTCGCCGTCGACCCCGGGGGGAGCGCGTCGGCGATCCAGCTGCCGGATCTTGACCAGCAACCCCCCGATCAGCGCCGCGATGATGACGACCGATACCCCCAGCCCCGTCCGGCGGAAGCGCAGCTCGTCGAGCGCCCGCTGGCCCCGGGCCTGGGCCGTGTCGGCGATCGCCAGACCCGCCTCGACCGCCTGGGCCACCGCCTCCAGGCGGAACGCGTGGACCGCGGCGCGCGCCTTGACGAGGGCGTCCAGGGCGCCGTTCAGATCGAACTGGGCCTGGCTGACCTCGACGCCGGCGTGCTCGGCCCGGGTGAGGATCTCCCGCGCCGCGCTCGACCGGTCCGCCAGGCGGTCGATCAGGGCCCGCATCTCCAGCGCGGTTCGACCGCCGGCATCGTCGCGCGTATGGCAAGCGGCGCAGGCGGCCTTCTCGTCCAGGCCCAGCAGCGTGTCGTCGGCCGGAAGGATCTCGTGATTCTCGTGGCAGGCGGCGCAGCCGGGCACCCCCATGTCGCGGAAGACGCCGGCATGCACGCTGCCGGCGAACAGCTCGGCCATCACCGTGTGGCACTGGCCGCACACGTTGCCGACCCACCCCACGCCCGGCGGCGAGGCGCCGTGGTTGCCGTGGCAGTCGTTGCAGGTCGGCGCGCTCAGGTCGCCCTTCTCGCTCATCGTCTTCCAGTGCACGCTCCGCCGGTACTTCTCCAGCTGATCGGTGGGAATGCCGTACTCCTTCATGTATCCGGCGTTCCCGTGACAGGCCCCGCACGTGTCGGCCACGCGGAGCGGGTGGACGCTGGACGCGGGATCCGCCGGCGGCTTGATGGCATGCGGGGTGTGGCAGCTGACACACGTCGCCACCTTGGCGTCCCCGTGCTCGCGCAGCCGCCGCCCGTGCTCGGAGGTGGCGTACTCGGCCACCTGGTCCACGCGGAGCGCCGGGTTGTACTGCCTCATGAAGCGGGCATCCGAGTGGCAGCGCCCGCACACCTGGGCCACCTGCGCGCGGGCGGGGACCCCGATGTAGCCCCGGGCCGGATCCATCGCTTCCATGCCGGCCTGGCGGGGATCGCCGCCATGGCAGGCGGCACAGCTGAATCCCTTGGCCTGGTGGATGTCGCCGGCGTAGCGCTTGACAGGCGCGGCCAGCCGGTCGTCCCCGGTCTCCAGGTGGCAGGCCGCGCAGCTGTCCGCGCCGGCCGGCGCCGCGGGCGTGACCGCCGGGGGGTCGGCGGCGCGGCCGTCGGTCCCGGCCAGGATCGTCCCCAGCGTCAGCGCGGCCAGCACGAGACCGGCGCGGCCGGTCATCGATCGCGCCTCGGCGAGAGCAGGTAGGCGGCCAGATCCGCCATCTCGCCGGATCCGATCTCGACCCATCGCGGCCGGCCGGCTGCCGGCGGGGCTTCCAGGAACGAATGGTTCCAGAGCGCGGCCAGCACGCCCGCCGGGCTGGCGGGGGCCGCGCGCTCGAGGTCCCGCGTGGCATGACAGCCCAGGCAGCCCTTGACGCCGGCGAGGGCGGCTCCTCGCCGCGCGTTCCCCCCCGGGCCCAGGTAGCCGACGGCGTAGAGGTAGGCCACCAGGTCGGCCATCTCGTCGGGAGCAACCTGCGGGACCGTGAGGGCCCGCCGGCGCATCGCCTCGGTCATGACCGGCGCCTTGTTCCACATGGCGGCGGCGAACTGCGTGAGGCTGCGCCCGCGCGCTCGCTCGGCCAGATCGGGGGCGGAGCCGCCTCCCCCGCCCGCCGTGTGGCACGCCGCGCACATCTTGCTCGCGAACAGACGCCGCCCGCGCTCCGGGCTGCCGGGAAGGACGTGGAGCGGCCCCTCCACCGGCCCCGGGGCGGCGGCGCCGATGTAGGCGATGAGGTCGATCAGCTCGGTTTCCTTGAAGACCGGGCGGGCCACGCCCATCGCCTTCATCGCCTCGGTCATCCGGGGGCCGTGGTTCCACATCGCCGCCGCCAGGTGGATGGGCGAGGCGTGGTGGCGCATGGCGTCGAGGTTGGGGCCGACGACGCCCCCCACACCGCCCACCTGGTGGCAGACGATGCAGCGCTTGCCGGCGAAGAGCTGCCGCCCGGCCTCGACATCCCCGGGCGCGTCGAAGTAATCCAGGGTGTAGAGGTACGCGGCGAGGTCGCCTGCCTCGCGGGCGTCCAGGCGGGGTCGAGCCACGGCGACCTGCCTCATTCGCTCGGCCATCCTCGGCGCGTGATTCCACAGCGACGACGCCAGGTCGAAGAACGACCGGGGCCGCGCCGTGCGCGCCAGGTCGGGCCCGATCCCGCCGCCCACCCCCCGCACGGCGTGACATTTCACGCAGCCCCTGGCGCCGAAGACGCGGGCGCCGGCCAGCGGGTCCTGGCCGGGGGTGAACAGCGCCTGCCCGCCCGCGGGCGGCGCGAGGGTGACGAGCGCAGCCACGACGAGCGTGACGCCGACGCCGGCCACCGCGCCACGGGCGAACGTCACGGGCGGCATGCTATCCAGTCGGGAGCGGACCTGGCAAGCGCCGGGAGGTCCCGGCCCCTCCCGGCGCGCGGTGCGGACGCCATCCTACTCGAACACCATCTTGAGCACTCCGGGGCTGTAGGCGTGCCGCACCTGCGAGTTGTCGAACACGGCGACGCCGAACGCATACGTCTTCCGCGGATCGTCGAACTGCACATCGTACTCGCTGCCGGTGTGCCGCTTCCGCCACATCACCGCCGTCCAGGCGCCGTCCTTCCAGGTCATGGTGGCGCTGATGTCGCCCCGGTCGCCCGTGAAGGGGGCGACCAGGATGCCCGGCACCTCGTCGCCGGCCTTGTACTTCGTGTTGTCGAGGGGCTCCTTCTCCGCATCCAGGATCCAGTAGGGCGGCGCCGGCCGGTTGCCCGGCAGCGCGAACCGGGGCCCCTTCTTGTCCTCGGTCGCGTTGTCGGCGTAGCCGCCGCCCGTCTTCGGGTCGGGTTTGCGCCCGGCGTTCGGGCTCTTCTCCTTGTCGTAGCGCGTGCTGTCCACGTACTGGTCGTCGACCTGACCGACCGAGACGCCGCCCCGCACGGCCTTCAGGTGCCACATGTCCAGGCGCTCGCCGGCGGCGGCCGTGTACTTGTTGCCGAAGGGCTTCCCCTCGCCGGTGTGGCAGGCCGACATGCAGCCCTTGGCCTCGAAGGCGGGCGACGAGATGTTCCAGATCACCGCCAGCTTGTCCTCGTAGTAGAGGTTGTTGTCACCGCCCTTGTCGTTCGGATCCCGGAGCTTCTGCCAGGACCCGTCGGGCTGCCTGACCCAGGGGCTCCGCCGCAGAGACTGGGTGGGGTCCTCGTACTGCAGGTGAAGGTACACGCTGTCCTCCGTGTAGAGGGCGCGGATGTTCACCTGGGTGCGGCCGCCGGGCAGGTTCCGGCCGCCCAGGACCTTCACGGTGAGCGGCGGCGCCGCCTGCCAGGCGGCGTCCAGGGTGCCGTCGGTGGCCGGCGGCGCGGTCGCCTTCCTGGCCACCAGCACGTTCTGCTGCTGGGCGTCGGTCTGCGGGATCCCGAGCCCGAGCGCCAGCCCGGCCGCGACCAGCACGGGCGGGGCGATGAGGATCTTCCAGCGTCTCATGACGACCTCCTTCTCCAGCCGCCGCGACCTCCCGGCCGCGGCGGACATCACATCGCGTGCCGCATTCCCATCGGCTGGCTCAGCAGCAGGATCCCCGCCGCCGCCAGGCCGAGCGCGAGCACGGCGAACGGCACGATGGCGTTCGCCGCCGCTCGCTGGTGGCCATAGAGACGCAGCGAGAGCCGGTGGCCGACCACCAGCGACAGCCCGAAGAACGCGACGACCACGCCTCCCTGGGCCAGGGCCAGCACCTCCGGTCCGGCCAGCGGGGCCGGGGCCCAGTCCGGCTCGCCGAGCGACAGCGGCGTCAGCAGCGCGACCGTCCGCTGGACGACGGCGACGATCCCGGGGCCCTCCTCGATCAGGTGCGCCAGGTTGTGGGCCAGGTGCATGGACAGGGCGACGGGGACGAGCATGTACGCGAAGGTGACGAACGCCCGGCGCCGGCCGGTGGCCGCCGTCCCCGCGAGCCGCTCGGCGGCGAGGGCGGCCGCCAGCACGAGGAGCGGCACCACCACGAGCGCGCCCAGCAGCAGGACGCCGGTTTCCACCAGCGTGAGGTACGTGACCGGCTTCAGCGTGGCGCGCACGGCCGGCGGGAGCCAGCGGGCCAGCGCGACCATCCAGTCGGGCCAGGCCGTGAGCATCTCCGCCGTCACCAGCAGCGTCAGTCCGGCGAGGACGGCGGCCAGGTAAGCCTCGTCGAGGGAGCGCCGGCCGGTCGCCCACAGGTCCTGGCCCGGGGCGCGGAAGTGCAGCGTGAGGTTGCGGTGGCCGCAGGCCCGGACACACTCGCCACACAGCGTGCAGTACGTGTTGCGGTCCATCGTGGCGGGGAACTCGAACATCGGACAGCCGCGGCCGCTGGCATCCCCGCGGTAACACGCCTTGTCCGCGTCCGTCCGGCAGACCGACGCCTGGCGGGCCCGGAGCGCCACCGGCGCCGTCATGGCGTAGAGGCCGATGACCCCGCCGATCGGGCAGAGGTACCGGCAGAAGCTCCGGCGCTCGTAGCGGAGCCCGACCAGCACGGCCACGGCCGCCACCCCGAGCACGATCCAGGCCGTGACCCACGGCGAGCGCACCACGCCCAGCTGCTCGTCGGCCCAGGTGAGGAGCACGAACAGGCCCGTCGCCCACCAGAGGTTGCGGAACGGCCGCGGCAGCCGGCGCCACGCCCCGCTCCACCGGGCCGTCCACTCGTTCAGCGCGCCGAACGGGCAGGCCAGGCACCAGGCCCGCCCGGCCAGGACGAACGTGAAGATGATTCCCGCCCACCAGATCGTCCACGTCAGCTTGGTGGCCAGGTTGCGACCGCCGTCCTGCACGTCGGTGAAGCCCAGGTACACGACCAGACCGGCCAGCCCCAGCAGCGGCACCTGCAGCGCCGGCCCCAGGGCCCGCCAGGTCCAGAGGCGGCGCAGCCAGCCGAGGCTGAGCAGGTCCAGGGGCTGGCCGGTGGGGCGTCCCGGCTCGGTCCGGAGGCGGGCCGCGTACAGGGCCACGCCGGCCAGCCCCACCACGAGGGCCAGCGCGGCCGCCGTCCCCCAGCCGGGGCCGGGCGCCGCGCCGATCACCACCGGGACGGCGACGGCCAGCGGGGGCGCGAAGCGACGGCCGTCGAGCGCGGCCAGCGCGACCAGGATGCGATGCTCGCCCGGCCGCGCGGGCGTGAAGGCCGCGCCGTACTGCCCGGCCCAGGTCATCTCGACCGCCGGCACCATCGCCGGCGGGACACCATCGGGGGCCAGGCCGATCGCGACGGCGCCGCCGCTCACCGGCGTCTGTCCATCGAGCCCGGTCACCCTGGCGATGACCCGACTCTCCCGCCCCACGGCCAGCGGGGCCGGGTCGCTCAACAGCTCCACCTGGTAGCCCTGGACCGTGATGATGCCTGTCGAGTGCAGTCGCTGCGCGGTGCCGTGCTCGCCGTGGCCCCAGGCCAGGGCCGGGACGGCCACGACCAGCGCGATCATGCCCGGCCCGACCCTCATCGGCCGTACGTGCGGTCGATGGCCGCCCGGATGTCGCGCACCGTCCAGCCCGCCCTGTGCATGCGAGACGCGTCCAGCGCCTCGTCCATGCAGATGTCTCAGGTCGCGGCGTGACCGTCGGTGTAGCAGGAGAGCAAGCTCTTGTGGCCGATGCTCTTGTCGCAGGCGCAGTAGCAGTACAGCTGGTCGAGGACGTCGGGGAGGTCGCGGGCCACCTGGTGAGCCAGGGCCGCCTTGCCCACGAAGCGGGCGGGGTCGAGCGTCGGGCGGATCTCGCGCCTGACATGGCCCGGTGCCCCGCCGCCGGCCATCACATCGCCGGTCGTTCCCTGAGGGACGGGGCGCGGACGGTCACCACCTCGCCCCAGCACCGCCAGGGTGACCGCCGCGACGCCCAGCAGCCCGAGGAGGACCCAGGTCCAGTTCGCGATCCGCAGCCTGGCGCGACCCCATCGCATACCCAGCCTCCGCGAGACGGCATCCAACGGCTCGCTCTCCCGGGGGCAACGGCTGTGCCAGAGTTGGACGCGCGGAAGCCTGCGGAAACACAGGTGACGGCGAGGGAGCCTGCGAGAGAGCGGGGCGGCGATGGGGCGGGTGAGGCGCCATCGCCTCACCCGAACGCGGGCCTAGGGCTTTCCGGGCGGCGCCGCCGGCCGGCGGGTCAGCGATGTGAGGTAGGCCGTGATGTCGCCCAGCTCCTGGCCCGTGAGCCGAGGCCAGGCCACCTGCATCTGCTGCATCCGCTCCTCCATGTAGACGGCGTGGTTCCACATGGCCGCCACGATCGCGGAGGGGGAGCCGACCACCTTCGATCGCGCGAAGTCAGCCGCGATCTTGCCCCCCTGGCCGCGCACCGAGTGACACGTCAGGCAGCCCTTGTCACGCACCAGCTGCTGGCCGCGCTGGGGACTGGTCGCGACATCGAAGTAGTGCGCGCTGTAGAGGTAGGCGAGGATGTCGGCCACGTCCTGCCCGCTCAGCTGCGGGACCTCGATCCCGCGCTCGCGCATCTTGTCCCACATGCCCGGGCCGTGGTTCCACATCAGCGCGGTGAACCGGGTGAGGCTCACGTGCTGGCCCGGCCGGCCGAGGGGAGGCCCGACCGTGCCGCCCCGCCCGCCGATGGCATGGCAGGCCGCGCACCCGCGCTGGGTGAAGACCGCCTGGCCGCGGTCGGGAGTGCCCGGGACCACCTGCACGGTCTCGCCGGCGGCCGGCCGGCCGGCGCTGACCAGGTAGGCGATGAGGTGGCTCATCTCGTGGTCCTGAAACGTCGGTCTGGCGATGCCCCGCTGCCGCATCGCCTCGGCCATGGCCGGACCGTGGTTCCACATCGCCGCCGCCACCAGCACCGGAGAGTTGGCCGGCCCGAGACGGTCGAGCGGCGGCCCGACCGAGCCCCCCTGCCCCCCGATGGCATGACACTGCACGCACCCCTTGGCGGTGAACAGCTGCTCGCCGGCCCGGGCGTCGCCGAGGACATCGAAGTACTGCGTGGTGAAGAGGAACGCCATCAGCTCGCTCACCTGCCGCGCCGTGAGCAGGGGCTGGTCCGTGCGCGCCTCGCGCAGGCGCTGGCGCATTGCCGGCAGGTGGTTCCACATCGCGGCCGCCCAGTCGTAGAAGCCCCGCCCCGCCCCGACCCGGGCCAGATCGGGCCCTGTCGTGCCACCGGCGCCGCGCACCGAGTGGCAGCGGCCGCAGCCCTTGCGAGCAAAGACGTCCCAGCCGGCGAACATCGCCCAGTCGGGCGCGAACGGCGTCGGCAACGCCTGCGCGGCGGCATCAGCCGCGGCGCCGAGGACGAGCGCGAGCACGAGGACGGCGCCGGCGAGAACGTGCGGCAGGGTCATCGGCGCTCACTCTACGAGCCGGCGCCTGCAGACGTCAAGGGCAATGGTCCGCAGCGGCGCGCGCCGGGGCGCGTCGACGTCAGCGGGCGGGGCCCGAGAAGCCGGAGGCCTGGGCCAGCTCCGCGAGACTCATCACCCCCTCGTAGCGGGTGCCGTTGATGAGCCAGGTCGGATACCGGCGGACGGCGGCCTGATCGCACCGGGCGGGCTGGGGCGCCACGCCGCGGGGATCGCACTCGACGTACGGCAGCAAGCCGGCGGCAGGCCCGAACCGGGCCTTCTGCTCTCCGCACGCGGGTCACCAGTAGGCCCCGTAGAAGATGGCGCCGGACTGCGCCAGGTGGCGGGCGAGCGCTTCCTGGTAGGTCGCCGACCCCGTCGCCTCCCCGGTCACGTACACGCCGGCCGCCACGACGGCGGTCAGCGCCGCGACCGGCACGCCGAGGGCGGCGAGGCGCAGCGGCGTCATGGCCCGCCGGCCGCCGCGCGGGCGCTGGACGATGAGCGCTCCCAGCGCGCCGGCGGCGACGGCGGCGACGGTCACGCACCAGCCGCAGATCGCGCGCAGCACGAACAGCTCCAGGTAGGTGAGGTAGCCGGTGAAGCCGACGCCGGCCGCGCTCAGCACGAAGGCCAGTCGCCACCGCCCGGCCGGCAGGCCGGCCAGGGCCAGCCCGCCGAGGGCGGCGAAGAGGGCGACGCCCCAGGCCGCCGTGGGCAGGCCGAGGAACACGGCGTAGCGGCTCGACTGCACGATGTCGCATCCGCCGCCGGCCTCGCAGAACAGGGCGTTGCTGCCGGCCAGCTTCGTGGCCGTCAGGTAGGCCGAGAGGATGAAGCCCGCGGCCGCCAGCGCCACGACCGGCCACGCCGGCCCGCCGGGCGGGAGGGTCTTGCCTCCCCGCGGCGGCATCACCGCCCTCCGGGCTCCGGCCCGCTCACCGCCGGGCCTCCACGCGCTCGCTCATCCGTCATGCGACGTCACCAGGATACGACGGCGGACCGTCAGGGCGGGCTGATCCCGAAGAGGGTGCGGGCCAGGAGGCCGATCCCGTAGGTCACCGCCACGGCGGCGGCCAGGATGCCCCCGTTGAGGACCAGCCGGCGCCGCAGGGCCATGCCGGACAGGAAGGCCAGGACCGCGGACACGAGGACGGTCAGGACGGCGCCGGTCAGGACGGAGGCCAGCACCGTGCGGGCCCCGAGCAGGACCGGCGTGACCGGGACCAGCGCGCCCAGCAGGTAGGAGCCTCCCACCAGCAGCGCGGCCCGGAGCGGCGAGGCGGGGGCCTCGAGGCCCGAAGCCGCGTCGCCGAGAAAGGCTCGCCGGCCCGCTTCCAGCCGCTTCATCTCGCCCTCGGAGGACACGGCGACGTAGGCGCCGGCGCCCATCGAGAAGGCGCCGGCGGCGGCCAGGGTGAGACTGGCGATGAGAATGGAGGTCACGTCGCCGAAGGCGGCGAAGAGCCCGCTCACGGCGCCCAGGATCTCGACCAGGCCGTCGTTGAACCCCAGGAAGACGTTGCGGATGCCCTCGGGGTCGATCCGGCGCTCCCCCGCCTCGCTGACCACCCGGTCCTCGTGCCGGAACTCGTCGTCCAGGACCTCCCTGACGGCGTCTCCCAGCGGGCCGCCCCGGTACCGCTCCCAGAGCGCCAGGTACTTGCGCACCCCGTGGACCTCGATCGCCTCCAGGACGAGGTGGATCACCCGGTCGCCGCCGACGCGGCCGGCCAGGCCGAGCAGGCCGAGCTTCAGGCGCCGGCCCCAGTCGAGCCCCGTGACCTCCACCCCGAAGAAGCGCTGCCAGAACGCGGCGTGCCGCGTCTCGATGGGGATGAGCTCGTCGAGGGTGCGGCGCAGGCCGTCGCCGGCGCTCCGCCGGAGCGTCCGGTAGAGGGCGAGATCGAACAGCTCGTCGAGGACCAGGCGGCGGCCGAGCGCCCGCTGGGCGGGGCCCGTCTCGACGGCCGGGCGGTTCACCATGAGCAGATTGTAGAACGCCGCCGGGGGGGCTGCCTGCCGGTAGCCGTCCTTTTTCCTGATCTGCGTCATGTCCTCCCCCGCCGCCCGGTGAGCCACGGGCGGGGCGGCCGTGCCCCACCTCGGGGCGGCGGCGCCCCGCCGCGAGGGAAGCCGGCGCTCGAAAACATCGCGCCGGGCGCCCCGGCAAGCGTCTTGCTGAGCAACGCGCGGCGTCCCGCGCGGAATGTGGAGGGCCTCAGGAATGGACCGACGGCGATTCCTGCAGCTGGCCGCGGCGGCCGGCCTCGGCGTGGCGACGACGCCGGGCGACCTGCTGGCCCAGTATCGCGTGCTGGCGCCGGTGAAGGTCGACAACCCGCTCGCGCACTATCCCAACCGGGACTGGGAGCGCGTGTACCGGGACATCTTCCGCCACGACCGGACCTTCACCTTCCTCTGCGCTCCGAACGACACGCACAACTGCCTGCTGCGCGCCTTCGTCAAGAACAACGTCCTGGTCCGCATCGAGCCGACCTACGGCTACGGCAAGGCCACCGACCTCTCCGGTCACCGGGCCTCGCACCGGTGGGATCCCCGCTGCTGCCAGAAGGGGCTGGTGCTCGGCCGGCGTCTGTACGGCGACCGGCGGGTCCGTGGGGCCTTCGTGCGCAAGGGCTTCAAGGAGTGGGCGGATCGCGGATTCCCCCGGGACCCGGCCACGGGCCGGCCGCCGGCCGAGCTGATGAGGCGGGGATGGGACACCTTCGTCCGCATCCCGTTCGAGGAGGCCTACGCGCTCCACGCCCGGGCGCTCGACAACATCGCCCGGACCTATTCCGGCGATGCCGGCCGGCAGCGGCTGCTGGCCCAGGGCTACGACCCGGCCATGGTGGAGGCCGCGGGCGGCAGCGGCGTCAGGACCATCAAGGTGCGGGGCGGCATGGCCAAGCTCGGCCTGACCCGCATCGTGGGCACCTACCGCTTCGGCAACATGCTGGCCCTGCTGGACGCGCACGTGCGCGGCGTGGGACCCGACCAGGCGCTGGGGGCGGGCTTCTGGGACTCCTACTCCTGGCACACCGACCTGCCGCCCGGCCATCCGATGGTCCATGGCGACCAGACCTCGGACTGGGAGCTGTTCGCCGCCGAGCACGCCCGCCTCCTGCTCGTCTGGGGCATGAACTGGATCACGACCAAGATGCCCGACAGCCACTGGATGACGGAGGCGCGGCTCAAGGGCACCCGGGTGGTCGTCGTCACCGTGGAGTACAGTGCGACGGCCAACAAGGGCGACGAGGTGATCGTCATCCGGCCGGGCACCGATCCGGCCTTCGCGCTGGGCCTGGCCCAGGTCATCATGCGCGAGCGCCTCTGGGACGACCGCTTCGTCAAGCAGTTCACGGACCTGCCCCGCCTGGTCCGGATGGACACCCTGACCCCCCTGCTGGCCCGCGACGTCTTCCCCGGCCACCAGGAGTCGAGCCTGAGCAACTGGACCCAGGTGCTCGGCGCGGGTCAGGCCGCGCCGCCGACGCCGCTCCAGAACGGCGCGCTCATCCCCGAGGCGCTGCGGGGCGAGTTCGCCGACGTCGTCATGTGGGACGCCCGGAGCGGCCGGCCGGTGGCCGTCGGCCGCGACCAGGTCGGCGACCACTTCGCCCGGGCCGGGATCGACCCGGCCCTGGAAGGGACCTTCGACATCAGGCTGGCCGGCGGCACCACGGTCCAGGCGCGCCCGGTCTTCGACCTCACGCGCGAGTACCTCGACGCCACCTGGGCGCCGGAGACGGTCGAGACGATCACCTGGGCTCCGGCCGAGGCCGTCCGCGGCCTGGCCCGCGACATCGCCCGCCACGGCGGCCAGACCCTCTTCGCCGTCGGCATGGGCCCCAACCAGTTCTTCAACAACGACCTCAAGGACCGGGCCATCTTCCTGGTGGCCGCGCTGACCGGCTCCATCGGCCGCCTGGGCGGCAACGTGGGCTCCTACGCCGGCAACTACCGGCTGAGCCTGTTCTCGGGCACGCCCCGCTACGCGGTCGAGAATCCCTTCGCCATCCAGCTGGCGCCCGAGGGCCCGGTCAGCGTCCGGTCCTACGGCCGCTACGAGTCGCTCCACTACTACGCCGCCGGCGAGGTCATCCACCGCGCGGGCCGCCAGCAGTTCACCACGGGCGCCCACGTGCCGACGCCGACCAAGGCCATCTGGCTGTCCAACTCCAACTCCCAGATCGCCAACACCAAGTACCACTACGACGTCGTCTTCAACACGCTGCCGCGGCAGGAGTGCGTGGCCATCAACGAGTGGTGGTGGTCGGGATCCTGCGAGTACGCCGACATCGTCTACGGGGTCGACTCCTGGATGGAGCTGAAGTATCCGGACCTGACGGCCTCCAACACCAACCCGTTCGTGCAGGTGTTCCCGCGCACGCCGCTGCGCCGCAATTTCGGCACCGTCAGCGACCTGGACACCTACGCCGGCGTGGCGGCCGCGCTGGCCGCGCTCACCGGCGACCGGCGCTTCACCGACTACTGGAAGTTCGTGACCGAGAACCGCGTCGAGGTCTACCTGCAGCGGATCATCGACGGCAGCGCCGCCGTGAAGGGCTACGATTTCCGGCAGCTCGAGTCCCTGGCCCAGCAGGGTATCCCGGCGCTGCTGAATACCCGCACGTACCCGCGAGCGTTCGGCTGGGAGCAGGTGCACGAGTCCAAGCCGTGGTACACGAAGACCGGGCGCCTGGAGTTCTACCGGGGGGAGCCGGAGTTCGTGGAGGCCGGGGAGAACCTGGTCGTCTACCGCGAGCCCGTGGACTCGACGTTCTACGATCCCAACGTCATCGTGGCCCGGCCGCATCCGGCCATCCGGCCCAAGACCCCCGAGGACTACGGCTTCGCCCGCGACCGGCGCGACTGGGCGGCCCGGCAAGGTCGCAACGTGGTCCTGACCCCGGAGGAGCTGCTCCGGACCCGGCACCCCAACCTGGCGGCCGGCTACGCCAGCGTGTTCCACACGCCCAAGTACCGGCACGGCTCGCACACGACGCCGATCGACACCGACCTCATGTCGAACTTCTTCGGGCCCTTCGGCGACGTGTACCGGCGGGACCGGCGGGCCCCCCACGTCGGCGAGGCGTACCTGGACATCAACCCGGAGGACGCCCGGGCCCTGGGCATCGCCGACGGCGACTACGTGTGGGTGGACGGCGACCCGCAGGACAACCCGTTCAAGGGCTGGCAGGAGGCCGGGCGCCAGGCCGAGTACCACGTCGCCCGCCTGCTCTGCCGGGCCCGGTACTATCCCGGCACGCCGCGCGGGATCACGCGCATGTGGCACAACGGCTACATGGCCACCCCGGGCTCGGTGCGCGGCCACGAGACGCGCCCGGACGGGCTGGCCAAGAACCCGGACACCAACTACCAGGCCTTCTTCCGCTACGGCTCTCACCAGTCGCTGACCCGGTCGTGGCTCAAGCCGACGCACCAGACGCACAGCCTGATCAGCCGCAAACACTTCACCCACGAGGTGCAGCAGGGCTTCCAGGCCGACGTCCACTGCGTGACGGGAGCCCCCCGCGAGGCCATGTGCCGGGTGCTGAAGGCCGAGGACGGCGGCCTCGGCGGCCGGGGGCTCTGGCGGCCGGTGGCGCTCGGGCTGCGGCCCGCGAACGAGAGCCCGGCCATGAAGATCTATCTCGCCGGCGGCTTCGCCCGGGTCACGTCGTGACCGCGCCGGCCGGTCGGGGATGAGGAGGCGTCCATGGCCACGGTCTTCAACTGGCAGCTCGGCCGGGAGATGGAGTACCCCTACGAGGCTGCCCGGCCCGAGCGGCAGTTCGCCATGGTGCTCGACACCAACAAGTGCATCGCCTGCCAGACCTGCACCGTCGCCTGCAAGACGACGTGGACGCCCGGGCGCGGGCAGGAATACATGTACTGGAACAACGTCGAGACGAAGCCCTACGGCTACTATCCGCTGGGCTGGGACGTCACCATCCTGGAGCGCCTGGGCGTGCAGGCGATGGACGGCCCGGTGTACCGCGGCCGGACGCTGTTCGAGGCGGCGCCCCCGGGCGAGATCGTCCTCGGCTACCTGCCCGACGACCTCGATTACGCCCATCCGAACATCGGGGAGGACGACTCGACCGGCCTCATGCCCCGGGGCGCCCACCTCACGACGCCGCACCTGCAGTGGATGTTCTACCTGCCCCGCCTCTGCAACCACTGCACGTACCCGGCCTGCCTGGGGGCCTGCCCGCGGCAGTCCATCTACAAGCGCCGGGAGGACGGCATCGTCCTGCTGGATCAGAGCCGCTGCCGCGGCTACCGGGAGTGCGTGAAGGGCTGCCCGTACAAGAAGGTGTACTTCAACGCGCAGACGCGGGTGAGCGAGAAGTGCATCGGCTGCTACCCGGCGGTGGAGGGCGGGCGGCAGACCCAGTGCACCGTCAGCTGCATCGGGAAGATCCGGCTCCAGGGCTTCCTGCACCCTCCCGACCGGCCGGACGAGGACAACCCGCTCGACTACCTGGTGCTGATCAGGAAGCTGGCCCTGCCGCTGTACCCGCAGTTCGGCCTGGAGCCGAACACCTACTACATCCCGCCCGTCCACGTCCCCCCGCCCTTCCTGCGGCAGATGTTCGGCTGGGGAGTGGAGGAGGCCATCGCCCTCTACCGCCGCGCCCACGAGGACCGGAAGCTGCTGGGCGCCCTGACGCTGTTCGGGGCCACCCCGGAGATCGCCCACTACTTCCGCCTCGACGGCGACTGGGTGGTCGGCTACGACGCCAAGCAGGCCGAGATCGTCCGGGTGCCGCTCCGGGAGCCGGCCGTGATCCGCGACGTCTACGACGCGCGGCACCAGGCGTACCGGACCAACATCACCTGAACCGGAGGCTGCCATGCCCGCGCGGCTCTTCCCGGCTCTCCTCGCCGTGCTGCTGCTCGGGGCCGCCGTGGCCCCGGCGCAGCCGGCCATCGTGGCGAATCGCATCGCGGGGAGCGGTCCCATCGAGGACCCGCTGGCCCGGCAGTGGGCGCGCGCCCGGCCCGTCACGGTGCCGATGCTGCCCCAGACGGTCGCGCGGCCGCACCAGCCGGCGCCCGCCGTGCGGGAGCTGACGGTGCGGGCGCTGCACAACGGCACCTGGATCGCGTTCCTGATCGAGTGGACGGACCCCACCGTCTCCAGCACGGTGATGCTCGACAACTTCGGCGACCAGGTGGCGGTGCAGCTGCCGGTGAGCCTCGACGGCCCGCCTCCCTCGCCCATGATGGGCAACCCCGGGGGCCGGGTGAACATCATGCAGTGGCGGGCGGCGTTCCAGCGCGACCTGGACTACGCGGCGCCGAGCGTGAAGGACCTCTACCCCAACGCCTGGGTGGACGTGTATCCGGACGAGGTGCTGACCGCCGCCGACGCCCGGCCGTACGCCGGCGCCCTGGGGCTGGAGAACCCCGTCTCGCGCGGCCGCGCGTCCCCGGTGCTGGACCAGATGGCCGAGGGGTTCGGATCGATGACCGTCAAGCCCGACCAGCACGCCCTGGGCAGCGGCGTGCACCGGGCAGGCGCCTGGCACGTCGTGATCACGCGCCCGATGGCGTCCGACGACCCGAACGCTCCCCGCCTGGTTCCCGGCGCGCGGACCGTCGTCGCCTTCGCCGTCTGGGAGGGAGGCCACCGGGAAGTCGGCCCCCGCAAGGCATGGTCGACGTGGGTGCCGCTGCGGCTGGCCCCATGACGGCCGCCGCGATCGAGCAGGAGGTGGCCCGGGCCCTGAGCCGCGGGGCCCTCTATCGCCTCCTGGCCGATGCCTTCGCCTACCCGACGGCGCCCCGGCTGGCCGACCTGGCCGAGCGCGCGCAGGCCGGCCTGACCGCCGCGGCTCTGTCGCCGGAGGTCCGCACGCGGCTGGCGGCGCTGCGCCGGGCCGCCGGCGAGGCGGACGTCGAGACGCTGGCCGGCGAGCACGTCTTCCTCTTCGACCGGCAGGTGCGCTGTCCTCCCTGGGAGGAGGCCTGGGGCGCGGCGCCGCAGATGGCGGGCAAGGGCGCGGCGCTGGCCGACATCGCGGGCTTCTACGCGGCATTCGGGCTGGCGCCCGAGGGCGGGCAGCCGGCGACCGAGGACCACCTGGTCGCCGAGCTGGAGTTCATGAGCGCCCTGGCGGTCAAGGAGGCGTGGGCGCTCGCCAGCGAGCAGCCCGAGGCCGTCGAGGTCACGCGGCAGGCCCAGCGGACGTTCCTGACCGACCATCTGGGGCGGTGGGCGGCGCGCTTCGCCGAGGAGCTCAGCGCCGCCACGCCGCTGCCGTTCTACGTGGCCGCGGCCGGCTTGCTGGCTGACTGGGTGGCGGCGGACGCCGCGGCGCTGGGCGCGACCCCGGAGCCGGTCGTCGCGCGCCGGCCGGCCGACTCGCTGCAGCAGGAGAGCTTCGACTGCCCGCTGGCCGACCGCGCCGGCCCGCCCGGGCCCGAAGGCTCGCCGTAACTAGAAGCGCAGGCGGAGGCCGTAGAAGACGTCGAAGCCGTCGAGGTCGCCGGCGGCCGAGCTCCGGTCGCCGAGCCCCGTCATCGCCTCCCCGCCCCGCAGCACGCGGTACTCGCCGAACAGCGAGAGGCCGGGGTCCAGCTGCCAGCTCACCCCGGCGCCGGCCCGCAGGCCCACCGCCAGCTCCGTGTCGGCGTGCGGGTCGAGCAGCCAGCGCGCCTCGTCCGGCTCGCTCACGAAGAGCGCCGGGCCCAGGCTGAGGTAGGGCGTCAGGCGCCCGCGCTCGCTCGACTCGTCGGCCGACGGCCAGCGCAGGCGCAGGTCCAAGGAGATCGTCCGCCCGCGCTCCAGCAGCCGGTAGCGCGAGACGTCCACGCCGAACCCGACCGGACCGGCGCCGACCGCGGCCCTGGAGGCGCCGGAGGACAGCGGAGCATCGAGGACGTCCCGGAGGCGGTCGGGTGCGCCCGCGGCCAGCGGCGCCTCGGCCGCGACCGGTCCGCCGGCCAGGACGGCCAGCGCCACGCTCAGGACGGCGAGGACCGTGCGCATGAGGCGCCCGGAGGATACCACGAGCCGTGGGGTGACGGTTTTCGTCACCCCGCCTGGCACGCAGCGCCAGCCGGGTTGGGGCGGCGAGCCGTAAGTCCGCGACCGGCTGCACGCTCCGGTTGGCACCTGCCCTGCACAGGACGGCCGCCGTGCGACATCACTCCCGGCTCCATCGCATCGAGCCGCTGACCCGGCTGGACTGGCTGCTCGTGGCCGCCATCCTGCTGGTCCTGACGGCCATCCTGCTGACGCCCGTCCCGTGACACCGCTGCTGGCGCCCAAGGTGGTGGTGGTCATGCCGGCCTACAACGCCAGCCGCACGCTCCGGCTCACCTACGAGGCGCTGCCCAAGGACGCCGTGAACACGGTGATCCTGGTGGACGACGGCTCCACGGACGAGACGCTCGACGTCGCCCGCGAGCTGGGCCTGGAGGTCTTCGTCCACAACCGCAACTACGGCTACGGCGCCAACCAGAAGACCTGCTACACGGAGGCCCTGCGGGCGGGGGCGGACATCGTCGTCATGGTCCACCCCGACTACCAGTACGACCCCCGCCTGGTGCCGCAGATGATCGAGCCGATCATCGCCGGCCGCGCCGACGTCGTGCTGGGGTCGCGGCTCAAGAGCGGCTCGGCGCTGGCCCAGGGCATGCCGTGGTGGAAGTACGTGGCCAACCGCTTCCTGACCGCCGTGGAGAACCGGACGTTCGGGCTCGCGCTGTCGGAGTACCACACCGGCTACCGCGCCTTCCGGCGCGAGGTGCTGGAGACGGTGAACTTCCACATGAACTCCGACGGCTTCATCTTCGACCAGGAGATCATCGCCCAGGTGGTCGCGGCCGGCTTCCGGATCGACGAGATCGCGGTGCCCACGCGGTACTTCCCCGAGGCCTCCTCGGCCGGCTTCGGGGCCTCCTGCGTCTACGGCCTGCGCATCCTGGCGCTCGTCGCGCGCTACGCGCTCCACGCGCGCGGGCTCGTGCGCTGCCTGGCGCTCGAGAGCATCCGGGCGCGCTACACCCGCCTGGAGTCGTACCCGCCGGCCGCCCGGCGCCGGCTGCCGGACACCGCCCGCCTGTAGCGCCTCGGGCACGGCGGCGCGGCTGTGACGGCACCGGCCGCATCGCGAGCGGCGAGACGCCCTCTCCCGATGACTCCTCCGAGACGACCGCCGGCGCCGGTCAGTAGGTGTAGAAGCCGCGGCCGCTCTTGCGTCCCAGGCGGCCGGCCAGCACCATGCGCTTGAGCAGCGGGGGCGGCGCGTAGCGCGGCTCGCGGAACTCCTCGAACATCACCTCGGCCACGGCCATCGTCGTGTCGAGCCCGACCAGGTCGAGCAGCGTGAACGGCCCCATCGGGTAGCCGCAGCCCAGCTTCATGGCCTGATCGATGTCCTCCAGCGAGGCCAGGCCCTGCTCGTAGAGCCGGATGGCGTCGAGCAGGTAGGGCACCAGCAGGCGGTTCACGATGAACGCGGTCGAGTCCCGCGTCTGCACCGGCGTCTTGCCCAGGCTGCGGACCCACTCGGTGGCCGCCGTCACCGTCGCCTCGTCGGTGAGGATCGTGCGGACGACCTCGACCAGCTTCATGAGGGGCACGGGGTTGAAGAAGTGCAGGCCGAGCACCCGGCCCGGACGCCGGGTGGCCGCCGCCATCGCGGTCACGTTGCACGACGAGGTGTTGCTGGCCAGGATCGCGTGCGGCGGGCAGACGCGATCGAGCCGGGCGAAGGTCTCGTTCTTGAGCGGCTGGTTCTCGGTGATGGCCTCGACGACCAGGTCGCAGTCCTTGAGGTCCTCCAGGCGGGCACTGCCCCTGATCCGGCCCAGGACCTCGTCGCGGATGCGCGCCTCCATCTTGCCCCGGCCCACCAGCCCGTCCAGGGTCGCGCGCAGGGCGGCCAGGCCGCGCTGCAGCAGCTCCTCGCTCGCCTCCACGACGGTCGTCGGAAAGCCGGCCTGGGCCGACACCTGCGCGATGCCGGAGCCCATGAGGCCACAGCCGAGAACACCCACGTTCGTGATGGCCATCGGTCCTCCTCGAGCGGGGCCGGCGGCGAGCCGCGGCCGGAGAGTCGCTACCTGCGGGGGCGGCGGCCCGGCAGCGGCGGCGGCCCGTCATGCGCCGTCCCCGGCGGGCACGGGTTCTTCACCGTCACGGTGACCTTGCCGTAACGCACGCTGCCGTCCGGCAGCAGCACGCCCTGCGGCGGGCGGGGCTCCGGCGCCGGCTCGCGGAGCGCCTCGTCGAACGCCGCCTGGTGCGACTCGACCGGCGTGCCGACGATGCTCAGCAGCAGCCTGGCGCTGATGCGGCTCGGGGGCTCCTCGGCCGCGGCCGGTCCGGCGGCCAGCACGACCAGGAGCCCGGCGAGCAGCCAGGTCCCGCGGCGGTCAGTCATAGACGATCAGCGAGTGCAGGGGGTAGTTCCTGAGCTTCTCGCGGCCGTGCAGGAACGCCAGCTCGATGAGGAACGCCACCCCCACCACCTGCCCTCCCAGCTGCTCGACGAGCCGCAGGGTGGCCGCCATGGTCCCGCCGGTGGCCAGCAGATCGTCCACGGCCAGCACCCGCTGCCCGGCCCGGATGGCGTCCTCGTGCATGGCCAGGGCGTCCCGGCCGTACTCCAGCTCGTACTCGACCTCGATCGTCTTCGCCGGCAGCTTGCCGAGCTTGCGGACGGGCACGAAGCCGGCGTTGAGCTGGTGGGCCAGCGCGCCGCTGAAGATGAAGCCCCGGGACTCGACGCCCACCACCACCTCCACCCGCTCGCCCTGGTAGCGCTCGGCCAGCCGGTCGATGACGTACCGGAAGGCCGCGCCGTCCTTGAGCAGGGTGGTGATGTCCTTGAAGAGGACGCCCTCCGTGGGGAAGTCCTTGATGTCCCGGATCTTGGCGCGCAACTCGGCCAGGGTCATCGCCCGCGTATATTACCGGCATCGTCTCCCGCCGTACAAGGTGACGGCGCCCGGCTGGCACCGCGAGCCGCCGCGGTTGTCAGGCTGGCAACCTCCGCGAGCCTGCTGCCGGCGGGAAAAGGCGTCTTTCCGCGGGCTGGGACGGGCCGGCCACCGTGGCACCTCCTTTGCTGCCCCGGCTCGGCACCGATGCGCGACACCCGCCTGCTCAGCGAGAAGTCGGCCCCCGTCAAGATGGTGAAGTTCATCGCCGAGGTCCTTCACGACCTGCCCGCCCCCTGCCGGCTCATCTCGGTCGAGGTGCGCGACGCCTCGTACGCGGTGACGGTGGCCCTGCCGGACGGCGCCGTGAGCACCCGG
>FWPU01003377.1_pt1 | contig 30246 bp, 27 predicted proteins | sample 2228361 | NCBI WGS metagenome assembly FWPU01 (sample SAMEA103939777, study PRJEB20133) | metagenome | reverse complement strand
GCGACGGCGTTGTGGTCGCGTCGCCCTCCGCGCAACCGCGCGGATGGCTCCAAGTGGACCTTCCCCACCGCGGTCAACACTCGCGGCGCGAGGACGAAAACCAACGACCCAGGATCGGTTAGCACCGCAGGAGATGGGCGGGGACGGTAGCGATGTCCCCGGGTTCGACATCGAGGCCAAGGCGGCCTGCGAGTTTGGCGATCTGCGTCGGGCGCCCCGTTGCGAGAGCCGATGCTTGCGAGGAAACGGAGGATTGTGGGTGAGGTCCAAGGCGCTTGCGGAGTTGCCCACGCCCACGTTTCGTGACAGGGTCGAGGGCACCGCTCACTCCCCCCTGGGGTTCACGGACAGTCCACGAGGATCGGCGCCGCCGTGTGCGTCTGGGGCCACGCGTCGGGCGCGCAGTCGCCGTCCGTGTCCACCATGCGCTCGCGGGTGTCGTGGCCGCAGCCCGCGCGGATTTCGTTCTCCCAGAAGTTCATGCCGCAGCCTCCCTTGGAGGGCTTCAGGAGGTTCGCCTTGTCCTTGTTCGTGGCCTCATCTCCGAAGGCGTCCATCCGCACCACGAGGTGGTCTCCGTTCACGTCCGCGACCTCGAGCAGGCGCTGGTTGCCAGGCCACTCCTCGGTCTGGGTCCAGCCCTGGCCCTGCAGCCCGTAGGTGTACTTGTACCCGATGCGCACGCCGCGTCCGTCCGCGGACAGGGCCGGGTCGAACCACGGCAGGTCGAGGACCAGGGTGAAGATGCGGTCGTCCCGCACCGCGTCCCCGTGCGTCCCGTCGTCGGACATGGGGATGACGTTGGGGACCCAGTTCCCCAGGACCTGGTTCGCAGTGTCCACCAGGGCCTGGGTCAGGCACGCCGGGGGCGTGCCGTCGCGCCCGCAGACCGGCGTGGTCTTGTGGACCGCGCCAGTGAAATATACAGTCTTGCCCGGCGCATCCGTCGCCCACTTGAACGGGTCCACCGGCGAGCAGTTGCCGTCCAGGGCACCCGGTCGGAGGTCCGCGAGGAACACGACCCGCATCCGGTCGGGGGCGTGGCAGACCTGTACCGACTGGCGCACCGCGGCCTCGGCCGCGAGCAGGGCCTCGGCGAATCGCTGCGGCGTCACGTCCGGGGCGAACGCCGCCAGGAAGTCCGGGTCCACGAGGTCGCACACGCGCGCCCCGCCCGCGACCGCCCCGGCGAACGGGTACAGAGGCGTCCCGCCGCCACACGGCCCCCCGACCCCGCACGAATCCGGGGGGACCTGGCCCGCCGCGTCGGACAGGCGCTGGACCAGGGCCTTGAACTCGGTCACGGCCGGATCCTGGGACTGGCGGACCGCCCGCGTGACCTGCGTCACGACCGCAGGCGGGAAGGAGGCGAGGGGCTGGCACTCGTTGAGGGCCTTGCCCATCAGGAGCAGACTCGCGGCCGTGCCCGCGGCGTCGAGCGTGGAGAGGTCCGGGTCGTCCCCGACCAAAAAGCACGCCTCCGGATCCAGGACTGACACCTGGCGCTCGACCACCGGCACCAGGCCGATCCGGTGCGCCCCAGGCCAGCGGACGTCCACGCGAAGGTTCCGGTACTCCGAGGTCCCCGGCAGGCGGATCGCGAAGACGTCGGACGGCACCGCGTCCCCGGTCGTGACCCCCGGCAGCATCCGCCCCCCGGACCACCGGCAACCGTCAAGCCGCGCGCACGACGCGCCTGCCCCGCACGGTGCCGCGAGCGGCTCGTCCCACGTCCCGACCGACCCCGAGGCCTCCGCGACCTCGCCCCCGGTCCCCTGGAACAGGCGGACCGCGGTCCCGGCCGGAGCCCCCGGGACGCGCCCGACGACCAGGTTGTCCGCAGCGCCCGGGATCAGGGTGCTACGGTCCCGGCTCGCCACATTGACGATCGGCCCCTCCAGGCCGCACGACGCAACGCCCCATGCGGTGATCCACAACACGCTCTGCCTCACCACGCCACCTCCAGCGACGCCTTGGACCGGAACACCTTCCACGTCTGGTCCGGCTCCCGTTCCCGAATCTGGTTCTTATATAAATATTCGAAATAGTACCTGAACCGCAGTCCCTCGTATTCCCAAGACAGCCCGGCGAATCCCTTGCCCTTCCACGTCCGGTCGTCTCCGTACCCCTGCTCGAGCGTCCCTTTGCGCCGGTCCTCGCGCCACCAGTCCATCTGGCCTCCGACCTCGACCCGCAGGCCCGGGATCACCCCGAGCCCCACGGCCAGGCGGTGCGTCGTGATCAGCCCGGTATAGTCGTCGTCCGTCGTGGTGTGGCTGCGGTAATCCTTGTCGTAAATCGCCTTGGCCTTGTAGGCCAGGTCCAGACCCTGCAAGACGTCAAAGGCGACCCTCGCGCGCAGGACCCCGAGTCCCGTGCGGCGATCCTGATTGCGGCGATACACGCTGCGCGGGTCCCGGCCTCTGTCCGTCGAGTTCGCGTAGTCGTATAGGTCCACGTCCGTATAACCATCGCTGTGCAGAAAATGTGGATACACCTTGTCCACGTCGCGGTCCTGGCGGTTCGTGGCGTACCCGATGTACGTCCCCTCCAGAGACAGGTCGAGCGGACCGCTCGCGAAGTCCGCGATCAGGGTCCCCCCGTGCCACCCGATGCACGACTCCACGAACGGCTCGTCAAAATCCACGAATTCATTGGCGAGGTTCAGGGTCGGCAACTGCCCACCCTCGATCAGGCCGTCGGTCAGGAGCACGTCCGCCTCACGCCTCGCCCCGAAGATCGAGTTCCACTCCGGCCCGATGTAGAAGTACTCGGCGCGCAGGGACAGCCCCACCCCGAACGGGTCCGCGGCCTCGGCCCGCACCCGCACGGCCAGGTCTGTCGTATCCTTGTACACCACGGGCGACACGCCCTGGTTCTCCGCGACCCCGTTCGCGGTCAGTCGCGGGTCCATGCGCCCGACCGACACCCCGGCCAGCAGGTTCGCGCTGAGCCAGTCCAGGGGCTCCACCTGGGCCTCGACCGTCGTCACCGAATTCATGTACCGCGAGTAGTAGTCCACCGCGTGGTCCTTGGAGCACCCGACGATGGGGTTGCCCAGTTCGTCCACGCACGACCCGTAGGGAGACCCCACCGCGTCCGGGTCCGTCATGTCCACCTCGACGTCGTTCGTGAGCGTCGAGACCAGCGTGAACGTCCCGAAGTCCGGGGCCGCGACCACCTTGGCCCCGTACGCCCAGTCCTGGCTGTAGAAGGGGCGGGTCAGGGACGGGTCCCCGATCCCCGTGCTCCACCAGGGGCCCACGTACAGTTTCGGCAGGGCGATGGCCGCGAGGTCGTACGACACGAGCCCCCCGCCGACCACGCCCGCGATGAAGACCCCCTTGCCATTGTCCCGGTCAATGTAGCGCACCTTCCCGATGGTCCAGGGGTTGAACATCCCGAGGTCCGACGACCCGATCGTGATCGAGTTCGTCCACCCCGTAGTGAACGGAATGCTGGCGCGCACCCAGGTCCCGCGCAGCTTGATGTAGGACGCGCGGTTCATCCCGAGGGAGTCCCCGGACGTGTTCACCTCGCCGCCGTACTTGCGCTCGCCCGACTCCCACCAGTCCTGCCACATCTCCCCGAAGCGGCTCTGCAGTCGCGCGTAGGCCTGGACCCTGGACGACACGCGCCCGAAGACCTGGAGTTCGAACTCGGTCCCCACCCCGTTGTCGCCCGCGATGTCATCCGGCCAGAAGGGGTTGCCGTACGACAGGACCCCCTGGCTGTCGTTATTGCGATACAGCCATTTCGTATACAAACGTCCAGCCAGGTCGAAGCGCGACAGGTCCGCTCCCGCGTCCCGGGCGACCCCGAGCGCCAGCGCTGCCAGACCCGCCGCGACCCACGGTGCGCGTTGTCGTTCCCTTGTCATGGGTACACCATGGGCAGTTCGACCCGCGGGCTCTGCTCGGGGTTCTCCGCGTCGCACCGGAAGCGCAGGGCCTCGTGCTGGGCCTGGACCTCGTCGTCCCCGCCCGCCGCTGGCGCCACGAGGATGTCCATGACGTGCGGGTCGCAGTCCCAGTCCGACCCGCCGCCGAAGCGGTGTGGCCCCGCATACTCGTTGACCTTCCTCGTCAGCAGGTCCTTCGCGTCCGGGTACCCCTCGTTGCTCTGCGCCGCGGCCTGGTAGCCCCAGCCCTTGCGCGGCGCGCCCCCGAGGTCGCGCGCGTCCACGACCGCCTCGATGGTCTTGCCCCTGACTCGCGTCACCTTGGGAATCACGACGCCGGGCCGCAGGGCGCCGGCCTTCTGCGCGACCTCCGCCTGCAAGCGCGCCCGGCCCTGGGGGCTGATCAACACGACTTTCTCCCAGCACGACTCGGGCCGGAAACGGACGTTCAACCCGGGCAGCCCCTCGCAGAACCCGCTGCCCGCCTGGTGGTCCTGGTCCAGGTACACCTGCACGAACTGCAGGGAGAACCCGTTCCCCTGCCACGCCTTCGAGTCCCAGGGGTCCTCGACCTTCACCCGGAACCCCACCCGGAACACGACCTCGCTCCCGCGCGTCTCGACCTCGAACGAGGTCAGGTCAAAGGACCCCGGTTTGTACACCGCATCGCTCGGGTACTGGTACGTCCCCGGCCCGTCATCATCGCGCGTGGGGTCTTTCAGGGCGACCTTCGTGTCCGCGGCCGCGTCGGGAACAACCCCGGCCACACCTGCGACAAGAGCGATCCAACATGGCGCCCGGCACATGCTCCTTCCTCCACACCTGCCTCGGGCGGCGAGCCTACCAGTCTGACTGGTTTGCGACAAGAGCGTTGTCGAAAACGGACAGAGGTTGGATCGATTCTTGACTCTTTCTCGATTGACACCGACGTGCTCCGAAGATAGATAGCCGGCGGGTCGCATCGGCATGCGTTCCCGGTGAGGCTTTGGAAGGGGCAGGAGGAAACGATGGGTGTCGTTCTCAAGGGAATTGGATTCGTGGGCGCGTTTCCGACCTCCGCGGGCCATTCCTACCGCGAGTTGATCTCGCGTGCTGCCGCGATGGCCTACGAAGAGGCTGGCATCAGCGCCGACATGCTCGATGGGGCAGTGGTCGCGGAAGAGGATTTCATCTCTGGCTACTCGATCTCGGACGAGTACGCACCTGACCAGTTGGGGGTGCAGCGCAAGGGCGTGTACACGGTTTGCGGCGACTTCCTGCACGCGCTCGGCTCGGCCGTGATGCAGCTCCGCACGGGTCAGTTCCGACTGCTGGCCGTGTCCGCCTATAGCAAGGCGAGCAATATCCTGACCAAGGACGAGGTCCTGACCTTCGCGTACGACCCGACCTACCACCGCTTCGATGTAAGCCCCCACTGGCTCGCCGGCATCGAGATGGGAACGCTCGTGACCGCGGGCGATTGCAGCCTCGTGGACCTCGCGGAGGTGGTCGTCCAGAATCGCCGCCGCGCCATGCGAAATCCTCTGGCTCCGTTCGGCGGCATCGTGGATGTGGACCAGGTGCTCAGCGCCCGCCCCATCGCGGAGCCGCTGACGGACCTGATGGTGGCGCGTCCGGCGGACGGCGCGGTGGTGGCCGTGGTTGCCGCGGACGACTTCGACCTCCCGAGAGGCCGCAAGCCCATCCGGATCGCTGGCACCGGCTGGTGCAGCGGGACTCCGAGTCTCGAGCATCGGACCCACTGCGGGTCGGTTGGCACGGCCTCGGCCGCGGATGCGGCCTGCAAGCAGGCCGGCATCCGGTTCCCCAGGGACGAGATCGATGCCTTCTTCGTGTCCGACATCTATCCGCACCGGCAGCTCATGCACATGAGCGCACTGGGCCTGGACATGGACGACCTCGGGGTCGTGAATCCCGATGGCGGCTCGCAGGGGTTGGGCGACCTGTTCGAGGCCAATGGCGGCGCACGCCTGTTCGAGGCGGTGCGGCAACTGCGGGGCGAGGCCGGCGCGAACCAGGTGGACGGCGTCCACAGGGTGCTCGTGCACGGCTGGCGCGGTCTGCCCACGGATTCCTGCGCCGTCGTCCTTCTCGAAAACGAGAGGAGGTGACCCATGGCGAATCGAGTGGCGGTGATCGGTGCGGGGATGACCCGCTTCATGCGTCGCGCGCAGGAGACCGGCCCCGAGTTGTGTGCGCTTGCGGTCCAGCAGGCCCTCGAGGACGCCCGCCTGAGCCTGGACGACATCGAGGCGGTGTGTCTGGGCACGGCCCCGGATGCGTTCGATGGCGTTCACATGAAGGGCGAGTATCTGCTGGGCGGGGCCGGGGCGAGCCGCAAGCCCTATTTGCGCAACTTCGTGGGCGGTGGAACCGGCGTGTTCGCGCCCATCCACGGGTGGATGCACGTGGCCTCTGGCCAGTTCAGGACCTGCCTCGTCGTGTGCGAGGAGAAGATGTCACCCTGCAGCCCGCATCCCGCGGGCGCGTTCTTGACCATCTTTGACCACACGACGGAGCAGCCCCTGTTGCCGACGCTCATCCATATCTTCGGCATCGAGATGCGGCGCTTCATGCACGCGTATGGCTACACGGAGGCCGACCTGGCGCGCGTGTCTGTCCTTTGCAAGAAGAACGCACTTGACCACCCCGCGGCCCAGATTGCCAGGGAGGTCACGGTCGAGGATGTGCTGGCTGCCCCGGTCCTGTCGTGGCCGGTCAAGCGCCTGGACATCTCGCCGACGTCTGACGGGGCGGTTGCGCTGGTCCTCGCGAACGAGCACGTTGCGCGCACCCACTGCAAGAACCCCGTGTTCATTGATGGCGTCGGGTTCCGCCTGGACACCGCGTACTGGTGCACCCGCGACCTCGCCTTTCCGGTCTACGTGGCCATGGCCGCGCGCGATGCCTACCGGATGGCCGGCATCACGGACCCCGTGCGCGACATTGACATCTTCGAGCCCTACGACCCGTTTAACTACAAGGCCCTGCACCACATGAACGCCCTGCTACTCGACCGCACGGGACGCCGCACCAGGGACCTGTTCCTGTCGGGCGCGTTTGAGCGCAGCGGCTCGCACCCCATGTGCCCCTCTGGCGGTCTTCTGGGCGTGGGCAATCCGATCGCGGCCGCCGGGCTGATGAAGATCGCGGAACTCTATTTCCAGTTGTCCGGTCAGGCCGGGAAGCGCCAGGTGGCGAAGGATGCTCACCGCGGCGTGGCGCAGGCCTGGGGTGACCTGATGCAGGTCGGCACCGTGGTCGTGATGTCCGGGGAGGGGAGGCAGCCAAACATTGCGAGCCGATGGGCCACGATGAAGGCATCCGACCTCGGGGGGACACCGCTCAAGGACGTGGCCGAGGTGGAACATGTTGCCTACACCCCCGACCTGCGCTACGCCTGGGACAACGGCCGGGCGCTGACCACCTACCTGGAGGGGTTCAGAGCCGGCAAGATCCGCGGGAGCCGGTGCGGCCAGTGCGGTCGCATGATGGTACCGGCACGCGCGTTTTGCGAGGTCTGCAACCTCCGGGTGGTGGACGACTGGTACGACCTGGGCGACACGGGCACCGTGATGACCTACACCAATTCTCGCGTGGACTGGGACTCCTCGTTTCTGCCGGACGGCCAGGTCCGCACGTTCGCGGTGATCGAGATTGACGGGGCGAGCCCCGAGCAGGGCCTGCTCCATCACCTGGGCGAGGTCGCCCCGGACGAGGTGCACGTGGGGATGCGGGTCAAGGCAGTCTGGAAGGACCCGGCGGATCGCAAGGGCTGCGTCACGGACATCCGCTACTTCAGGCCCATCCGCCCCGAGGAGGACCGCCCGGTCCAGCCGGTCCGGATCAAGCCCGTGGAGGTGACCACGGTCTCGGCGAGATACGCGACGGGGAAGATCCCCTTGAGTTACCGGTACACCGCCGGCATCGGCGGGTCGCGCTTCTTCAAGGACCTGGCCATGGGCAAACTCTCGGGGACGAGGTGTCCTGCCTGTGAGGTGGTGTACCTTCCCCCACGGGCGTATTGCGAGAACTGCATGACCCGCCTGGACCCGGACAAGGCAGCCGTGGAGGTTCCATCGGACCGGGGCGTGGTGGCCGCCATCACCTTGGTCCACGAGGACCGCTCGGGCCACCCGCTCGCGGAACCTGTGGCGATCGTGCAGGTCCTGTTCCCGGACACCACGGGCAGCGTGTTCGGGCGCCTGACCGGCGAGACGGACATCCCTGTCGGGACCCGGGTCCGCCTCGTCAAGGCCGGGAAAGTGACCGGCCCGGAGTCCGTCGTGTTCACCGCGATTCGATGAGGGCTCTGCTTGCCGGGCCCGCGGTCCGACTCGCTGCGTCGCCTCAACGTGTTCCGTCCAGGAGGGCCAGCACGTCCTCCCGCCCGAGGCCCCAAAAGTCCGACACGACCCGGTCCGCGAGCGCGGACTGCTCGGGCAGGGTGTAGTCGCTGCGCACGGCGAGGACCTTCATCCCCGCGGCCCGGGCGGCGAGGATCCCGGCGTGGGCGTCCTCGACCACGAGGCACCGGCCCGGCCCGATTCCGAGGTCACGCGAGGCGGCCAGAAAGATCTCCGGGTCGGGCTTGACCCTCGCGCAGTCGTCGCCGGTCTTGACGACCGGGAAGAACGCCGCGAGCCCGGTCCGGGCAAGGACCTTGCGGACGTAGCGCGCGGGCGCGGACGACGCGAGGGCCAGGCGCATCCCGCCATCCCGCAGGTCCGCAAGGAACTCCCTCGCCCCGTTGGTCACCTGGACGCCGCGCTCCTCGACCATCTGGATGATAAGGTCCATGCGCGAGCGGACGAGGTCCTCCGCAGAGCCTTCCAGGCCGAACCTCCGGCGGTAGAACTCCATGTTCTCGACCGCGGCCCGGCCCGGGATGCGCGAGCGCTCCAGGGGGGTCAGTTCTCGCAGCGAGCGCCCGAGAGGCGCCAGGATGCGCTCGGTCGCGGTGAAGTACAGGACCTCGGAGGCGACCAGGGTCCCGTCGAGGTCGAACAGGACACCGATCGAGCCGGGCTGGGCAGGCATCACGCGTACAGACCGCGCAACTCGGCGGCGGCAGTCAGGCGGTTGATGGCCACGATGAAGGCCGCGACCCTCATCGGGACCTGGTGCCTCAACGATGCGTCGAGTACCGCGTGGAACGACGTGGTCATCACGCGTCGCAACTCGCTGATCACCTGTTCGAGCGGCCAGTAGAAGCCCATGCGGTTTTGGACCCACTCGAAGTACGACACGGTGACTCCGCCCGCGTTGCACAGGATGTCCGGGATGATGAAGGTGCCCTTGTCGTTCAGGATGTGGTCTGCGTCCGGCGTGCAGGGGCCGTTCGCGGCCTCCGCGATGATCCGCGCGCGGACCCTGGGCGCGTTCTCGCGGGTGATCTGGGTCTCAAGGGCCGCGGGGATCAGGATGTCCACGGGCAGTTCCAGCAACTGCATCGGGTCCTTCATCGCCTTCGCCTTCTTCGAGGTCTCGAACCGCGTCAACAGGCGGTCGTGCTTGTCCTTCCAGGCGATGGCGGCCTCGACGTCGATCCCCGCGTCGTTCTGGTAGCCTCCGGTCACGTCCGAGATCGCGACGATCCTCGCGCCCTTCTCGGCCAGAAGTTTCGCCGAGTTCGCCCCGGCGTTGCCGAAGCCCTGGATGGCCACCGTGGTGCCCTTGAGGTCCATCTTCAGGTAGTCCGCGGCCTCCTCCAGGCAGAAGACCACCCCCTGGGCCGTGGCGATGTCACGGCCGCGCGACCCGCCGATCTCCAGCGGCTTGCCTGTGACCACCGCGGGCAGGTGGCGCTTGAAGTGCATCGAGAACGTGTCCATGAACCACGCCATGACCTGGGCGTTCGTGTTGACGTCGGGCGCCGGGACATCCTGGTCCGGGCCGACATCGTCCGCCAGGGCCGCGAAGTACCGCCGCGACAGGTTCTCCAGTTCGCTGCGCGACAGCCTGCTCGGGTCCACCACAATCCCCCCCTTGCCCCCGCCGAATGGGATGTCCACGACCGCACATTTCATGGTCATCCAGAAGGCCAGGGCCTTGACCTCGTCGAGGGTCACGTCCTGGTGGTACCGCACCCCGCCCTTGGCCGGCCCGCGCACGATGGAGTGCTGGACCCGGTAGGCGGTGAAGACCTCGATGCGGCCATCGTCCATGCGGACCGGCAGGGTCAGGATGATGACCTTGCGCGGGTCCTTGATCATGGCGACCTGGTTGGGCTTCAGGCCCAGGGCCTTGACGGCCAGGTCGAACTGCGTCATCGCATTGTCGTAGGCGCTCATGGTCATGTGGCGCCGGGTGACGCCCGGCTTCCGGCCCTGGCGCCCATTTCTCTTGCCGGTACTCATCGCCCCTCCCCCAGAGTCGAAGACTGGTTCGCCTGATCGGCGTCGCTACCGCGACCGCCGGAATCTAGCATATATCCCAGGTGCAGGACTCGTGGAAGGCGGGATCCGGGTCCGGGCGTGCGCTTTGTCATCTTCAAAGACGGTTGACAATCCGGGAGGCGCCCTCTATGTTCTGGAGCCGGGGAGTCCGTCTGGACCCCGGACAAGGCACGAGGACGCGATGGTGGACAACGGCCGCATCGATCGACCGTTCGAACGGGACTCCGGGAGCAGCAGTCGGTTGAATGGTCCCAACCCCTCTCCTCCCCCCCCTCCGCTCCGCGGGGACCCCCCCGGCGGAGGCGGAGACCCTCCCGGGGACGGCGAGGGAACCCCTGTCGCGAGCGAGCCGCAAGCCGCGGAGGAGGCCCGGGACCGCGAGGCCGAACTGGAAACCCGGGTCCGGGAGGCCCAGGAGCGCCTGCTGCGCGTGGCCGCGGACTTCGAAAACTACCGCAAGCGGATCGAGCGCGAGAAGCAGGAGTACATCAAGTTCGCCCACGAGCGTATCCTGCGCGACCTGCTACCCATCGCGGACAACCTGAGGCGCGCGATGCAACATGCACGCGACATCGGGGAATCCCCCGTCCTGCTGTCCGGCGTGGAACTCGTGGTCCAGGAGTTCGAGAAGGTGCTGGAACGGTACGGCGTGACTCCGATTGACAGCCTCGGCCGGCCGTTCGACCCCATGGTCCACGAGGCCCTCCAGACGGTCGAGGTCGAGGACGCCCAGCCGGGCCTGGTCGTGGAGGAGATCCAGCGAGGGTACCTTCTCAACGGCCGAGTCCTGCGGCCGGCCCTCGTCTCGGTGTCGGCCTCTCCGGAACAGACCACCCCGGGTATCCGCCTGCCGGTCCCGGACAACACCGAGTGACTCGCACCTTTCATCGTCTTCGTGGACGGGGACGTGATTGGAGCGGAACCCGGCGATTCAAGCACGTCCACGTCCACGTGCACGTCCACGGGGAGGCCTTGTGGTCAGGGGTTCCTCGAGCGGGTTCTACTTGACATCGCGGTCCAGCGTCGAGATACTTGCATTGGTCGGACCATCCGATAACCGGCCCAATCCGACCGGGACCGGGAGGCGAGGCGAGCCACGATGGAACTCGAGGCCGTCGAAAGGAGGCACCTCGCGACGATTATCGCCGAGCGGCTGCGGCAGTACATCGTGTCCGGGAGGTTCCACCCCGGGGACCGCCTTCCCTCCGAGCGCGAACTGGCTGGGGTCCTCAAGGTCACGCGGACGACCCTGCGCGAGGCCCTGAAGATTCTCGAGACCCTGCGGTTTGTGACGATCCGGCAAGGGGACGGGGTCCGCGTCCGGGACTACCTGCGGTCCGCGAACATCGAGATCCTCGCGGACCTCCTGTTCCGGGGCGGGCGGCCGGACCCGGTCCTCCTGGCGAACATCCTCGAGGCGCGCGAGATGTTCGGGCGGATCCTCGTGCGCCTGGCCGCCGTGCGCGCGCGGCCCGAGCACGTCCGGGCCTGCCGCGACCTCGTGGACCGGCTCGACAAGACCCGGGACGATCCCTCGGCGCTCCAGGTCGCCGACCTCGACTGCTTTCAGGCCCTGGCGGAGGCGACCCGGAACCTCGTCTTTGTTTTCGTGCTCAACGCGATCCGCGCCATCTACCTCCGGCATCGGGGGGTGTTCGAGCCGCTCTACCGGGACCCGGACCGGGTGGTCGCGGCCCATCGCGAGGTGCTCCGGGCCCTGGAGGCGCACGACCCGGACGGGGCCGAGAGGGCCGCGGAGCCGCTCCTGGCCGTGCCCGCGGACCTGCGGGTCGAGACCTCGGAAACCGGGAAGGAGGAACGTCATGGGGAACCGGAAGACTCGGACAAGAGCGCCTGACAGGACGGACCGCCATCGAGTCCTCGTCACCGGCGCCGCGGGGTCCGTGGGGCACTTCCTGGTCCCGGCCCTGGTGGAGGCCGGGTACGAGGTCACGGCCCTCGACGTGCCTGGGGCGTCGTTCCCGGTCGCACCGGCCGGACGCGTGCGCGTGATGGAGGCGGACCTGACCGCGCCGGGCGTGGCGGAGAAGGCGGTCGCCGGGGCCTCCGTCGTGCTCCACGCCGCGGCCGTCGTGGACATCGCACGCTCCTGGGAGGACCTCGCCCCCGTCAACTACCACGCGACCCTCCGACTGCACGAGGCCGCCCGCGAGGCCGGGGTCGGGCACTTCGTGTTCTTCTCGACCGGGTCAGTGTATCCCGGGGGACCCGAACCCATGACCGAGGACTCGCCGGTGAGGCAGGCCAACGACTACGTGCGGACCAAACTGCGGGCCGAGCAGGCCCTGCGCGGCCAGGCGCCCCCGCCCACGGTCAACGTCCTGCGTCCGGCCCTGATCTACGGGCCGTGGGGGAAGGTGCTGGCCGGGTCCCTCGCGACGGTCCCTTATGTCCTCGGCCTATTCACGAGGCATCTCCCCACCCTGACCGGGGGGCCGCGGTCGAACTGGGTTCACGCCGAGGACGTGGCCCGGGCCGCGGTCTTCCTGGTGCAGCATCCACAACCGCACGGGCAGGTCTTCAATGTGGCGGGCGACGAGGCGGTCCCGGTCGGCGACGTCTTCTCGATCGCGTTTCGCGCCGGGGGGCTGCGCCTGCATCCACCGTCCCTGCGCTATCCCACGTCCGCCATGCGCGTCCTCAGGCCGATTCTGGCGCGCGACGTCTTTCTGGGGTCCCTGAACCGGCTGGCCGAGGCCCTGTACCGGAAGGCCGCGCGGAAGGCCGGGGTGTCAAGTCCCCTCCGCCCTAGGCTCGACAAGGAGGCGCTCGATTTCGCCGTCGAGGACATGGTCTTTGACAACCGGCGTCTCAAGGACCTGGGGTTCACGTACCGGTACCCATCGTTCGAGGAAGGGTGGGCCCGGACCCAGAAGTGGTACGCGGAGCACGGCTGGGTGCCCACGCACTGATGGGAGGAGGTTCCGATGAGGTTCTGGTTTCGCGAGAACATGTACGGTCACTTTCGCGAGGTCAAACCCACCGGCCGGTGCGGGCGCTTCGACTTCTCGTGCCGGGCCGAGGCGTGCGTGGCCGCGTTCCTCAAGGACAGGACCACGAGGCTCACGGGCCGCGTCACGATGGAGGGCGTCGTCACGGACTCGCCGTTCGAGGGGACGCTGCGGATCGACCCCCTCCTTGGCCGGGAACTGGTCTACGACTTCACGTTCCGCGACGCGGGCGGGCTCCTGCGGTTCCTCGGCCGGAAGTCCGTCCGGTTCCTGGACCCCATCTCCTCGATGACCACGCTCGTCGGGCGGGTCGAGAAGGACGGCATCCTCCTCGCCGACGTGGACTCGCGCTTCAACCTGCTGGAACTGCCTTCCTTCCTGTTGTCGTGGCGTCTCGGGCTCTGACAAACCGGCGCGGGCGGGTCACAGCCCCATCGCATCGAGGGCCGCCCTGGCCTTCTCGACGTCCTGGACCTTCAGATATAGGGTCCCCTCGGAATCGCTCTCCCCGAGCCCGCCGTATGCGTATTCGATGTTGACCCCTGCCCGGGAAAGGGCCATGCCGAGTTCCGACATCCGGCCCGCTCCGTTGGGGAGCCGGATCGCGATGACGTCGGTGTCGAGCACAAGGAGGCCAGCCTCGCCCAGGATGTGGATGCCCACGGTCGGGTTGTCCACCACGAGCCGCAGGACCGCGTGGTCCACGGCGTCGGCCACCGCGAGGCCCAGGATGCTGATCCCGCGCTCGCCCAAAATCCGGCAGACCTCGGCCAGGGTGCCGGGGCGGTTCGCCACGAACACGGCCAGTTGCTTCATCACCTTCATCGGATGTTCCCTCCCGTTTCGATGCCCCATGGCGCTCCGCGCGTCCGCGGGGTGGCCCGGGTCGCTCCCGCGTCGAGAAGGCCCACTCCGCCGGCGTGGTACAATCGCCTCGATCCTAGACCGGATGGGGTCGCGGGATCAAGGAGAAGCGTTGGAAACGGCGGACGCATCGGACGCGCGGTTTCAGGAACTGCTGTCTGTCCTTGGACGGTTCGAGGGGCGGCGCCTCTTTGTGGCGGTCCTCGGGTCCCCGGACCCGGACGGTCTTTCGTCGGCCTGGGCCCTGAGCCTGATCGCGCGGCACGTCGGGGTCCGGATGGACATCCTGACCTTCGAAGTGGTGAGCCGGCCGGACAACGCGACCTTCATCCGGCTCCTCGGGATCCCTTTCCGGAAGGTCGCGCAACGCCTCCCGCGCGTCGGATACGCCGGGTACGCGGTCGTGGACCGGCAGAACGCCCGCCTCCCGGTCGCCGTCACCGCGCCGCTGCCTCTGGTCGCCCACGTGGATCATCACGCGGTCGTGAGGACCCGGGCCCAGTTCGCCCACCAGGACCCCACGTGTGGGAGCACCGCCGCGATCATGACCCGGTACGCGGTCCGCCTGTTCCCGGCGTGGTCGGAGGACCCGGAACTCGTCCGGCGCCTCGCCACGGCCCTCATGTACGGTATTCGCACGGACACCCAGGACCTGCTGAACGCGGGTCGCGCGGACTTCGAGGCCGCGGCCCTGCTGGCCCCCCACGTGTCGTCCGAGTGGATGCGGACCTTGGTTCAGACGCCGTGGGGCCGGGGATTCCTGGACTCGCTGGGGACGTCCCTGCGCACGCTTCAGACGCAGGGAGGCCTCACCGTGGCCTTTGCGGGCCGGGTCGCGCGCCAGGCCAGGGACTCCATCGGCCAGGCCGCGGACTTCCTGATCCACGTCGAAGGGACCGAGGCCGTGGTCGTCTTCGGGGTGGTGGATGGCTCGGTCATCGGGTCGTTCCGCACCTCGAACCCGGTCGTGTCCCCCTACGAGTTTCTCGATCGCGCGTTCGCGGACCGGTTCGGGGTCCCGGTGGACTGCGGAGGCCGCCGGTTCTCGGGCGGTTTCCAGATTCCGGTGTCGGGCCTCGCCGACCGGGACGACGACGCGATCCGCGAGGCGGTGGTCCGCGCGCTGACCGCCGCATGGGGCCGCGGCACCAAGCGACGGTGCCGGTGCCAGAAAAAAACCGTTGCCTTTCCCCGCGAGAAACGGTAACGTTGACCGCGTTTCGGGCCACTGGGCCCATAGCTCAGTTGGTAGAGCCGCCGGCTCATAACCGGCCGGTCCCTGGTTCGAGCCCAGGTGGGCCCACCGGATGACAGGTGGCCTTTCATGGGGTTTGGGATCAAACCTCCTCTGACAAGTCAGGTTCCGGAACGGGGCCGGACGAACCTCGCGGTCCTTCCGGTCCGCGACCGACCCAGCGGCGCCCCCTCGGGCGCCGTTTCTGTTTCCGGCGGATCGCGCAGCCATGCGTACCAGCCACGACGCGACGCGGAGGGACATCAGTGAAAGCGCTGATTCTTGCATTGCGGGAACTGCAGGAAGTGGACCGACAGCGGATCGAGGCCGAGCGCGAGCGAAGGTCCATCACCGAACGGGTCGAGCAGATCCAGCAGATGGCGGCGGAACTCCAGCGAGAACTCGCGGACAAGCACGAGAAACTAAAGGAGGCCGAGCGCTGGTACCACGATCGGGAGCGTGAACTCAAGGAGGACAACGAGAAGATCAAACGCGCCCAGGCCCGGCTCAACCAGCTGACGAAGGCCAAGGAGTATGCAGCGGTCCAGCGCGAGATCGAGTTCCTGCGCCGGAGCAACGCCCAGAAGGAGGAGGAGATCCTCAAACTCCTGACCGTGATGGACGAGTTCAAGGCCGCGGTTGCCGAGGAGGAGAAGAAACTCGACGAGATGCAGCGGGAACTCGAGGCGGAACGGGCGGCGACAGCCCTGCGGGTCCAGGAACTCGACGAGCGGCTCGCGCGCCTCGAGAGCCGTCACGTGGAGTTCGAGCGCGACATCCCGAGCCCTGTGCTGTCGCGCTACCGGCGCATCCAGCAGGCCTGGCAAGGGACAGCCGTCGTGCCTGTGAACTCGCGGGGGTCCTGCGGGGGGTGCCACCGCCAGATCCCCCCGCAGATGTACAACACCCTTTTGAAACAGAACTCCCTCGAATCCTGCCCGTACTGCAACCGGTTCGTCTTCGTGGACACCGCGGAGCAGGACAACGTCGCCCACGGGTGAGAGAGGGGCCGTGGAGCCAGCGTACCGGGCGTTGCACGCCTCCGGCGAGATCGCCCGCCGTGCCCGGGGTCTCCTGGATGCTTTGGCTGAATGCCGGCTCTGCCCCAGGCGGTGCGGCGCAGACCGGCTTTCCGGGGAGTCGGGCGAGAGGCGATCCGGGCGGCTTGCCCGGATCGCCTCGGCCTTTCCGCACTTCGGCGAGGAGGCGGTCCTTGTCGGGACCGGAGGGTCCGGCACGATCTTCTTCTCCGAGTGCAACCTCCGGTGCGTCTTCTGCCAGAACTGGGAGATCAGCCACGGGGGCGAGGGACGGGAGGTCGAGGACGGCGACCTCGCGAACCTCATGCTGGCCCTCCAGGACCGCGGTTGCCACAACGTGAACCTGGTGACCCCCTCCCACGCGGTCGCCCAGGTGGTCTCGGCCTTGGCGACCGCCGCCTCCCAGGGGCTGCGGGTCCCGATCGTCTTCAACACCTCGGCCTACGACACGGTCGAGACGCTGCGCGCCCTGGACGGGCTCGTGGACATCTACATGCCGGACTTCAAGTACTGGACGCCGGAGGCCTCCGCGACGTACCTGACCGCGCCCGACTACCCCGAGGTCGCGCGGGACGCCATCCGGGAGATGCACCGCCAGGTGGGCGACCTCCAGGTGGACCGAGACGGCGTCGCGGTCCGCGGGCTGCTCGTCCGGCACCTCGTCATGCCGGGCGCGCTGGCGGAATCCCTCGAGGTCATCCGGTTCCTGGCCGCGCTATCCCCTGGGACCCACCTCAACGTGATGGCCCAGTATCGGCCCCTGGGGGATGCCGGGAGATACCCGGAGATCGCCCGTCGTCCCTCCCGGGAGGAGGTGGAGGCCGTCAGGCGGGCCGCGAAGGAGGCCGGTCTGACGCTTCTGTAGGTTGCTTCCGACGGCGATCCTCACCGACGCGAGCGGGATGAGACGACTGGCTTGCGGAAGACCCTGCCGAACAGCGTCGGGAACTTGCCGCCTTCGAACCCTTGTGCCTATGATCCAGCGGGTTCCTGACGAAACCGCTTGGTGGTCGGCTGCGCACCGCGGCGACCAGGGGTCCGGAGCATGTCCGGGGCGAGCGGAGACGCTTCATGACGTGCCCGAATTGCGGGGCCGAGCAACCCGAGTCGTTCGAGTGCTCGCACTGCGGGATCGTGTTCGCCCGGTGGGAGGAGCACCAGGCCCGCATCCGCGAGGGCCGGGCCCCGACCCGGTCGGCATGGACGCGTCCCCTGGGGACCACCGCGCGGTTCGGACGGCTCGCCGCGGGTTTCGCGTGCATCGGCCTCGCGATCCTCATGTTCCTGAGCGGGCGGGCGATTCGGGCGGCCGGGCCGTTCCTGGCCTTCGCGTCGTTTGCCGCAGCCGGCGTGTATTTCCTGGTGTCGGTCCGCGGGCGGATCCCGGTCTGGCGCTTCGCGGTGGAGGCCCTCGTGCTCGCGGGGGTCTCGGGTGTCTTCGTCGCGGTGCTGCCAGACGTCTTCTCACTGGGCCAGCCGATATACCGGTCCACGGTGACCCTCCGGCCCCCGAGCCCCGTGCGCCTGGTCGTGGGCGCGGCGCGCGTCCGCGTGGCCAGGATCAGGAACTTCCTGTCCGTCCAGGAGATTCCGGACACGTCGCGGGCGGTGGAACTCTCGCGCGAGATCGAGGAAGACCCGATCGAGGCCCCGTACCAGGCCCTGGTCGAGGCGGATCGAATGTTGGCCTATCCGACGTATGCCCGCCTCGCCGCGCTTCGGCCCCTCCTCGACACCCTGAACCGCCGCCTCCCTCGGGAACTTCCGAAGGGCCCGGCGGCCTGGGTCCCGGGTGCGGTGGTCCGGGATGTCCTCGCTGCCCTGGAGGCGGTGGAGCGGGAAATCGCGGACCTGGAACGTATCCTGGACGCGCGAGAGGGAGGCTCCCGGCCGGTTCCCGAGGCTTTGTGAGCGGTGACGGGAGGCAGGTGCTGAATCCTCCACCAGTCACTGCTTGTCGCAGGTGAGGTTTCGCAGGATCGTGACGGACTGACCGGTCCCGTCCGCGGTCGCGATGTCCGGGCAGGAGTCCGCGTCGAAGTCCGCGACGGTCATCCGGACCGGGGAGACCCCTACGAGGTACCGGAACGGGTCGCTGAAACGGCCCTGGGCCAGGTTCAAGTAGATCGTGACCATCGCGTCCTGCTGGTCGAGGACCACGATGTCGGCGTAGCCATCCCCGTTCACGTCGTGGACCGCGAGGTCCACCGGGCCGCGCCCGACATGTCCCAGGCCCACGGGCGGCGCGTACTGCACCTCGTCCCCGACCTTCGCGGTGGCCCGGACGATCGCGACGTCCGCCTCCAACAGGATCACGAGGTCCGGATAGGGGTCGTCCAGGGACCCGACCGGGGCGTCCAGGGTCTCAATCGCGACGCGCTGGGGGTTGGTGCCGACCGCGAACTCCTCGGCCTCTCCCTCGCCGGCCTTGAACAGACCCAGGCCCTTGGCGAAGAAGATCGAGAACTCGCCCGACTTCGCCTGGGTCATCACCACGTCGTAGTTGGAGCCGCCGGTCAGGCGGGCCGCGGCCAGGGCCGACGGCCCCTGGGTTGCGTCCACCGGGTACAGGACTCCCTCCTGGATCCGGAACGTCCCGTCCCCCTGTCCCACGAACGGCTGGAACAGAGGGACCGGGTCCGAGTCCGGGGTCGCCCGGAACTTGGCGATCACCGCGAGGTCCAGTACGCCCGGCTTGGACGACTCGCGCTTCAGGTCCGCGATCACCGCGAGGGTCGGGCTGTCCCCGGCCCAGGTCCCAAACCGGAGATCCGCTCCCGTGACCGGGTCAATCCCAGCCTTCAGGGACGCGAAGACGTGCGAGGCCCCAGGCTCGAAAAGGAGCCGTCCCATGGTCGGCTCGGTCGTCCCGGCCGCACTGACCGCCTGCGACGGGATAAGGAGGTCGTCGTAACCGTTCTTGTCGAGGTCCGCCGTGAGGAGGTCCGTCGGGTTGTGGACGAACCCCTTGACCGGCTCCGCCTTCTGGGTCGGAAGCCCCGTCTCCTCGGATGCGGCCAGGATGTGGACCCAGGCGTCCCCCGTCCCGTCCGCCCCCAGGAGCGCGAGGTCCTTGTGGGAGGGAAGGGCCGGAAGTGCCTTGACGTAACGGCCGGCGGCAATCGCGCGGGGTACGAACCCCAGGCGCACCACGGACGCGCCAGAAAACCGGCGGAAAGAGGCCTGAACCGCCGCCAGCACGTGGAGCCTCTGGTTCGTCTGGTCGAGGATCACGATGTCGGGACGGGGGCCACCTGTCAAGGGGGCGAGGGTCAGGTCCGACGCCTCCCGGCTCGCGAGGAAGGCAGGGCCCTCGTCGAAGCCGCCCTTGTCGTTGCCCCACTCGACCAGGACCATGGCGGACCCCGGACACCAGGTCACGAGGTCGCTGCGGCCGTCTCCATCCGCGTCCGACCCCACGACCCTGGACGGGGTCAGGCCTGTCGGGTAGGCCGCGGAGACCGCGAGGCTGCCGGGTCCCGTGCCCGGGTCCGGGGCCACCTGGAACAGGAAGTTCAGGTTCCCGTCCGCGACCACGATTGTGTCGCCCTTCCCCCCGGCGACGGGAGGACCGGGCATCAGGGAGGTCAACGCCGTAAGAGGCGTGCTCGTGCCTGTCCCTGGCTTGTACTTGAGGTCGGAGTTGATCCCCACCAGGAGCATCCCGGTCTCTCCGTTGACGGGGAACACCGTGACCACGCTCGAGGATCGCCGCGTGACCATTACGTCGTTATCGCCGTCCGCGGTGTAGTCCCCGACGGCGACCAGGTACGGTTCTTCCACGCCCCCGTAGGTGCTGAACCCGGACCAGATCCCGGCGGCCCCCGAGGGCTTCGAGAGGGCGACGGCAACCGAGGCACTGGCCGTCGCGAGCGAGAGCACGAGGTCAGGCCGGTCATCCCGGTTGAGGTCCCCAAACGCGAGGTCGTTCGCCGGTCCATCGAGCGTCCCCTTCCAGGAAGCGGTCGCAGGAAACGTGCCGGTCGTACTCTGCGGGAAGAACTGGACCGTGGACCTGTCGCCTGTCTCTGCCGTGACGAGGAGGATGTCCTCCAGACCATCGCCGTTCAGGTCCGCGACCCGCGCCAGGGACACGGCGGTCGTGACGGGCGAGGCGGCCACGCTCAGGGTCGCTTGCGGTCCCGGCATCAGCAGGTAGGCCCCTCGGCTTCCCCATGCCAGGACCCCGTGCCCGGTCGCGGTCTCGATGCCAGAGACCCGCTCGATGGCCAGGTCCTTGGGGAGGGCCCACTGGTCCGCGGACAGGAAGGTGGCGGGCGGGACGAAGTTGACCCAGTAAGACAGGGGAGAGGGCGTCACGTTGCCGTTCTTGTCGCTGGCCGTGATCTCCACCGTGTTCTTCCCCACGAGCAGGTCATGCGGCTCCACCACCACGGCTTTCTGCAAGCCAGGCACTGGATTCATGAGGTCCGCGACCGCATCTCCGTTCACGCGGATGATGAGGTGTTCAGTGCCGATGCCGTTTCCGTCGCTGACCGACACGCGGACCACAAGATTCGACAGGAAGTTCGAGTAGGGAGGCGTGCTGGGTGGGTACAACTCGACCTTGGGGGGCGTGTTGTCCACCCGGACCGGTACCCCGGCCGACCCCTTGCGTCCGTCCGCGGCTTCCACCTGGCAGAAGAAGGTGTACTGCCCGTCCTGGACCTTGGCGGAATCCACGACGAGCGTGAGGACACCATCTTGCGGGACCGAGGTCACCTCCCCGACCTTGACGGGAGACTGCCCCGTGGCCAGGAACGCGAAGACGACCCGCGAGATCACCTCCTGCTTCGGGTCGCTCACCACGACCCGGACCTCCGCGACCCCGGTCAGGATGCGGTTCGCCATGGGCTTCTGAATGGTGCAGACGGGCACCTCGGTGGGCGGTACGTCCGGTTCGACGCCGTCCACCGCCTCGATTGCGTCGGCGGGGGGAAAATAGGTCCTCGTCTTCTTGCCCTCGCCGCAGCCAGGAAAGACCAGGGCCAGGCCCAGCCCGGTCCGCAGAACCAGAGTCGCCGCTCGTCCCATGGTCGCGCGCCTCGGCCAAACCCGCCTACATCTTCTTGGAAGCCACAGAAACCGTCAAGAAAACGACTGGGTTTCCCGGGTTCGGGATTCCGGGTCCGGTCACGGCCCAGGGGGACCGCTCTCCCCCTCGATCACCTGGACCACGGCCGCGTCCACCAGGACGTCCCGACTGCCGGGACTCACCGCGTTTCGCGCCCCGCTCCCGAAGGCGACCACCACGCGGTCCCCGGGCCCCGCGTCCAGGCAGTCGGCCGCGACCACGACCCGCTCCGTGAAGCGCTCGCCGCGCCCGTCGTGCCCGGTCAGGGCCACGAGCAGAAGTTTGCGCTCCGCGAGCCTCGGGGCCTTGCGCGTGGCCCAGACCTCTCCGATGACGACGCCCCGGTTCATCCCTCCCTCTCCTGAAGGATGGCGGGTGTCCGGCCCGGCGCGAAGCGGAAACGGGGACTCCGGCACGCGTCCCGGTAGATCTCGACTCGATCCACGATTGCCGCGATCGAGGCCTCGACCGGGAACCGCGTGTCTCCCAGTGCCCACCTCGCGGGCAGTCCGAGACAGACGATCACGTCTTGCCCTACCTCGGCCCCGACCGGGTCCACTGCGACCAGGTGGTCGGCGTCGTGGTCGGGAAGGGACCAGGCCAGAGGCCGTACCAGGAGCAGTTTCCTCCCGGTCAGATACGGGTTCTTCCGCGTGGCCCACACCTGGCCGATCACCCGCCCGAGGATCATGGGCTTCCACCCCTCGCCGCCGCGGAATGCCGTCCCCCGCCCACCACGGCCCCGTCCACGATCGCGATCACGCAGTGCTTGGTCGGGACGTGCGGCTCGGTGACCAGGTCGCGCACGCGGCTTCCGATGGCCACCAGCACGCACTGCCCCACGTCTGCCCCCAGCGGGTCCACCGCCAGGAGGGACGTGGGCGCTAGGGAGCCGGCAGGCACGTCGTCGCCGATCCGGAAGCCCTCCCGGGCGCCGCGGAGGGTCACGGGTCGCACCTCCACCACTCGCCGGCCGCGCAGCGCCTCGGTCTGCTTCGCCCCCCAGACCGTCCCGATGACCTGCCCCAGGATCACGGGAGGCCCCCTTCGCGGATCAAATCCGCCACCGCCCGCGCCTCCTCGTCGAGGATCTCCTTCGCGTACGAATAGATCAGGCGCTCCGCGATCGCCCCGAGGAGGAAGACCTCGACCCGGAGTTCGCCCGACACCTCCCGGACCGACCCGCCGTTCCGGCCAGGGCGGATGCGCATCTCCCCCCGGTTCTTCAGGAGACCTGCCACCCCCGGCGTGGTCGGGACGTTCCGGTACGTCACGAGCCCCGCGCCGGGGTCCACCTCGGATTCCTCGATCCACTCCATCCATCGAGGTTCGACCTTCTTGGGACCCACGGACCGGATGGCGGGGACGGGGAGGTAGCGGACGCGCCGGCGGATGCGGCCGTTCTCCTGCGACCACGACAGGGTCTCGGCCTCGGTAATCCGGGTCAGGCGGGGCAGGAGCCTCTCGACGATTCCACGGTCGAAGAGCGTCCGCAGGAGCGTGGCTCCATCGCACGGAAAGTCGTGTTCTATCCTGTATTTCATGGGATTTCCTCCCTGTCCAAATCCGGACCTCGATTCGCGTTCCAAATGGAGATGCTATCTCGATTCACATGCCGCGTTCAACCGCTTGACCCGTCCCGGGTTCAATCCTACCGTACGCCTCGCGGATGGGGCGACATCCTCCAAGAGCCGGACGACAAGCGGCCCTGGCCATCTACGTGGGTCTGATCACCACAACCGCCCTGAGCCTCGTCCTGATCTATCTCGGTGCGCTTCCCCCCACGACCCTGGCCGCCCTCTCGTTCGCAGCGGTCCTTGCCGGGGCCCTGCTCCTGTCGTGGGGGGCCGAGGCCGCGGAGTTCATGGTCAGCCAGGGGTTCGCCGTGGCCGTCGTGGCCCTCCTCCAGGTCATGCCCGAGTTCATGGTCGAGGGGGTCATCGCATACGAGGGCAAGGTCCCATTGATGATGGCCAACCTGACCGGGTCCAACCGGCTCCTGATGGGCGTCGGGTGGACCCTCGTCTATTTCACCGCCTTCTTCTCGGCGCGGGGGGCCGGTGGCTGGCGGTACGCGATTGTCCTTCGTCGCGAGAACGTCGTCGAGGTCCTGTTCCTGTTCGCGGCCTCGATCTACTTCCACGTAATCCTGCTCAAGCGCCGCCTGTGGCTCGAGGACACGGTCGTGCTGGGGCTCCTGTTCGTCGCGTACCTGTGGACGCTCCTGCGCCTCCCCCCCGAGGAGGAGGAGGACACGGCGTTCCTCCCCCTCCCTCCGCGTGAGGTCGCCGCGATCGCCAGCACGCGGCTACGGGTCGCCATCGTGGTGGGGCTGTTCGTGATCGGGGGCGGGACCATGGTCCTGGTCGCCCGCCCCTTCCTCGAGGGGATGGAGGCCGTGGCCCTGTCCCTCGGGGTCTCCTCGTTCGTGTTCGTACAGTGGGTCGCGCCGTTCCTCACCGAGATCCCCGAGAAGATCACGGCGTTCTACTGGGCCCGTTCCGTGCGCAGCGCGAACATGGGCCTGACCAACCTCGTGTCGTCCAAGGTGAACCAGTGGACCCTGCTCGTGGCCATGGTCCCGCTGATGTTCTGGGCGTCCCCGCGAGGCGGCGAGCCGATCCACCTCGACGGCCATCAACTGGAGGAACTGTTCCTCTCGATGTCCATGAGCGTCTATGGGGCCGCGGCCCTGGCCAAGAGGCGCTTCACGCTCGAGAACGCCCTGGTCCTGTTCGTCCTGTGGTTCGTCCAGTTCGTGTCGCCGGGCCGGTTCGTGCCACTCCACGACTCTTACTTCGACTTCCCGGGATGGCTGTGGGAGTCCTGGAGGGGGCTCACCACAGGGCTGTTCGGGGTCCTGACCGTGGCCGAGTTCGTGCGGTTCCGGCGCGAGTGGGACGTGATCGGGGACTGCCGCCACACGTGGCGCCTGGTCCGGGCCGCGGGGGGCCCGATGGCGGGAGGAAGCGGCCGATGAGGGAAGGTCGTGAAGGCATCCGGCTCCAGCGGTTCCTGGCGGAGGCCGGGATTGCGTCCCGCCGCGGGGCTGAGGACCTGATCCGCGAGGGCCGCGTCGAGGTCAATGGCGAGGTGGCCAGGATCGGGGCTGTGGTGGACCCGGACCGCGACCGCGTCCGCGTGGACGGCGAGACCGTGCACCGCCCCGGGGTCCGGCTCTACCTCGTGATGAACAAGCCGCGCGGTGTGATCTGCGCCGCCTCCGACCCCCAGCGTCGCCCGACCGTGTTCTCCCTGCTCCCGGGCCTGCCGGCGCGCGTCCACTCGGTGGGGCGCCTGGACTTCCAGTCCGAGGGCGTGCTGATCTTCACGAACGACGGGGACCTAAGCCGCGCGCTCGCGCACCCCTCCTCCGGGGTCCCCCGGGTCTATCACGTCAAGGTCCAGGGCCGCGTGTCCGGGGCGGCACTGTCGAGGCTCCGGCGCGGCGTGATGCTCGATCGGGCCGGCCCGCGCGCCCGCGCCCGGGGCGGGCTGGCGCGGTGCACGTCATGCCGGGTCCTGCGTCGGTCCCGCCCCCGCCCCGGGCCAGGCCGGGCCCCGACGGCCCCCGGCGGCAACACCTGGGTCGAGGTCACCCTGGCCGAGGGCCGGTATCGCGAGGTGCGCCGGATGTTCGAGGCCCTCCGGCTGACTGTCCTCCGACTGCGCCGGGTCCGCTTTGGCCCCGTGTCCCTAGGCGACCTAAAGCCGGGCCACTGCCGCCCCCTCACGGAACGCGAAGTCGCGGCCCTGCGGGCCTGCGTGGCTGCCCGCGAGGCACCTTGACGCCCGGCCCGGGCGGCGCCTTGGCGGATCATCGCCCGGTTTTCTGCTACAGTGCGAGCGGTCTTTTCAAGAGGGGACGCCGTGCCGGACCGGTTCATGGACCTGATCGAACGGGGGCCCGTGGTCTTCGATGGGGCCATGGGTACACTCCTGTATGCCCGCGGCGTCTTCATCAACCGCAACTTTGATGAACTGAACCTGTCGCGCCCGGACCTGGTCGAGAAGATCCACCGGGACTACCTGGACGCCGGGGCCCACGTCCTGACGACCAACACGTTCGGCGCGAATGCGGTGAAGTTGTCCCGGCACGGCCTCGAGGACCGGGTCGCGGCCATCAACGCAGCCGGGGCGCACATCGCCAGGGCCGTTGCCCGGGACCGAGCGCTCGTGGCCGGTTCCATCGGCCCCACGGGCCTGATCCCCGACATCTTCGACCCCGCCCAGATGGAGCACCTGCGCGAGGTGTTCGCCACACAGGCGGCGGCGCTCGTCGAGGCTGGGGTGGACCTGTTGCTCCTCGAGACCTTCCGCCACACGGTCGAGATGCAGATCGCCCTGACCGCGGCCCGGGCGGCCACGGACCTCCCCATCGCGGCCACCATGGCCTTCGACGAGGAGGGTCAGACCGCGGACGGGCTCGGTCCCGAGCGTGTGGCCGCGCTCCTGGTCCGGTGGGGGGCCGACGTGATCGGGGCCAACTGCGGCGTTGGCCCGAGCGGCGTGGAGGACGTCGTGACCCGGATGTTGGGGACGGGACGGGCGGTCCTTGCCCAGCCCAATGCGGGTCACCCGAGGCGACTGGAGGGCCGGGTCCTGTACATGGCGACCCCCGAGTACCTGGGCGAGTACGCCAAGCGATACCTCCAGGCCGGGGTCCGGCTCGTGGGGGGGTGTTGCGGGACCACGCCCGATCACATCCGGCAGGTCGCGGCCGAGGTGCGGATGGCCAGCGGCGGCCGAGTGCGGATCCTGGTCCCGGAGAGCGGCGCGGTGGACGAGGAGGCCGTCAGTCCCCCGGCGCTGGCCGAGCGGTCCGACCTGGGTCGCGCCCTCGCGTCCGGGTTCGTGGTCAGCGTCGAGATTGACCCGCCGTCCGGCACGGACCCGACCCGGGCCCTGCAAGGCGCCCGCGCCCTCGTCAGCGCCGGGGTCCGGTTCGTCAACATCGCGGACGGACCCCGAGCCACCGCGCGCATGTCCGCCCTGGCCATGGCCCACCTCCTGCGGGAGACGGGCGTCGAGCCCATCGTGCACGTGACGTGCCGCGACCGCAATCTCCTGGGCATCCAGGCCGACCTGCTGGGGGCGTGGGCCACGGGGATCCGCAACCTGCTCGTGGTCACGGGGGACCCGTCCAAACTCGGGGACTACCCCATGGCGACCACGGTCTATGACCTCGACTCCGTGGGGCTCCTGCGCCTCATCTCTGCGCTGAACCGGGGCCTCGAACCCTCGGGTCGTCGGATGAAGGGCGCCACGGCCTTCGTCAAGGGGTGCGGGGTGGAACCCGGTGCTCGGGACCTGGGCCGCGAGGTCGATCGCCTCCTCCGCAAGGTCGAGGCCGGGGCCGAGTTCGTGATGACCCAGCCCGTGTTCGACCCGGAGGTGATGGACCGCTTCCTGGACCGGGTGCGCGACCTCGGCGTCCCGATCCTGATGGGCGTGCTGCCGCTCGCCTCGTACCGGAACGCCGAGTTCCTGCACCACGAGGTGCCGGGCATGACCATCCCGGAGCCGACGCGCGAACGGATGAAGCGCGCGGGTCATGGCCCCGCGGCCCGCGAGGAGGGCGTGCAGATCGCCCGCGAGATCCTGTTGGCCTTCCGTGACCGGGTCCAGGGGGCCTACATCATGCCGCCCTTCGACCGGTACGAGACGGCGCTCGCGGTGCTCGAGGGACTGGTCCCCATCCCCGACGCTTCGTCCGGGTAGGGACGCGGCTCAGAGGCACACCCCCCACAGGCGGATATGCGGGATGAGCCCCTCGGGGACGCGCGGTCGCGACGAGACGGCGAAGCGTTCCGGCGCGAAGAATGATTTTGTCTTGTATTGTACGTCAACGTAATACACGGTGCTGTCCTGGAGCGGGGCCGGGACGAGCGCGCCCCACAGGCCGCTGCCCTGGTCCTCCAGTTCCACCGAGAGAAACGTGTACGCGTCGTCGTTGCTGAACCAGTACCAGACCCGCTCCACATCGTAGGCGTCCGTGCCGGGGTCCACGAGGGCCGCGACCGCCGTGAACCCGCTCGCGTCGGTGACCTGCGCCACCGGTTCCGCCGGGAGGCGGGCGTAAGTTGGGTTCGTGCCGAAGTGGTGCTGGAACCACGCCCGCTCGTTCCCGGGAAAGCGCACGGCGACCCGCTCGTCAATCGCCTCCTTGGACTCGATCCCGATCGCGGCGTAGCACCCGTGGTCGAAGTTGGCCACGATGGAGGTCCGGTGTTCGACCGACGCCGGGATCGCGTCGTAGGTCGCCACGTGCGCGGTCAGGGGGAAGAACTCGTCGCACGACCCGTTGACCATCAGGATCGCGGCCTCGGCCGCCGGGACGTGCCGGATCGGGTCCAGATGCTCCAGGAACGCCGTCCATTGCGGGCTGTCCGTGGTCAGGCCCGACGCGGCGAGCAGGTTGTGCTGCCACGCGGCGGGGGCCTGGACCGCGACCTCGAAGGCCCCGGTCCCACTGAAGGGGATCGCGGCCCGGATCCGGTTGTCCACGCCCGAGGCGATCAGGCTCACCATGGCCCCGGCCGAACCGCCCGTGATCCCGAGCCGCTCCGCGTCCACATCGCCGCGTGTCTCGAGGCAGGTCACGGCCCGCATGGCCGCGACCGCGTGCCCCCACAGCCACGACCCCCGCGGGTCCGGGACCGTGTCGAACAGGCGGTAGAAACTCCCCGTGCTCGGGTCCCCGGCGGGGATGCCCTCCGACTGGGTGTCGGGGTCGTCCGGCTTGCCCCCGCCCGGTCCCGTGTACGCGATCACGAACATCCCGAGCAGGGCCGCCTGCCCCGTGGCGTGCGACTCCTCCGCGAACCCGCCGAGCCCGTGGGCCGAGACGACCCCCGGCAGAATGCCGCTCCCGGCCGGCCGGGCCGCGAACGCCCGGATCCGGATGGGCCGCAGGACCCCGTCCACCGATTCCCACGACCAGTACGACAGGCGCCAGACGTCCATCACCTGCAACCCTTGCCACACGGTGCGATGGTCGTGGAAGTCACACTGCGCCGTGGCCGGGTCGCGAATCGCCGCGAGGTCGAAGAGGGGAGGGGGCGGCGTGGGCACGTCGGGTCCCGAGCCGTCGTCGGGAAGGCCGGGATCGACCGTGGCGTCGGGGTCGTCCGGAAAATCCGCTGGAAGGTCCAGGTCTGCATCGTTGGCACTTCCGTCCTCGCCGGGCGGCCCCAGGTCTCCCGGCCGTTCCTCCGCGAGGTCGTCGATCCTTGCGTCGCCGGCGTCCCCGGCGGGTTCGGGCGCCGTCTCGTCTCGGAGCGTCCCGTCGTCCCGGGCCTCCTCCGCGGGGAATCCGGGGTCGCCGGCCGCGAGGTCGGCGCCGGGCCCGGTCTGCCCCCCCGAGCAGGCCCAGAGCCATGCGATCGCGAGGATCGGACTCAGGCTCGATCGAGTCATGCCACACCTCCTGGGTCCCTCGACGCCGGCGCGTCCGCTCGGCGGGTCGTTCCCCCCGCGGGACCGTCGCGTGGGCCGCCCACGGATTCTATCACCCGGCACCCGGCGCGGGCGGCCAGTTTCTGCTTGACTTGCTTTCCGGTTTCCATTAGAAGAACGCCCCTGTGCCTTGGAGCCCAAGAGGCGAGGCGGTCATGCGAACGACGAGATCCTTCCAGAAAGACGAGGTCGAGCACGCCTGGTACGTCGTGGACGTGGCGGGCCTTCCCCTTGGCCGGGCCGCGGCGCGCATCGCGACCCTCCTTCGGGGCAAGCACAAGCCCCAGTACACGCTCCATGCCGACACGGGCGACTTCGTGGTCGTGGTCAACGCGGGCGGGCTTGTCCTGACCGGGCGCAAGTCGGAGAGGGAGATGCACCGCTGGCACACCGGGACCCTCGGGCACCTGCGGGAGCGCCCGCTTGGGGAGGTCCTGGCCCAGAAGCCTGACTTCCTGCTGCGCAAGGCCGTCAAGGGGATGCTCCCCCGGGGTCCCCTGGGCCGCGCAATGCTGCGCAAGATGAAGGTCTATGCGGGACCCGAACACCCGCACCAGGCCCAGCAGCCGAGAAGCCTGGACCTGTCGCGCAAGTTCCTCCTGGCACACGAGGTCTCGAATGGCTGACACCACCGAAATCCGCGCGACCGGGCGCCGCAAGGAGGCGTCCGCGAGCGTCCGCCTCGTCCCCGGAACGGGCCAGGTCACGGTCAACGACCGGCGGGCGGACGAGTATTTCCACCGGCAGACCCACCTGGTGACCGTCCGGCAGCCCCTGGTCCTGGTCCAGAGGCACGATTCGCTGGACGTCCTGGCGTCCGTCAAGGGCGGCGGCGAGACGGGCCAGGCCGAGGCGATCCGTCACGGGATCGCGCGCGCCCTGTGCGCCCTCGACCCGGAGGTGCGGCCCATCGTCAAGAAGGCCGGGTTCCTGACCCGGGACCCCCGCGCCAAGGAGCGCAAGAAGTACGGCCGGCCTGGTGCCCGCAAGCGCTTCCAGTACTCGAAGCGCTGATGGCGGTCCCGGATCGTCGGCCTGTCCACGAACGGATTCTCGCAGGCGAGGGCGATCCCAGATTTCGGGCCAGGACGATCACGTGGCAGGCAATCCGACACGTGGTTCTCGCCCACGGCCACGGATCACGACAGCGTTCCGCGTGGAGCCGACCATCTGGGGCGTGAGCCAACCGCGGTGTGAGGGCGGTGGCTACTGTCGCGGCCGTCAAGAGGGTGCGCGCAGATCCGTACCCCACTCGGGGACATGAAGACGCCGAGTCTGCAAGGCCCGGTGCCGTCAAGGGCTGAC
>FWPU01004898.1_pt1 | contig 30252 bp, 26 predicted proteins | sample 2228361 | NCBI WGS metagenome assembly FWPU01 (sample SAMEA103939777, study PRJEB20133) | metagenome | reverse complement strand
TCAGAAAAATAAAAATTTAAGTTATTGATAATCAATAGATTAAATTTTTATTGAAAAATATTTTGGACAATAGTGATTAAAAACTTGAAATTGATTTTTCTATAGTTCAACATTTTAAAAAAAACTTGTAAACAAAGATCAAAACAAATAAATTTGTTTTTTTCGAAAAATAGGGATTATTTTATATTTTTGCAAGAAAGAGGAAACAAAATGATTACCAACAAAAAAGAAAAAACAGAACCGGTTTTGGTTAATATTATTGCCCAAAACACTTTAATTAAAGGAGAAATGGAGTGCAAAGGTGACGTGAGATTAGAAGGGAGTTTTGAAGGATCGCTCAAATGTGAAGGCAAAGTTGTGATTAGCGAAACCGGTCGTTTTAGGGGAGATTTATTTTGCAACAATGCCGACATTGCCGGCTACATCGATGGAGATATTACTGTTGTTGGTTTGCTTCACTTGAGAAGCCACGCAAAATTGAATGCCAATATCACCACCAATAAAATTTCCATTGAAGAAGGTGCAGTTTTCAACGGTACATGCACCATGAATAAACAATCATCCAAAGAAAACAATATCAATAAACAAAACCTTGCCGCAGTATCGCATACCTGATCAATATGCACAGGTGCTGACCACCGTCTTCAAAATGATTCTTATCATTGGATTGTTTACATGGGGTGGGCATGCTTTGGATGGATTTCTACACATTAAATTTTACTTGTTTACTCTAATTTTTTCGATATTTGGCATTGCTTTGGCCATTTATATGTTGATAAAAGACACCAAACCCGGCAACCGTGAAAATCATTCGTAATACAGTCGACATTCGCATTCCTTACCCTACAGCCATCACTATGGGAATGTTTGATGGTGTGCATCGAGGTCATCAATATGTTATCAAAACTCTCATACAACGTTCTAAAGAAATGAATCTTGCTTCAGCCATCGTCACTTTTGACCCTCATCCCAAGTTAGTATTAAAAAATCTTCACGAAGAAATTAAATTACTTACCACCCCCGAAGAAAAAATTGATATAATCAACTCCTTCAACCCCGACTACATGATAATCATCCCTTTTACATTGGATTTTTCGAGATTGACTTCTGATGAATTTGTCGAAAAATTTCTCATTGATAAATTTAACATGAAACATCTACTGGTCGGATATGACCATCGTTTTGGCCGTAACAGGCAAGGAACCTTTTCAGACCTGATGAATTTATCAAAACAATTAAATTTTACCGTCGAGCAACTCAAACCGGTAGATTTCAACGGAAAAAAAATTTCATCGACAAAAATCAGAACATTGCTTGCCGAAGGCAAAGCGGAAGAAATGCCGGGTTATCTTGGACGGTATTACAGCCTGTCGGGCAAGGTTATCTACGGTAAAGGCATTGGGAAACAATTGGGTTTTCCTACAGCCAACATCGATTGGGGCTATCCTTACAAATTACTTCCTAAATTTGGCGTTTATCTTGTGAAGGTTACACTCTCCGGCAACGATTATTTTGGAATTTGTAATGTTGGCATAAAACCAACCTTGCCGTCAAATCAACCTACAGTGGAAGTTTATATTTTTGATTTTCAAGAAAACATATACGAAAAAAACATAAAAATAGAATTTCTAACGTTTATCAGAGAAGAGAAAAATTTTGGCAATTTAAACGAATTGAAAAAACAAATAGAAAAAGATGTTGTCGCTGCGCAAAATAGCATTCATACTTTATTTCATCATTAATCCGGTCGCTAATCTTTTATTTTCGCAATCAACCAAAATATACCGCTCGTTGGAGTCACTCAAAAATGTTCCGGTCGACAGCGTTTTTGCCATAGATTTGAGCAAAAAAAAATTAAAAGAATTTCCCGAAGAATTGTCTAAATTTTATCGTCTGAAATATTTAAAATTATATGGCAACCGATTGAAAAATTTCCCCGAGATCATTTGCAATTTTTCCCAACTCGAATACCTGGATCTGTCTAAAAATCCTCTTGACAGCATTCCGCCTTGCATCGGCAAGTTACGTCATTTGAAAGAATTGGTGCTCAACCGGACCGAAATTGATCAACTGCCCAAAGAAATAGCTTTTGTTGATTCCCTCGAAGTGTTGGATGTTTGGGGAACCAATCTGGCTTTCTTACCTCCCGAAATAAGCCGTTTGAAAAAACTGCGGGTTTTGGATATGAGAGTCATTGCCATGAACCGCAAAGAGCAAGAAATCATCCGTCAATTATTGCCAAATACGGAAATCAAATTTTCAAAACCATGCAATTGTGGTTTTTAAACGGTCTATGTTGACACTACAAGACAAAATATATCTTCTGGCGCTGACTTTTCTGGACGGAATTGGGCCAATCACTCAAAGGAAGTTATTGATGCATTTCGACCCGGAAGAAATTTTCTCTCCCGGATTTAAACATCCCGGATTTCCCAAAATTTTGTCTCAACAAAGCAAAAAAAATTTTGCTTTGGAAAAAGCCCATAAAGAAGTGGAATCAATGGAAAAACACGGCATCAAAATGTTGTGCATCGCAGATGCCGAATACCCCAAAAAACTAAAGCAATGTTATGATGCACCGGTTTTGTTGTTTGTCAAAGGTAACATCAATTTTCAACAAAAATATTCACTGGCTGTTGTAGGCACGCGTAAATGCACACAGGAAGCCAAACTCTGGATAGAAAGATTTATAAGCGATTTGAAAGATATGTCCTTGCAAATAGTGAGTGGCATGGCCACAGGTGTCGACATTACGGCTCATTTGGCCGCAATGGACAATAACCTTTCCACTGTAGCAGTGATGGCTCATGGCTTGCATATTGTCTATCCTCCTCAACATAAAAAACACGCCATCCGGTTGTTGGATCACAACAATTGCATGGTCAGCGAATATCCAATAGGACAAGACATGCATCCCGGCAATTTTCCTTCACGCAACCGAATTATAGCAGGGCTTAGCGATGCGGTATTGGTGGTGGAATCGGATGTTAAAGGAGGGGCCATGATTACGGCTCAATGGGCAATCGAATATGACCGCGAACTTTTGGCAGTACCGGGCAGACCGGGAATCAAAACATCCTCAGGATGTAATCATTTGATCAAGCAAAACATGGCCCAATTAATCGAAAATGCCGCTGATCTCCTTGCTTACATGAATTGGAAAAAAGACGATGCCAAACAAACCAAACTTTTTGAAGAATCCAATCATGATGACCTGACCGAAGACGAAAAAAGCATTATGCAATTGTTTGAACATCAACAACGCCTTCATCTGGAGCATATGTTGCAAAAACTTGAATGGAATCCGCAAAAATTACTATCTGTTTTATTGCAATTAGAATTAAAAGGTAAAATAACGGCATTACCCGGAAAATTTTTTTCTCCTGTCTAAAAAATGGATTAAATTCATAATAATTTAGAATTATTTCTACATTTGCCCTTACAATAAAAAATTTTATTTATGAGTGTTGCGAAATCATTAAAAAGTAAAATCAATGATTTTTTAAATTATGTGGAGAAAAGAAATCCCAATGAACCTGAGTTTCTACAGGCAGTTAAAGAAGTAGCCGAAACAATCATTCCGTTCATTGAAGAAAATCCGCAATATAAAGATAAAATGTTGTTGGAACGCATGGTCGAACCTGAAAGGGTGGTAATGTTCAGAGTACCATGGGTCGACGATAAGGGCAACATTCATGTCAACAGGGGTTTCCGTGTGCAAATGAACAGTGCAATTGGTCCTTATAAAGGAGGCATTCGTTTCCATCCTTCTGTCAATCTCAGTAAAATGAAATTTCTTGCATTTGAACAAACATTTAAAAATGCTTTGACCACCCTGCCCCTCGGAGGCGGAAAAGGTGGTTCGGATTTTGACCCTCGCGGAAGGTCAGAATTGGAAATAATGCGTTTTTGCTATAGCTTTATGAACGAGCTCTATCGCCATATTGGTCCGGACTCTGATGTACCGGCAGGAGATATTGGTGTGGGCATCAGAGAAATCGGATTTATGTTTGCCCAGTACAAAAAAATAACCAACAATTTCCATGGAGTATTCACCGGCAAGGGACTTTCGTGGGGTGGTTCTTTAATCAGACCGGAAGCAACAGGATTTGGTGCTGTATATTTTGCCCGTGAAGTAATGAAATTTCATGGAGAAGACATCGCCGGAAAAACTGTTGCCGTGAGCGGTTTTGGAAATGTGGCTTGGGGGGTGGTTCAAAAACTCAATGAAGTAGGAGCCAAAGTCGTAACCATCTCCGGTCCCGACGGGTTTGTCTATGACAAAGACGGCATCAAAGGCGAAGAAAAAATCGAATTTATGCGCGAAATGCGTGCCAGTAACCGTGACCGCGTGAAAGATTTTGCCGATAAGTTTGGCGTGGAGTTTTATCCCAACAAACGCCCCTGGGTTGTAAAATGTGATATTGCCATGCCTTGTGCCACCGAAAATGAATTAAATTTGGAAGACGCCAAAGAATTGGTAAAAAACAAAGTGAAATTTGTATGTGAGGTAGCCAATATGCCTACTACATACGATGCATATAAATATTTAACCGAAAATAATGTGATTTTTGTGCCCGGCAAAGCTGCCAACGCAGGCGGTGTGGCTGTGAGTGGTCTTGAGATGACGCAAAATGCCATGCATCTTTCCTGGTCAAGAGAAGAAGTGGATACACGTTTAAAAGACATTATGTCGAACATTCACTTTGTGTGTGTGATGCATGGAAAAGAAAAGAAAAATATCAATTACGTGAAAGGTGCCAACATAGCCGGGTTTATTAAAGTAGCCGATGCAATGCTTGACCAGGGCGTGGTCTAATTTATTTGAAAACCCGCCAAAATACCGCTATCAATACATTGCCGGGTTTGATTCGCTGAGGTTTCTGGCCTTTTTTGCCATATTTCTTTTTCACAACAATCATTTTTCCGAAGGGTATTGGGGAGTAGATTTCTTCTTTACCCTTTCTTCGTTTTTATTAACGTTTCTCGCTTTTCGCGAATATAAAACAAATGGTTCGTTTTCCATAAATAACTTTTTTATGCGGCGGGCTCTCCGCATCTATCCTCTTTATTACCTAACTGTATTTACAAGTTTCTGCATTTTTCCATTATTCTTTGCATTTTCTCTTCCCGGACAATCGTGGAAATACTGGTTTTTTCTTTCAAATTTTGATTATTCAGACAAGTTCTTCCCATTGCAATTTTTATGGTCTATCAGCGTAGAAGAGCAGTTTTATTTACTTTTTATGATCTTATCTCCTTTTTTTCTTCGCAAAATTTATCCCGTCATTCTATTCTTTCTTATTGTGTTTTTAGTATATTCTTTGGCGGCCATAACTATGGATCTTCCTTTTTACAAAACTTTGTTTGCACAGTTTCCTTTGTTTGCTTCAGGCATGTGGTTGGGCTACCGCTTTTCAAATAATAATTTACCCTCTTGGATTTGGTCTGTGGTTTTTTTTGTTGCCGGTTTTTCAGGGTACTTGTTTTTTAGTACTCTTCTTCCGGATATAAAAATAGTGCCCGGAAAATTTTTCTTTTCTTTTGTATTCTCCGGTTTAATCCTGGCTATTTTACATCTTAACAACTCCTCCTTGTTTTTCACATTATCACGCCTGACCGACTTTTTGGGCAGATATACTTATGGGTTGTACGTATACAGTGGTTTTGTTATTTTGGCTTTCAATATTTTATTTCCTGATGACAACACATTGCCGATTTTTGCGGGAAAGTTTGTTACAACCTTGATTGTTGCCATCATAAGTTATCATCTTTTGGAAAAACCTTTTTTAAATTTAAAAGACAAGTTGACAAAAAATTAATCTTGATTTATACAAAAAGTTTATCCTCTGAAACAATCTTCAAAATGACGTATTTCAAATGTTTCCGGGGAAGCAATATAGATATAGACCAGGTCAAAACGGTATTCTTCTTGCCTACCACTGATTTCATAATATTTTTGTGCTGCTTCGATCAAGAGGTTTTCTTTTCTGTTTGAAATCAATTCGGCAGGCTGTTGCCATTGGCCCGTCCTAGTTTTGACTTCAATAAATACCAAAAGATTTTCCTTCAAAGCAATAATATCAATCTCCTTATTTTTATACCTGAAATTCTTTTCAAGAATGATAAATCCTTTCTCTTCCAAATATTTTTCTGCCAATTGTTCACCCAGTTTTCCTGTATCATTATGAATGGCCATGATAGTTTTGTTTTAATACCACTTTTTCTTCGTCTACTTCAAGTATTGCTGAGTGACCGAGTATCAATGCCACATTTTCAAATGTGTGACCTGCCGGAAATCCGGGTGCCACAGGAATATTTTTTTCCTTCACATAACCAAATATAATTTCTTCGGATTCCTGTCCAAAAGGAATTTCATTGTCTTTCATAGAAGTAAAACCTCCGATGATGAGTCCCTGCAACCGATCCAATTGACCGCTACGGTATAAGTTGTTCATCATTCTATCAATATGATAAAGGTACTCATCCAAATCTTCCAAAAACAAAATCATGTCCATCGGAGGTAATTGTGAGGGCGTTCCACTCAACGAATACAAAATGGATAAATTGCCTCCGGCTATCATCGCTTCTGCTTTGCCCGGTTTGGCGTATGGTTTCAACGAATCAGGAATCTTGTATTGAAATTCAAGGGTTTCACCAAATAATGCTCTTCGCAAACTTTCTGTGGAATTTTGATGGGTTCCCAGGTAAATTTGAATGGGCATGCATGCATGAATAGTAGCTACCCCGCAGTTGGTCAATATATGGGAATGCAATACGGTAACATCACTAAATCCGACAATCCACTTAGGACGATCGCGAAATTTTGAAAAGTCGACCAAATCAATCATTCGGGCTGTGCCGTATCCTCCCCGGCCGCAAACAATGGCCTTGACGTCAGGGTCATCCAATGCTTCTTGAAAATCACGTGAACGGAAATGATCGTCGCCCGCAAACTGATTGTATTGCGCATCGATAGTTTTGCCTGTTTTCACATTTAAACCCCAGCTTTCAAACAATGCTATCGATGGCTTTAATTCTTCATAGGAAATTTTACGTGCCGTAGACAATATTTTGATTGTGTCCCCCGGTTTTAAAAAGGGAGGAATGACAGGAAATTTCAATGTACCGTTTATTTTTATACGGTTAATATCTCTTTTTCTTTTATTTCTATCAGTTTATCTACCTTGGCAATAAATTCATCTGTCAATTTTTGTACATTTTCTTCGGCATCTTTGCATAGATCCTCCGGCAGCCCTTCTTTTTGCATTTTTTTTATTTCATCGTTGGCTTCCTTACGGGCATTGCGAATGGCTATTTTGGCATGTTCGCCCTCTGCCTTGGCTTGTTTGACCAACTGTTTACGTCTTTCTTCAGTCAATGGTGGAATATTCAAAATCACCACTTCGCCGTTGTTTTGTGGAGTTAACCCTATGTTGGAGTTAAGAATGGCTTTTTGAATGGGTTCCAGCATTTTCTTTTCCCATGGCTGAATCATGATGGTTCGTGCATCGGGTGTATTGATGTTTGACACTTGATTCAATGGTGTCATGGCTCCATAATATTCCACCAGAATCCCGTCCAACATCATTGGATTGGCTTTTCCTGCACGAATTTTCACCAGCTCGTGTTGAAGGTGCTGTATGGCTTTTTCCATTTGTTCTTTGGCCGCTTCAATAATAATATCTAAATCTTCCATAGTCATAGAATTTTGCGGGCTAAAATACAACTTTTATATCAATTTTCGGCATTCTTCCGTTTAGATTATCACTTAAAAAAAATTTATGATATTTGTAAAAAATAAAAGTGAACGGCAGGTCTTTGTTAATCATGTTTTTTTGTTTCACACTTGTGTCTTGTTATTACGACAAGGAAGAATATCTATATCCCGACGATTTTGCAAATATATGCGACACTACCAATACTACCTATACAAAAGACATTGCTCACATAATCGACCAAAACTGTGTCTCTTGCCATGGAACGTCTTCTCCAAAAGCCGGCATTTCGTTAACCTCCTACAACGAGGTCAAATCGGTGGCACAAAGTGGCAAGCTCAAAGGGGTGATCAACGGTGAGCCGGGATATTCGAAGATGCCTCCTTCCGGACTCTTGGACGAATGCAAGAGAAATAAAATCAACAGCTGGATCAATCAAAACATGCCACAATAGTTGTTAATTTCAATTTGTTATGAAGCAAAAAAAAACAATTACATTAATTTCCTCATTAGCATTGACCATAATTTTTCTAAATATCCAGGGGTGTAAACATCATCCTGTGATAGAACCTAAAGAACATTGCTTCAAAACCGAAGTTTTGCCCATATTTCTTCAAAACTGTACCAACTCAGGGTGTCATAATTCGACTGATAAAGCCGAGGGTTATGATTTTACCCATTATGACGACATTCTTCAAGGTATAAAACCTTATGACCCGGAAGATAGCAAAATCTACAAATACATCAATGAAACCGATGAAGATAAGATGCCTCCGGACCCCTACCCTCCACTAACAAGCGAGCAAAAACTCATTATCTATGAATGGATTGCTGCCGGAGCAAAAAATGACCCTAATTGCGATACCATTCAAACCGTCGATTGCGATACAACTGCCATAAGTTATTCACAGGATCTCGTGCCTATTCTCAATCAATATTGCATTAATTGCCATACAACATCAAGCCCTTCAGGAGGAGTTGCCCTTGATAATTATTCGTCTGTAAAAACTGTTGCCGACAATGGCCGGTTGTATGGAAGCATTGCGCGTTTGCCCGGCTACGTTCCGATGCCTTACGGACAAGGTCCGCTCGATTCTTGTATTGTCATTAAGTTTGACGCCTGGATAAAAGCCGGAGCTCCTGACAATTAATTTAAAGATGTATGAAAAATTTGATGATGCTTATTTTTTTATTGACTTTTTCCTTGCTGTCGACGGCTCAAGAGGATGATCTTTTGAACGAATTGATGAACGAAGTAAAAGACGAAGTTTCAAAAAAAGAAATAACCAAAGCTACATTTAAATCAACCCGCATCATCACAGCACACTCTGTGGAAATGCCAGCCCATGGAGTGTTGGAATTTCGCATTTCCCATCGTTTTGGTGCCATCAACAGCGGACCTTACAATTTTTTCGGATTAGATCAATCTTTCATCCGCCTGGCACTCGAATACGGATTTTTTAAATGGGCTGCTGCCGGCATTGGCCGAAGCTCGTTTGAAAAAACCGTTGACGGATATCTAAAATTTAAATTGCTTCCTCAAAGCAATCAAGTGCCTGTTTCGATTGTATGGCTTTCGACCATGGACATCAACACCCTCAAATGGGAAAATCCTGAACGTAAAAATTACTTCTCATCACGCTTGGCATACAATCACCAAATTTTGATCGCCCGGAAATTTAATGAACAATTTTCCTTGCAAATTATGCCCACGCTCACCCATAAAAACCTTGTTACCCTCAACAAAGACAAAAATGATATTTTTTCTCTGGGCACCGGCGGTAGAATAAAACTAACCAAACGCACCTCGTTCAATTGGGAGTATTTTTATGTGTTCCCCAATCAAATTTTTTCTTATACATACAACCCTCATTATATTGCCATTGGTTTTGACATCGAAACAGGAGGGCATGTTTTTCAACTGCAATTTACCAATTCGGTGGGAATGATCGAGCGTCATTTCATCACACAAACACAAGACAGCTTCTTTCATGGTGGCATACATTTTGGTTTTAATATCTCCAGAGTATTCACAATTAAAAACTATAACAAATGAAAACTATTTTAAAAACATTCACGATTTTGCCTGTTTTCCTGATTTCAACCATTCAGGCGCAAACCTTAAAAACCGATTCCACTTATGTGCGTTTTTTTTCTGAAGCCCCGCTCGAAAATATCGAAGCCGAGAATAAGCTATCAAAAGGCATTATCAATCTTGAGAAAAAAGAAATTGCATTTGTCGTTCCCATCAAAGGATTTCATTTTGAAAAGGCCCTGATGGAAGAACATTTCAACGAAAACTACATGGAAAGCGACAAATATCCACTGGCTACATTCAAGGGCAGCTTCGACCATCTTCCAGAATTAAAGCAAGGCGTTCCTGTAGAAGTAGTTTTTAAAGGAAAACTTACTATTCATGGTGTGGAAAAAGACAGGGAAATTCCTGCGAAACTTACCTTATTGCCCGGAGGACTAATCCTTGGAGAAACCAAATTTATGGTAAAAACCGCCGACCACAACATTGAAATACCAAAACTGGTGGTCAAAAACATAGCCGAAGAAATCGAAGTGACCGTAAAGGCCTACTTCAGCAAGAAATGATTTTTTAATGTGGTCAATATGCCATTTTTCTCAATTAAGCAAGGTAAATTAGTAAAAATAAAAGGTACTCCTTTTAGAAACGAAAAAGAAATACAAATAATAACCGAACAAAATCTAAAAGATATATTTGGTTTAGAATTTGTTAAATCAGAGATTTCTATAGGTAATCTGAGAATAGACACTCTTGCATTTGACAATGAAACATAATCTTTTGTAATTATAGAATATAAAAAGGATAAAAATTTCAGCGTCATTGATCAGGGTTTTGCCTATCTTTCTCTTTTACTTAACAATAAAGCAGATATTATTATAGAATATAATGAATGTAAAAACAAAAGTTTAAAAAGAGTAGATGTAGATTGGTCTCAAACAAGGGTTATATTTATTTCCTCTCAATTTACAAAATATCAAAGACAAGCAATTAATATTAAAGATTTGCCAATCGAGCTTTGGGAAATAAGCAAATTTGAAAATAATACAATCTTGTTCAACCAAATAAAACCTTTCGAAACAAGTGAATCTATAACTAAAATTAGTTCAAGAAGTGATATTGTCCAAAAGGTTAGCAGAGAAATAAAAGTTTATACAGAAGAAGACCACCTTCAAGGTATACCTGAAGAAATTGTAGAAACTTATCTGGAGTTGAAAGAGAGGATTCTGAATTTAGGCGATAATGTTGATATTCGGCCTAGAAAGCTATATATTGGATTTATTGCAAATACAAATTTTGTAGATATTCGTCTACAAAAAGCACAGATTAAAATCTGGATCAATTTGGCTATAGGGGAATTAGATGACCCAAAAAAATTAGCAATGGATGTTTCTAAGAAAGGTCACTGGGGTAATGGTGATTATGAAATAATCTTAAAACCCGGATCAGATTTAGACTACTTAATGACTTTAATCAAACAATCTTACAAGAAACATTCGATTTAGATTCTATTTCTCAAAATTGTGAGAAAAATTTTTGATACCTGCAAGTGAAGTTAAACTGTTTGGTTTCTCCAACTGTTTTTGCGTTCGATTGATTTTTGTATATCTTCAATGTCTCCCTTGGGGATGGAGGCAATGAGCTTTTTGGTGTATTCGCTTTGGGGGTTTGCATAAATATCTTCAGCCCGGCCCATTTCTTCAATTTTTCCTTTGTTCATAACAATCATCCGGTCGCTCATAAATTTTACCACACTCAGATCGTGAGAAATAAAGATATATGTAAACTTAAACTCATTTTTCAATTGATTCAACAGATTGAGCACCTGTGCCTGTACGGAAACATCGAGAGCCGAAACAGATTCGTCGCAAATGATAAACCTGGGATTGACCGACAAAGCCCTGGCAATACAAATTCTCTGTCTCTGGCCACCGGAAAATTCATGTGGATATCGATAGAAATGGTCTTCTTCCAATCCAACTTTTTTCAACAAATCCATTACTTTTTCTTTGCGCTGCCGGTCGTTTTCATATAAATCATGCACTTTCATCGGCTCCATAATGGCTTCTCCGACGGTTATACGTGGATTTAGCGAAGAATAAGGATCCTGGAATACTATCTGCATTTCTTTACGGTATTCACGCATTTCTTTAGTGGTCAAGGGGGTAATGTCTCGCCCTTTATAAATGATTTGTCCACCGGTAGGTTCAATTAATTTTAATATAGTTCTTCCCAATGTGGTTTTACCACATCCCGATTCGCCAACCAACCCCAATGTTTCGCCCGGAAGAACATCAAATGAAACATCATCTACCGCTTTAACATAATCTTTAACCTTGCTGAACAGGCCTTTTCTTATGGGAAAATAAGTTTTTAAATTTCTCACCTCAAGAATAGGTGAGTGTGTAAGCAATTGATTGTATTTTTGATCAAGTTCTTCTTTAGAAATTTCCAATGATTTAATGACTTGAGCAACCGAAACATTTTTTTCAACCATCTCTCCGCCATCATTTTCTTCCATAAAATCGGTGATGGTTGGCAACCAATGAAGTTTTTTGTTTAGGGGTGGACGGCATGCCAAAAGTCCTTTTGTATAGGGATGTTTTGGATTAGTAAAAATATCTATCACGGGACCTTGCTCCACAATTTTTCCTTTATACATCACCATCACCCGGTCGGCAAGTTCGGCAATCACTCCCAAATCATGTGTAATAAAAATGATACTCATGCCATGGTCCCGTTGTACCTGCAACATCAAATCGAGAATGGTTTTTTGCACTGTAACGTCGAGCGCTGTTGTAGGTTCGTCTGCTATCAATATCGAAGGGTTGCAAGACATGGCCATGGCTATCATGACCCTTTGTTTTTGTCCTCCGGATATTTGATGCGGGTATGAGTCAAAGATGGCTTCGGGTCTTGGCAATTTAACTTCTTCAAACAATTTTATGGTGCGCTTTTTTGCCTCTTCTTTGCTTACTTTTTGATGTAGCAAAATGGCTTCCATAACCTGCTCACCACAGGTAAACACAGGATTGAGCGAAGTCATTGGCTCTTGAAAAATCATGGCAATTTCGTTGCCCCTGATCTGACGCATTTCTGCATCGGTCAATTTGGCCAAATCGACAATCCCTTTGGAAGGTGAATCAAAATAAATATTTCCATTACTGATCCTGCCGGGAGGCGAGGCAATCAGTCGCATAATGGAGAGGGATGTCACCGATTTCCCTGATCCCGATTCACCCACAATTCCGATAGTTTCCCCCTTGTGAAGCCGGAAACTTACATTGTCTACAGCTTTTACTTTTTTATCTTCGGTTTCAAATACAACCTCCAATTGGTCTACATCGAGAATTACCTGATTGTCCATTTGTTTTTTGATTGAGCCGTAAAAATAACTTTTTTTATTTTATACGATGACTTTTCTTCCATTTGATAGACAAACATCCGTATTCAGTCCATTAAGCATTTAAATTAATTGACTAATAATCAAGGTTGTTGATGGTGATTGTGAAAAATCCATAACTTTCGCTGTTTTCTTTAATGGCAATTTCTACTTTTTGCGATAATTTATTTTGCGTATACCAGGTTGTATAGCCGTCTTTAGACAATACCCCTTCGCCAAATTTTTGGTTGTAATGGTTTTTAAATTCATTAAACAATTGTCTGGCTGTATTTTGCGAGTTTAAATAAACATCCATGGTTATTTCATACAACTTATCCTGATAGAAGTTGTAGGTTAATGTATAACTTTCTTCATTTCCAAGGTCAAAATCATAGTATATGTAATCATTGCCCTTTTCGATATTCGTATAATTTTTTTCGGCAGACAATACCTCATCATAGGTTTCACCGGTTTCAAACCCTCTCAAAATGCCCTCTTTCTCTTTCAAAAGTTTTTCAAACAAGGTTTTCTTCTCTTCACCACAAGACCATAAAACTGCCGAAAGAATGGCAGAAATAAAAATTATTTGATAATGAATTTTCATAAATTTTTATTTTTCATTTTTCGAAAATACAATTTTTTCATCATTTAACTCCGGTCCGTTCATAAAAAATAAAAAAATCCTTGCTAATGCAATTACATCCTGTTCGCAATAATCCACAATTTTTTTTAAATTTTTTTCTTTCCAATATGTTTCGCCTACTTTAGAACCATCCAAACCGGATTTTGATGATGGAATGTTGAATAAATGTGTCAATAATTCCAACGAAGTATAATTTTTATAATCGCCGAACCTCCACATTTGCATAGTGTCGTAATAACGGTCTTTTACCTCCCATGGTTTTTTCCCCGAATTGTCAAAAATTTCCGGCAAAGGTATGCGGTTGACCAAAGCTCTTCTTGAAATATAAGGAAAATCAAATTCCAATCCATTATGGGCACACAATTTGGCATCTGAAAAATGCGTGTTTATCAACATAAAAAAATTTTCTAATATTTCTTTTTCGTCATCTCCATAAAATGATTTTATCCTGAATTGAAAATCATGTTGATTTTTGACATAAAAATATCCGCAACTAATACATACAATTTTACCGAATTCCGAATAAATGGCAGCTCTGCCGTATAATTCGCGTGGATCTTTGTTTTCATCGATTTGACGGGCTTTTATTTCCCAAAGTTTTTTCCATACTTCCGGCATTTGATCAAATTCAGGAAAAAAAGGCACCGTTTCTATATCCAAAAATAAAATTTTTTGTCTTAAAATAGGATGCATAAGAATATCGGTTACATGATCAACATCCCCCGCCGGTTCATCAATGGAATTTCGGTAAAAAATTCCTCATGAATACTGTCTGCCAAAAAAATATATTTCTTGTCGAAAATTTGACGGTCTATATAATAACTTACCCAATATTCGTTGTTCAATACAAAAACTTCTTCGATAATCGGCTCTATTTTCACAAAACTTGTCGGTGGTATTTCTTCTACATAATGGCGCAATTGGGATGTAACCCTGTTGTATCCGTCTATCACTCCATACCCCCGGGATGCAATGATAACATTGTGTATAGGATGGTCGTTTAGATTAATCAAGTAAACATTCCAGATTTCATCATTGTTTTCATTTATTTCGGGCACAATAGCCATAGCTATATTTTCTACTTTGGGAAATTTTATATCTTTTTTCATAGTCCTGTAATTTCAAATCCGACATTTAACCATAATAAAATATCATCCGGTATTTTTCCTATACGTTTTGACGATCTTTTATTTCCTAAACGAACAATGATGGTTTTTTGTTTCGGAATAACGAAAATATATTGCCCTTTAATGCCTCTGGCATAAAAAATTTCTTGATTCTTGTATTTCATCAACCAAATTTGATATCCATAATAATCCACAGGGTCTCCATAACTGTCGATCGTCATGCAAGGTGTGATCATTTGTTGAAAATACCCCCGAGGAACAATCGTTTCGTTATCAATTTTCAAACTATCCATCAACAATTTGCCAATTTTGGCAAAATCACGAGCTGTGGCATGAAAACAACAATAGGATTTTTCATCCCCCCTGTTATCGATCAACCAATAAGCTTCATGTTCGGCAATTTTACTCCACACTTTTTCTTCAAAATAACCGGATATGTTTTTTTTGATTTGATTGCTTACGATGAATGAAATCAACAATGTATTTCCACCGGTGTAGAAAAAATGCCTGCCCGGAGGCATGCTTGATTGATATTGCAATGTGCGCTTACGGATGTCTTTTCCATAATAAACTTTTGCCATATAACCAAACGGATTGTCATAACTTTCTTCAAAATCTATTCCCGATGACATTTGAAGCAAATGCCTCAATCTTATTTGTCGGGCATATGGACCTTTCAATTCAGGCAGATATTTGGTTACATAATCAGTATCAGATTCAAGAAATCCATCTTTTATAGATATCCCCGCTATAATGGCGGTGATTGTTTTGGCTACCGAGAACGAATTGGATACCGTTGCGCTGTCATAACCGTCAAAATATTTTTCCCAAATTAATGAATCGTTTTTTACTACGAGAAATGCTTTGGTTTCAAGTTGGATCATACTGTCCAAAATCAACTCGTCAAGTACATAATTGTTGTAATCCATTGATTTGGGCCAAGGTTGACCACCGGGTTTTAACAAGTGATAATCAAACCTTTTGTAATCGTCCAAATTAGGCCCGGTTGATCCGATCAGGTAGGTAGTTCTTATGGCTTTAAGCAGATGCAAATTATCACTTAATGCAAGTATCAAATACACACCTGCAACAATCGCCAAAAGTATAACTGCTATTGATCGAAAATTTTTCACTTTTAATTAGTTTGAAAGTAAATTTACTAATTTAGCCACTCTGTTTAAAAGGTAAAAATGCATAAAAAATTTATATTTTTTACAATTTTTCTTTTTTTTATATTTATCAAAGCTTCCGGACAATGCGCCGCTTTTGTTCAAATATCGGCCAATCCTGCCGGTCAAGTTTGTAAGTTTCAATCTGTAACTTTTCAAGCGATACCAACCAACGGGGGAGCAAATCCTCAATATTTTTGGATTATTAACGGTGACACTGTCGATTATGATGACACATACACAGGATCTTTTTCACAAGACCAGGTGATTCAGGTGATGATGATTTCATCGATGAATTGCGATCCCGATACGGTTTTTGCCACTTATAATCTCGATGTCATGAACTTTACCGCCGATGGTTTGACCAAAACCATTTATTGCAATGACGATTTTGCCGACATTCAATTAACCAATATGCAAGATGGTCGTGAACCTTATATGTTTGTTTTGGATGGGCAATTTAAAGGATCATCGGGATATTTTGAAAAAGTGACTCCCGGAGGCCATGTTTTATCTGTCACCGATAATAATGGATGTCGGGACACAGTGCCTTTGACCGTTGTAAAGGCAGAATGTCCTCCCATCGAGCCCGTTCCGGTTTTATCTCCCAATGGGGATAACCGTCTTGATTTCTGGATCATCATAGATATTGACAAATATCCCGATAACGAAGTTTATATTTTTGACCGTTGGGGGCAAAGGGTTTTCTACAAAAAAGGATATAAAAACATTCCGGGTGAAGCATGGGATGGCACTTATATGGGCACACCTTTGCCGGAAGCAGCATATTATTATGTAATAGACCTGAAAGCGCAAGATTCGGAGGGAACCAAAAGAGTTAAAGGCGCTGTAAGTATAGTAAGATGAGGAAAAAGACCAACATATTGCTGTTTTTGCTCACAATCTCTGCCTTTATTTTGAAAGGGCAACAAACCGCACAATTCAGCAATTATCTTGTTAATTATTTCGGGCAAAACCCGGCTGCCATGGGTCTCAACAGGTGTGTCGACATAAAATTTGGAGGCAAATTACAATGGTTGGGATTTGAGGGAGCGCCGCATTATTATTTCTTTTCCGTCACAACTCCCATTCTCAAAAAAAATTATTCAAAAGTACGGCATTATGCAGGGGGATATATTTTACTCGACAACCAACATATTTTTTCTTCTACCTACATAAAATTGGCCTATTCTTTACATCACCGCATCAGCAGAGGATGGTATGCCGGCTATGGGATTTTCGGAGGTATAAAGCAAGTGAGTGTTGCCAATATTGTGAGTGACCCGGCTATCAATGGTGCTGCCCTACATTATCCTGACTTAATGCCGGGTATTATTTTTTATAATTCCAAAACTATGTTGGGACTGGGAATAGAGCATATTATCCCCAAAAGAATAAAATCTTTGGACAACGGACGTTTTCGCAATCAATATTATTTCACCGGATCAAAAAAAATAGAAGGTGGCAATTATCATGATTACATGCTTTCATTTAACCTGAAATGGGGATACCTGGCACCACCTGCATTGGACTTAAACGCCATGTTAATTAAAAATAAATTTAATTTAGGTCTTGGTTACAGAGTTGGAGAAGCAATAATCTTACAATTAAGATTCAGAATCAATACACTAATTATAGCTTATGCGTTCGATTTTCCACTTAACCGAAAAAGGTGGTTTACTACCAACTCCCACGAATTGATTTTGGGATTCTCAAAATGTGGTTCACCTCAAGACAAAGAAGAATATTTCTGCCCGGCATACCAATGATCTTGCAACATTTTTTCATTTTCTTCCGTCTATTTATTAACAATTTATAACTTTTATTAACTTTACACTTTTCAGAATTTGTGTGATGAACAAATACAGCTATAAATTATTGTTTTCTTTCAAGCTTGTTATTTTATTGTTCTTTTGTGTTTCCGGTTTATATTCTCAAAGAGTATTTTATTTTACCAACCGGACCGGCCAATGGGACAATCCCGAAAATTGGATTTCCGATAACAATGAAAAGTCCCTGCCCGGGAAGGAGGATATTATTGTGTTTCACCCAAAATACTTTAAGAAACATACCAACTCCACCATCAAAATGTCTAAAGACATAAAAATTAATACCCTGAAAATTTATGTTTCAAATCTACATTTTATCGGTGAAGGTAGTTTACATTTAAAAAGTTTACAAAATTTCGGAGAAAACAACCTCTTTGACATCCCTTCCATAATCTTTGAAAATCCTGATGAAAATGAACTTCCGGTTTTAGAAAATTTCCAAGGAAAAATCATTCTTAGAACGGGCGATAGTTTTAAATCGGTTTATCATTGGATATTCCCGGAGGCGGAATTGGTTTTTGAAAAAGGATTGTTTGTATTCAATCGTGTTGATATTGTTTGCCGTAAAATAACTGTTGCAAAAAAAGCCGGATTGGTTTTAGACAACAATCGTCTTTATGTACAAACCATCCATGACGATTTTAAAAAAATTGAACAGAACAATGATTCAAAAATCTATTTTTTAAACCCCGGAAATCAAAATTCTCATCTTACAAATGTAAATAAAATCTCTCTTGAACAATATAAATTATTAACCTCCGTAAGTGTACAAAATGATACGGTATGTGCCAATTCATGTATAGGGTCATTGACCGCCAATATAAATTGCACATGCAATAATGGTTGTTCTATTGATTGGATACCGGGCAATCCTCCGGGAGATGGCACGCCAACTATTTATAATCTATGTCCGGGGTCATATCAAATCAAGGTTACAGACAATTGCACCGGCCAAAATCATTATGCATCTGCCACCGTAGTTTCCTATATACCTATATCCATAGACACACAAACAGTCATTAACGCCACATGTAAAGATTCTTGCAATGGATCTATTTCTTTAACGGTTGTAGGAAGTACCTTTACTTATACTTTTGACTGGAGTACCGGATTTAGTGAAACAACATCGGGCACAAGCAGTATTTCCAATTTATGTGCCGGGAATTATTGGGTGCATGTTTATGATGGTGTCATTTGTGATACTGTTTTTTACTTTACCGTCAACGAACCGAATTATGTCGATCCGAATGCTACCGGATACATGACATTATGTTTTGGAAGTTGTGATGGAACTGCCGTTTCTAATCCTACAGGAGGCACTCCCCCTTATGTGTCTTACCAGTGGAATGACCCGTCAAACCAAACCACTTCAACAGCCACAAATTTATGTCCCGGTACTTATAGCGTAACGGTAACCGATGCCAATGGTTGCATAGGAGTGGATACCGTAACAATCTTGTCTCCCCAAAATTTCAATTTGGATACAATACATGTTAATGTTAGTTGCGGAGGGGCTTGTGATGCCACAATTGGAGTCAATGTCTTGAGTGGAGGTACTCCGCCCTATACGCATAGTTGGAGCAATGGTGCCAATACACCCATTATTTCAAATTTATGTCCGGGCGTATATTCCGATACCATCAGAGATGCCAACAATTGTGACACTGTCGTAACATTTGTCGTTACCGAACCTACCCCCCTTTCAATCTTTACCAATGTCTATCCGGCTTTATGCAAAGGGCAGTGTAATGGTTCGGCTGCTGCTTATGTTTCGGGAGGAACCCCGCCTTATTCCTACAATTGGTCACCCGGCAACATGACAACCGATAGTGTTTCGGGGTTGTGCGCCGGTCAGTATATCGTAAATGTAACAGATGCAAACGGATGTTTCATTTCTGATACTATCGTCGTAACAGAACCCGATTCAGTCAAACCTAATCCATCTTTCACCAATCCTACTTGTCCAAATGTTTGTAATGGTTCTGCCGTTTCTAATCCTACAGGTGGCACTCCGCCTTATAGCTATTTGTGGACACCCGGCAATCAAACCACTCAAAGCATCAATAGTTTATGCAGTGGGACCTATTATATAACTGTAACAGACAGCAAAGGGTGTACTGGTATTGATTCCGTAATCATTACACCTCCTGCTCCCATCAATATACAATTAAGTACCAATAATGCTTCCTGCTTTGGTGTATGCAATGGTTCTGCACAGATTACAAACATTTCCGGAGGCACACCCGGTTACACTTGGGTATGGTCACCGGGAGGTTTCACAGGTAATCCCTTTAACAACCTATGTGCCGGAAATTACAGCGTGACCGTGACCGACGCCAATGGCTGTCAAAAAAGTCAAAACTTCACCATTACGGCGCCATCGGATATAACCTTTAATATTATTAAAAATGACGTAAGTTGTAATGGTGCATGCAATGGATCGGCCACTATTACAAATATTAATGGGGGAACTCCTCCGTATGTCAACATTCAATGGAGCAACGGACAAAATGGTCCCACTGCTACCGGATTATGTGCAGGAAGTTATACCGTAACCGTAACCGATGCCAATGGTTGTCAAAAAACAATGAATGTTCTTATCAACGAACCTCCGGTAATAAATATTTCTTTTAATTCCTCAAACGTTACATGTTATGGTTTATGTAATGGCAGTATCAATACAACTGTAACCGGAGGTGTTGCTCCCTATACTTATTCATGGAGTCCGGGTGGGCAAAATACCCCTAATATTTCCGGGTTATGCGCAGGTTGGCATATACTAACCGTTACCGATGCCTTTGGTTGCCAAAGAAAGGACTCTGTGTTTATCAGCGAACCAAACCAATTAAATGCCAATGCTACATTTACGAATGTTTCTTGTAATGGAAATTGTGATGGGACAGCCACAGCACTGCCTACCGGAGGTACACCACCCTATACTTTTCTATGGACACCGGGCAACCAAACAACTCAAAGTATTAGTAATTTATGTGGCGGACAATATATTGTCACTGTCACCGACAACAACGGCTGTACCGATAAAGATACTGTTAATATCATCAATCCCCAAGTATTAACTGTAACTACATCACAAACCGCTGCCAGTTGTGGTTCGATTTGCAACGGAACTGCCACGGCAAATGTATCGGGTGGCACTCCACCCTATACATTTAACTGGAGTAATGGACAAACCGGACAAACTGCGACGAATTTATGTGCCGGCACTTACACTGTTACTGTGACAGATTCGAATGGTTGCTCAAAAACAGATACTGTAACCATCAACAACTTGGTAACCATACAAATTACCGCCGACACCATCACGCAAGCATGTAATGGAAATTGTAACGGATCTGCCACGGCAGTGGCTTCAGGAGGCGTAGCTCCTTATACTTATTATTGGTTGCCTCCGGTCAATCAAAACGGTCCTGTTGCTACCGGTCTTTGTCCGGGGACATATACTGTGCAAGCCACCGATGCAAATGGATGTACTGCCACCGGCCAGATTACAATTCCTGTAGCTCCAACAGTTTTAGTAAATAATCCTGTTATCACCAACCCATTATGCCATGGTGATTGCAATGGATCTATCAATGCCAACACTACAGGTGGAACTCCTCCTTACAGTTGGTCCTGGTCACCGGGAGGACAAACCACACAATCGATTTCAAACCTATGTGCAGGAACATATATCGTAACTACAACCGATGCCAATAATTGCCAGGCAAAAGACACGATTGTGCTCACTCAACCCGATTCACTAAAAATTACTGCCAATGTTATACAAGATGTAACCTGTAATGGAAGTTGCAACGGATGGATTGCTATAAATATTTCCGGCGGAACATCGCCATATACCATAACTTGGAATAATGGATCCAATAACGACACCATCACCAATCTCTGTCCGGGAATATACACAGTAACTGTTACAGATGCCAACGGATGTTCGAAAAGCGCCTCCTATACAATAACCCAACCGACCCTTTTACAAGGGAACATTTTACCGGTAAATCCTACATGTAATGGTCAATGCAATGGTCAAGCCAGCGCTATGATTTCCGGAGGAACTCCTCCTTATAACTATTTCTGGAGTCCCGGAGGGCAAACCACACAAACTATTACCAACCTTTGTGCAGGTAATTATTCGGTATTTGTTCAAGATCAAAATGGTTGTAGCATAACTTTAAATACAACTTTGAACAATCCTTCACCAATAAATATTACCATTAACGGAGGAGATGCATCATGCAAAGGAAATTGTGATGGAACTGCCTCTGCCACTGTTTCCGGAGGAACACCACCATACAATTATTCATGGAGCAATGGATCTACAACATCTAATATCTCCAACCTTTGTCCCGGAACTTATTTTCTCACTGTAACAGATGCCAATGGCTGTACAGGCAATGCCAATATAACCATTACTGAACCAACCAATTTGTCTGTCATCTTATCTTCTACCAACGAAACTTGTAATGGTACCTGTAATGGATCGGCCACAGCCACTCCATCCGGAGGAACCCCTCCTTATCAATTTAACTGGAGCAACGGGGCAACAACTTCAAACATTTCGAATCTTTGTCCGGGCACCTACACTGTTACAGTAACAGATGCCAATGGTTGTTATTTCCAAGGTAATGTCACCATCCAACCATCATCACCAATACAACCCAATGCAACTATCACGCAAGCCAATTGTGGAGCATGCGACGGAGTTATATCTCTTTCTCCATCCGGAGGGACACCTCCATACAGTTATTTATGGTCACCGGGAGGGCAAACTACTTCATCCATTTCAAATTTATGTGCAGGAGTATACTCTGTTACAATCACCGATTTTTCCGGATGTTCACAAACATTTAGTTTTGGTGTAAACAACTCTAACGGTCCAAACGGAGCAACTATTACTACCAATAATGCCACTTGCTATGGTTCATGCGACGGAAATGCCAATGCCATTGCCATTGGCGGAACACCTCCTTATACTTATCAATGGAACGACCCGATGAATCAATCAGGTTCCACAGCCCTTAACCTATGTGCCGGCAGTTATTTTGTCACCATCACCGACGCCAATGGTTGTATTTATAATGCGCCTGTTCAAATAACACAACCGGACTCCCTTCAAGCTCAATTTAACAATACCAATGAAACCTGTTCGGGGGCTTGTGATGGCACATCTACAATAATTGCAAGCGGAGGAAATCCTCCCTATACATACAGCTGGTCTAATGGTTCGACAGGTTCATCTGTCTCAGGTTTATGTGCAGGCAGTTATTCTGTAACCGTGACAGACACCAAGGGTTGCAGCAAAACTTTTAATACCACTATTTCTCCCGGAAGCACTCTTATTGCCAATGTTTCTTTTACCAATGGTACTTGTTCAGGATCATGCAACGGAAGCGCGAATGTTACACCTTCCGGTGGCACACCTCCCTACTCTGTATTGTGGAGCAATGGACAATCATCTTTGAGCATCAATAATCTATGCGCAGGTACTTATACTGTCTCCGTTACAGATGCCAACGGATGTCAGGCAACCAACAGTGTCACCATCACTGAACCCTCTCAAATACAAGCCAATATCTCAACAGTCAATGCTACCTGTGGAGTTTGCGATGGATCTGCTACAGTGTTTCCCTCAGGAGGCACTTCACCTTATAGTTATAATTGGAATTTTGGAGCCACCACTTCTTCTGTCAATGCACTATGTGCCGGAACATATTCTGTAACTATTACTGACGCCAATGGTTGTAAAGACACATTTTTGGTTGCAATAAGTAACAACAACGGACCTTCCATATCAATCAATACCAATAATGCATCTTGTAATGGTGTTTGTAACGGAAGTGCTTCCGTTACCATTAACAACGGCAATGGACCTTTCTCATATTTATGGACACCCGGCAACTATACTACTCCTTCTGTAAGCGGTTTATGTGCCGGCCAATATACCATTCAGGTAACCGACGGCTCCGGTTGTATCACCACCCAAACATTTACCATTGGACAACCACAACCTATTCAAATTAATTTAACGACAAGCCCAATTTCTTGTAATGGAAATTGCGATGGCAGTATAATTTCATCCGTTTCAGGCGGAACACCTCCTTATTCTTACAACTGGAGTAATGGTTCAACTTCTCCTTCTCTATCCGGATTATGTGCAGGGAATTATACACTTACCGTGACCGATGCCAATGGTTGCGTTGCATCTGCTTCGGCTTCGTTAACCCAACCCAATAGTTTAACCATTCAAATGAATGCAACCAATGCAAGTTGTTATGGAGGTTGTAATGGATCTGCCACAGCCACACCGATTGGAGGTACACCTCCGTATAGTTTTCAATGGTCTAACGGTTCTACCGGCCAAACAGCCACAGGTCTATGTGCCGGAGTTTATACAGTCACTGTAACCGATGCCAATGGTTGTACGGCAACTGCCAATATTAATATAGGCGATGGAAATCCCATAACTATCACGTCAAATATCACATCTGCTGCATGTGGTCAATGTAATGGCAGTGCTGTTGTCAACGCCGCAGGAGGTAACGGCCCTCCATATAGTTATTATTGGTCGCCTATCGGCACAAATGGTAACAGTCAAAATAACCTATGTCCGGGATCTTATACGTTAACTGTTACAGACAATATTGGTTGTTCTCAAAACTTTATCATTACAATTAATCAATCAAACGGACCTTTAATCAATGCTTATGCCGATAGCGTTTCATGCTTTGGCACTTGCGACGGTACAGCATGGGTTCTAATTTCCGGAGGCACTCCTCCTTTCAACATTGTATGGAACAACCCAGGTCTTTCTACCAATGACACAATTTTTAATCAGTGTGCCGGAACATACAGTGTTGTCGTCCAAGACAATAATGGATGTATAAGTGTTGACACGATCAGTATTTCCGGTCCAAATCCTTTGTCGTCATCTTTCTCTGCAACAAATCCACTTTGTAATGGAGATTGTAACGGCAGTATTACTGCTAATCCATCGGGAGGAAATGGAGGATATTCTTTCTTGTGGATGCCGGGAAATATGACTACCTCAAGTATATCTAATTTGTGCGCCGGCAGTTATACGTTAATTTTATCTGATTTAAAAGGTTGTATCGATACTTTCAATTACACATTAACCCAACCTGCACCCATGAATATTAACATCTCCACAAATCCCACTTCTTGCGACAATACATGTAATGGCACTGCCACAGCTGTGATTTCAGGAGGAACGGGTCCGTATTCCTTTAATTGGAGTCCGGGTAATATTACAACAAATCCCGCAGTTAATCTTTGCCAGGGAACATACACACTTACTGTCACCGACGCAAATGGATGTATACAAACAAGCAGTACAAATATTGCCGGACCTGCACCTTTGCAAGTAACCTTAAATTCAACCGACCCTTCTTGTCCGGGAATCTGCAATGGAAGTATCACGGCCAATGTAACAGGCGGAACCGCCCCCTATAGCTATTTATGGAACAACGGACTAACCACATCAACAATCAATAATCTTTGTGCAGGATCTTACAGTGTAACCATAACCGACGCTAATGGCTGTTCCACCTCGGCATCTATAAATTTAAATTCTCCCGGTTCGATCAATGATAATGCTACACTAAATCAACCATTGTGTGGACAATGCAATGGATCTATCAGTTTGAACCCTCAAGGCGGAACCGGCCCCTATGCCTATTCCTGGAACACAGGTCAAACTTCTTCAAGTATTGCCAACTTGTGTGCAGGTATTTATACGGTCACCATAACAGACCAAGCAACCGGCTGCAGTTATAATTTTACTTATTATTTAAACAGTCAAAACGGACCTCAGGTAAGCATTTCTAAAACTGATGAAACCTGTTTTAACTCTTGCAATGGTACTGCAACAGCTACAGTAACAGGAAATGGACCATTCGCCTATTTATGGACCCCGGGAGGTTATACATCTTCTAACGTCACTAATCTTTGTGCGGGATCTTATATTCTTCAAGTAACCGATATTAATGGATGTATTACTTATGACACCGTTACCATCAACACCAATCAATTGCAAGTTTCAATCAACAATTATCAATCCCCCTCTTGTGCAGGTAATTGCGATGGATGGGCAACTGCTTCTGCTTCAGGAGGCGTTCCATCTTACAGCTATTCCTGGAATCCCGGTGGACAAACTTCACAAACAGCCAACAATCTGTGTGGTGGAACATATACGGTACAAGTTACCGACCAAAACGGATGTTCCGGAAATGCTTCGGTAAATTTAATTTCTCCCCAACCTTTAAGCGTCACCCTTTCTGTCAACAATTCTTTGAATTGTTACAACAGTTGTAATGGCAGCATTTTAGCCAATGTAACCGGAGGAACACCACCATACACCTACACATGGTCTAATGGTCAAACAGGCAATCCTGTCAATAACCTTTGTGCCGGCAATTATTCAGTTACCGTTAACGATGCCAACGGGTGCACTGCCTCAGCCAACATATCTCTTACGGCTCCCAATCCAATTTTATCCAATGCCACTTTAAATAATCCTTTATGCGGACAATGCAATGGATCTATTACTTTAAATCCTTCCGGAGGAACACCTCCTTATACTTACTCTTGGTCTAATGGCAGTAATGCACAAAACTTGATAAATTTATGCTCCGGAATCTACACCGTTACCATCACAGACAGTAAAGGTTGTAATGCAAATTTCACATTCCCGCTTGGCAACAGCAATGGACCGCAGATTGCTATTTCCAAAAACGACGTTTTATGTTATGGCGATTGTAATGGTTCTCTTACTGCCAATGTAATTTCGGGTAATGGTCCGTTTACCTATCAATGGAATCCGGGAGCCATCAACAGTAATACCGCAAATAATCTATGCCCCGGTATATATACAATCACAGTGACTGATGCCAATGGTTGTAAAACTATTCAAAGCGACACCATCAAAGCACCTGATCAATTAATCTTACAAGTGTCCTCTACGACTGTAAGCTGTGGAGGCAATTGTGACGGAACAGCCACAGCAACAGTAAGCGGCGGTACTCCGGGATATACATATCAATGGAATGACCCACAAAATCAAACTACACCAACTGCAACAAACCTTTGTGCCGGAAATTATTCGGTGACTGTCACCGACAATAATGGTTGTCAGGTTAGTGGCAATGTCAACATTACATCACCCGGCAATCTATCTATCGACAGCGTTCAAATACAACCCACATCTTGCAGCAGTATATGCGATGGTTCTGCCACTGTTTTTGTGTCAGGTGGCACAGCTCCATATCAAATAACATGGAGTAACGGAACAAATGGAAATACTGCCACAAACCTATGCCGATCGACCTATCAAATAACGGTAACAGATGCATCGGGCTGCACCATTACGTCACAAATTCAGGTAGGCACATTATTGGATGTTATTGCTGACGCAGGCCGGGATACCGCCTACTGCGATGGTCAAGGCCCTGCTATTTTTGTAGCCAGTACATTGAATGCAACCGGGTTTGCCTGGTATAGTTTACCCGGATTTGCACCCATCCATAACAATGACACATTAACTGTTTCCCCGATAGGAGCCGGATACCACTGTTTTGCTCTGATTGCTGAAAACGGCCTATGTAAGGATACAGATACGGTTTGTGTAAACATTAGACCCTTGCCATGGGTTGATGCCGGTCCCGACAAAAACGTCATTGCAGGAAACAACACTACAATTCAGGCAACTGCATCAGGAACCGGAATTTCTTATGTCTGGAGTCCAGACCAATGGCTTAACACCAATAATGGTCCCGTTGTTATTTCGACTCCCGACCAGGATATAATGTACTATGTGACAGTCACCGATATGTATGGCTGTTCTAATATTGATTCGGTGAAAGTAAAAATTATTCCTAAAATTGTTTTTCCCGACGGCATTTCACCTAACGGAGACGGAAAAAATGATGTTTGGATCATTGACAATATTCATGAATATCCAAATAATATTGTGGAAATTTACAACCGTTGGGGAGAACTTTTATTCAGGGCCCAGCCATATCAAAACAATTGGGATGGAACGTATAAAGGTAAACCACTACCCATGGGAACATATTATTATATCATAAATTTAAACGAAGATGGCGCCGGAGTTTATACCGGTCCAATTACAATTGTCAGATAACTTTGTACAATGAAACTTTGGTTGAAAATATCAATTCTATTTGCCGGTATATTGAATATAGGGATGGCTCAGCAATTACCTCAATATTCTCAATTCATGTTTAACAAATATGCCATTCATTCAGGGTTTTCTTTGATTGAACCATATTGGGAAGCACGATCCAATCATCGCTATCAATGGGAAAGAATAACCGATGGTCCAAGAACATACACGTTAAGCATTTATGGGCCCAATAAGAAACAAAACATGGGGTTTGGATTATTGTTGTTTACCGACTTTACCGGACCAACAAGACGGTCAGGCATTCAAACATCTTACAATTATGCTTTGAAGTTATCCGGTGATTGGCGGCTTATTTTTTCTGCTCAAGCGGGCATTTTACAGTTTATGATAGATGGATCTAAAATAACTCTCCGCGATGAAAATGACCCATTGATTACCAATGGTGTTCAAGCAACTGTTGTTCCCGACATCGGATCAGGTCTTTTGTTGCATCATCAAAATAAATTTTATTTAGGAATTTCAGCACCTCAAATCATTCGCAATAAAATTAAATTTTTTAAAGATGGGCCCAATCCCACAGGCCGGCTCGAACGCCATTTTTATGGCATAGTCGGATATCTTTGGGATTTGTCTGATGATTTTTCCATTGAGCCAAATCTATTGCTGAAATATGTCGAACCTGTGGAATTACAATGGGAACCTTCTATGCGGTTTATATATAAAAAAGAATACTGGATAGGTGCTTCTTATCGATATCAAGACGCCATTGCAGCATACCTGGGCTTTTGGATTAGAAAAACTTTTTTATTTGGTTATTCTTACGATTATCCTGTATCAAACATTAGAAATTATTCTACAGGAACACATGAAGTCATGTTAGGAATTAAATTTATTCGTGAATAAATTCTGAAATTTTTAAAAACAAGTTTTATATTTGCCAAAATTTACTATGATTCACTCTGTCAAGATATTACATATACTTTTTCTCATTTCCGGATTGTTGCTATTCAGTTGTGGCGACGATAAAACAACCAGCAACAATGACCAAACCGGAGATTCGCTACTGCCTCACCACATGATTGTGGATCTTTCACCTTATGGATTTTTAGCCACCATTCAAATCCCTGATACTACCATTGGACTGCCTGAACTTAATGAAACCAATTGGGGCGCTTTGGAAATAAGAGTAGGGAGAAATTACGGCATTTCCATACAATCAGGCGAAGGAAACATGGATCTCTTGAAAAAAGACCTGAAAGAAGATCTTGTTTTTACCAATGAAATTATTGCAGAAACCCCAAATTCCATTATTTACAAAAAAACCATTAAAAATACTGACATTAAACCTCTCTATCATTTTTTCTATTTCGACACCATCGATGGCTACATTGTAGAAATCAAAAGTTTAGAGCTCGAGGAATATACCTTAAAAGATGTTGAAAAAATGCTGGAATCGGCCAAAACCCTTAAAGAGAAGAAAAGAATTTCAGAAAATAAACCTCTTCAACAATAAATTGTTCCCGACAATCTTTTTAATTGTATTTCAATTATTGTAAATCGTCTGTGAAAAAACCTTTGTGTTTTCCTTTAGAAAATTTTAGTTTATTAAATTCATCCGATTTTCCCTTAGGAATAGACAAACTTTCCCATTGTTGACCTTTGATCATTTTGCCAATATAAACTATTTGCCCAACATGATACGCATAATGCGTCAACTGCCTGTTAATTGCTTCAATGATAGTATGTTCTTGATTTCTGATATAAACCTTCGTATAAAAATTACTTTCATTTATACTCTCTAAGGCATCAAACAGACATTCCCATCCTTCATTCCATTTGTACAATAATTCATCTTTAGATTTAATAACGGGTTCAAATTCATTGTCTCTTTTTCTCCATAATTTTCACCATCACTTGTTAAAAAATCTGTCCATCTTGATAACATATTTCCCCATAGGTGATTCACTATAATGGCTATGGAATTAGATTCAGAGTTATATTGCCAAAATAAATCTTTTTCTTCTAATTGACGAATCGTTTTTTCACCAAGGGATCGATAATATTCAAATTGTTTTTTAACGCTAAATAAATAATTAGTTAATCCTTAAAAAGCCTTTTTAAAAAGATGCATATTTTTTAATGCAAAGAATATCGGAAATTTTTTTCCAAAAAATA